>Ga0114903_1000142_pt1 | contig 51066 bp, 39 predicted proteins | sample MalvirDeepMed_s2_FD_87289 | JGI IMG/M metagenome (GOLD analysis project Ga0114903, IMG submission 87289) | Marine viral communities from the Global Malaspina Expedition - Malaspina viral metaG DeepMed_s2 | ecosystem: Environmental > Aquatic > Marine > Oceanic | place: Mediterranean Sea...
AAGGTCAGGGGATAGCCCTCGTCCTGGCCCATCCGGTTGGCCTGCAACGCCTTCTCCTCGGCGATCTCGCGGGTGAAGACCGCCACCACCGACGCACCTAGCTGATGCGCGGTCAGCATGACGCCCAGCGCTTCGCCCTCGCTCATCCGGAACACCCCCTGAAGCACCTTCGTCACGAAATCGCGCGGCGTGAAGTCGTCGTTCAGCAAGATCACCTTGTACAGCGGCGGGCGCTTGGGCTTGGCCTTTTCCTCGGGGCGCTTGATGGTTTCCGTCTCGGACATGGCCGGGGATATAGCGCGCGCCCTTGATGGGACCGCCCGCTGCGTCTACCTCGCGCACATGGCACGCGCACCCCTCCTCCAGCTTTCCGACATTTCCCTCACGTTTGGGGGCGATCCCGTCTTTTCCGAGCTCGACCTCGTGGTCCAGCCAGGCGACCGAGTCGCGCTTGTTGGGCGCAACGGGTCGGGTAAATCCACCCTGATGAAGGTCATGGCCGGACTGATCGAGCCTGATCGCGGCGATCGGGTCCTCTCGCCCGGCACCACCACCGGCTACATGGAGCAGGAGCCGACCATGGAAGGCTTCGCCACATTGGGCGATTTCGCGACCTCCACGCTGGACCCGGCCGAGGCCTACAAGGTTGAAATGGTCGCCGACGACCTGACCTTCGACCCCGCGACCGAGCCGTCGAAGGCCTCGGGCGGCGAACGGCGCCGCGCGGCGCTGGCCAAGCTTCTGGCCGAGGCGCCCGAACTGATGCTGCTGGACGAGCCGACGAACCACCTCGATATCCGCGCCATCGCCTGGCTCGAGGATCAGCTGAAATCGACCCGCTCGGGCTTCGTCCTCATCAGCCACGACCGGGCTTTCCTGCGTAATCTCACGAAAGCGACCCTCTGGATCGACCGCGGCGCCGTCCGCCGGCAGGAAAAGGGGTTCGAGAATTTCGAGGACTGGCGCGACAAGGTGTGGGAGGACGAGGACATCCACCGCCACAAGCTCGACCGCAAGATCAAGGCCGAGGCGCGCTGGGCCGTGGAAGGCATCAGCGCCCGGCGCAAGCGCAACCAGGGCCGGGTCCGCGCGCTTCAGGACCTGCGCGAGACGCGCTCGAACATGGTGCGCCGTCAAGGCACGGCGGCGATGGACCTGGAAAGCGGCCAGCAGTCCGGCAAGAAGGTGATCGAGGCCGAGGATATCGCGAAATCCTACGGCGACCGTACCATCCTGCGCCCGTTCTCGATCAAGATCGGGCGCGGCGACCGTGTGGCCTTCGTCGGGCCCAACGGCGTCGGCAAGACCACTTTGCTGAAGATGCTCACGGGCGAGATCGAGCCCGACGAGGGTCGCGTGAAGCACGGCACCAACCTCGAAATCGCCGTCTTCGACCAGGCCCGGGCGCAGCTTGACCCCGAGATGTCGCTTTGGGATAGCCTGACCGGCACGCCCGAAATGCGCGTGGGCGGCGCGGCCGACCAGGTGATGGTGCGCGGCACGCCCCGCCATGTCGTGGGCTACCTCAAGGACTTCCTCTTCTCCGAAGCGCAGGCCCGCGCGCCGGTCCGGTCCCTTTCGGGGGGCGAAAAGGCGCGGCTGCTGCTTGCGCGACTGATGGCCAAGCCCTCGAACCTTCTGGTCCTGGACGAGCCAACCAACGATCTGGACATCGAAACGCTGGACCTTCTTCAGGACCTCTTGTCTGACTACGACGGCACCGTCCTTCTGGTCAGCCACGACCGCGATTTCCTCGACCGGGTGGCGACGCAGACCGTCGCGTTCGAGGGGGAAGGCCGTGCGATGGCCTATGCCGGCGGCTGGTCCGACTATCTGGACCAGAAACCTGACGACCGGGGCATGACCGATCCGCAGAAGCCCGCCCCCAAGCCCAAGGCAGCCGCGCCCGCCGCGCCTGCGCCGTCGAAAAAACTCAGCTTTACCGAGTCGCATCGCCTGAAGACTCTTCCGGACGAGATCGCGCGCCTTGAAGGCGAAATCGAGAAGCTCGAACAACTTCTCGCTGATTCGGATCTCTTCACCCGAGAGCCCGTGAAGTTCAAAAAGGCGACCGAGGCGCTGTCGGACCGGCAGACCAAGCTCTCCGCAGCCGAAGACGAATGGCTGATCCTAGAGGAAAAGTCGCAAAGCTGATCACGTCCTCTTGAGGACTGGAACTTCACCCACAGAAATACGGCAAATCCCCGCCTAGACCGTGTTTTTTTTATCGCACTCGCCGGTCATCCCGTTACAGGTGCATGGAACTCGACCGGTCATAGGGCGTCTATCGTGCAGGTGTCCGGGACAGTTGAATGCGCATCAGCGCAAGGACATCGTAAGAGTTAAATGGAGCAGAACATGAAGTTCATCACTACAGCCGCAGTTGGCGCCCTGTTCGCCGGTTCCGCCTATGCCGGCGGCGTCACCCCGGCACCGGTCGAGCCCATGGTTATGACCCCCGCGCCCGTCGTCATGTCGAACGACTGGACCGGTGGTTATGCCGGTCTCTCGCTCGGCTATGGCGGCGTGAATGTCGACGGCGACGTCTTCGCCGACCTTGATGACGACGACGACGATGACGATGAAGACGATCTCATCAACTTCGACATCGACGGTGACGGCGTCATCGGCGGCGCGTTCGCCGGTTACCAGTACGACTTCGGCAACTTCGTTCTGGGCGGCGAACTCGACCTGAACGCGGCGAACCTCGACTTCGACGACGACGACTTCTTCGGCGACGACCTGAACGTCGACTTCGACGACGATGGCGACACCGATGACGGCGGCGCGTCCTTCGATCAGATCCACCGCCTGAAGCTGCGCGCCGGTTACGACGCGGGCAACACGCTGATCTACGGTGTGGTCGGTGCGGCCTATGCCGAAGCCGAAATCTTCGACGAAGACTACAGCGACACCGGCTACGTGCTGGGTGCTGGTGTGGACTATAAGGTTGCCCCGAACGTCACCGTCGGCGGCGAAGTTCTCTACCACGAGTGGAACGACTTCGACGACACCGGCGCCGACTTCGACGCGACCACGGTTCAGGCCCGCGTGGCCTACCAGTTCTGATCCCACACGGATCTGAACGTGATGAGGGGCCGGTCCGACCGGCCCCTTTTTCGTGTCCGCCCTTGCCTTGACCCTGCGATCTTGCGACACCCCCGTCGCCAGCCGCACGGGAACAGACCGATGATCCGCCTGACCAACTCCGCCGCCCGCGAAAAGCAGGATTTCGTTCCGCTCGACCCGGAAAACGTGCGGATGTATGTCTGCGGTCCCACCGTCTACGACCGCGCGCATATGGGGAACGCACGCTCGGCCGTGGTCTTCGACACGCTCTATCGTCTGTTGCGCCACACCTATGGCGCGGACCACGTGACCTACGTGCGAAACATCACGGACGTGGACGACAAGATCAACGCGCGCGCCGCAGAAAGCGGCCGGTCCATCACCGACATCACCGCCGAGACGACCCGCTGGTACGAGGATGACATGGCCGCCCTCGGCTGCTTGCCCCCCGACCAGCAGCCCCGCGCCACCGCTTATATCGACCCCATGATCGCGATGATCCGGGGCCTGATCGACGCTGGTCACGCCTATGCGGCCGACGGCCACGTCCTGTTTTCCGTCGACACCTATACGGACTACGGCAAGCTCTCGGGCCGGTCCGTCGACGACATGATCGCCGGCGCTCGGGTCGAAGTTGCGCCCTACAAGCGCGACCCGATGGATTTCGTGCTGTGGAAGCCCTCGGACGCCGGCACGCCCGGCTGGGACAGCCCTTGGGGCCGCGGCCGCCCCGGCTGGCACATCGAATGCTCGGCGATGTCCGAGGCGCTTCTGGGCCGCACCTTCGACATCCACGGCGGCGGCGGCGACCTGATGTTCCCCCACCACGAGAACGAGATCGCCCAATCCGCCTGCACCCATGACGGCGCGCCCATGGCCCGCTATTGGCTGCATAACGAGATGTTGCAGGTCGAGGGGCGCAAGATGTCCAAATCGCTGGGCAATTTCTTCACCGTGCGCGACCGCCTGGACGAGGACACGCCGGGCGAGGTCATGCGCTTCGTCCTGCTGTCGACCCACTATCGCAAACCCATGGACTGGACCGAGGAGAAGGTCCGCACCGCCGAGGTCAGCTTGCGCAAGTGGCACGCCCTAACAGCGGATGCGACGCCCGGCACGCCGGATCCGCAGGTTGTCGATGCGCTGTCCGACGATCTCAACACCGCCGGGGCCATCGCGCGGCTGCATCGCATCGCCGCCATGGTCGAGACGGGCGAAGCACCGTCCGGCGACCTTCTGGCCTCGGCCCGCCTGACCGGCCTACTGACTGAAGGCATCGGCGACTGGGCCGCTGCCGTGGACCTGTCCGCGCTGGAAACCCGCCTGGCGCAGGCGCGCGCCGAGGCGATGGAAACCAAGGATTTCTCACAGGTGGACGCGATGAAGGCCGCCCTGGCCGATGCAGGGGTCGAGGTCCGCATGTCCCGCAATGCCGTGGCTTTGACCCCGGCCGCAGGGTTCGACGCGGAGAAACTGAAGGCCCTGTCGTGACCGAACGCCTCTATCTCTACGACACCACCTTGCGCGACGGGCAGCAGACCCAAGGGGTGCAATTCTCGGTCGAAGAAAAGAAGACCATCACCGCCATGCTCGACACGCTGGGCGTCGATTACATCGAAGGCGGCTGGCCCGGTGCCAACCCCACGGACAGCGCGTTCTTCGACACCGTCGCCCCCACCCGTGCCACCATGACCGCCTTCGGCATGACCAAGCGCGCGGGTCGCTCCGCCGCGAATGACGACGTTCTGGCCGCCGTTCTGAACGCGCGAACCCCGTCCGTCTGTCTCGTCGGCAAGACCCATGATTACCACGTCGCCACCGCGCTGGGCATCACGAACGACGAGAACCTCGAGAACATCCACGCCTCGCTGTCCCATATCGTCGCCGAGGGGCGCGAGGCGCTGTTCGATGCGGAACATTTCTTCGACGGCTATGCCTCGGACCGCGACTATGCTCTGTCCTGCCTGCATGCCGCATTCGACGCGGGCGCGCGCTGGATCGTGCTGTGCGACACCAACGGCGGCACGCTGCCCGGCCGCATCGCCGACATCGTCTCGGAGGTCATCGCCAGTGGCATCCCCGGCGACCGTCTCGGCATCCACACCCATGACGACACCTCCATGGCCGTCGCCGGATCGCTGGCCGCGGTCGAGGCCGGGGTGCGCCAGATTCAGGGCACCCTGAACGGCCTGGGCGAACGCTGCGGCAATGCCGACCTCGTCTCGATCATTCCGACGCTTGCGCTGAAGGAGCCCTATGCCTCCCGCTTCGACATCGGCGTAGATGAAGCGGGGCTGCAATCGCTGACCCGCGTGTCGAACCGGCTGGACGATCTGCTGAACCGCGTGCCGCGCCCGAACGCCCCTTACGTCGGCAGTTCCGCCTTCGCGCACAAGGCGGGCCTGCACGCCTCGGCCATAGCCAAGGACCCGGCGACCTACGAACACATCGCCCCTTCGGCCGTCGGCAACCGCCGCGTCATCCCCATGTCGAATCAGGCCGGGCAGTCGAACCTGCGCGCCCGGCTTCTGGACATGGGACTAAAGGTCGAAATGGGCGATCCCCGTCTGTCGCAGATCCTGCAAGAGATCAAGGAATGGGAAGACGCCGGCTATTCGTTCGACGAGGCGCAGGCCAGCTTCGAGCTGATCGCCCGCCGCGTCTTGGGCCAGCTTCCCGGGTTCTTCGTCGTCGACTGGTATCGCGCCATCATCGCCCACCGCGCGGGTACGGGCGGAGTCGATCACTCGTCCGAGGCCAGCCTCCAGGTCCGCATCGGCGAGCGTGTGGAACTCAGCCACGCCTTCGGTGGCCAGATCCTCGGCAAGGACAGCGGTCCGGTCGACGCGCTGCACCGCGCGCTGAAGGCCGCGCTGGTGCCCTATGCCGACGCCATGGCCGACATGCACCTTGTCGATTTCCGGGTCCGCATCTCGGGGCAGGGGACCGAGGCGGTCACCAAGGTCATCATGAAGTCGGCCGACGGGCAGGGCCGCAACTGGTCCAGCGTCGGCGTCTCGGCCAACATAATCGAGGCCTCGTTCGAGGCGCTGGTCGACGCGGTGAACTGGAAACTGATCCGCGACGCGGTGCCGGCGTGACCGTGCCGCTGTCCGGCATCCTACCCGGCGTTTGTCCGGCGCTTGTCCGGCACGTGACCGGCAACCACCCGGCGCAGGCCCGGCCCTTGTCCGGCGCGGGTCCGACGGATGTCCGGCGTTTGCGGGACGGGTTTTGAGCGTCAATGCCTGTGCCGAGATCGTCCGCGCGGGCGATCCGGACCGCTTCCTTGCGGCCATGGCCGCCCCCCCCGCGGCCCGCATGGTCCTGTTCCCGATCTATGCGCTGAACGTCGAAGCCGCCCGGGCCCCGTGGGTCACGGCCGAACCGATGATCGCCGAGATCCGCCTGCAATGGTGGCGCGACGCCCTGTCCGAGATCGCCGAAGGCATGCCCCCGCGCCGCCACGAGGTGGTCGAGCCGTTGGCTCAAGCCCTTGATTCCGAAGGGGCAAACCTGCTCGACGCCGCCGTTGTCGCCCGCCGGTGGGAGATCTCGCGCGAACCCTTCACTTCGACCGAGCAGCTTGTCGCGCATATCGAGGCGATCGCCGGCGCGCTGATGTGGACCGCCGCCCGCGCCCTGGGCGCGACGGACGAGGATGCCGTGCGCGGCACCGGCTTCGCAGGCGGGCTTGCGGGGTGGTTCACCTCGGTCCCCGACCTGACGGCGCGCGGCCTGCAACCCCTTATGAACGAGGGAGAATCCGAGATCCGCGACCTTGCCCGCATGGGCCTCGACCGCCTGTCCCGGGTCAGCCGTGCCGCCCACCCCGCCGCCCTCGCCGCGTGGGAGGCCCGCCCGGTCCTGTCGGCCGCCCTGAAGGATCCGTCCCGCGTTCGGGACGGCACCCTGACCCGCGCCCCAGCTTTGCGCCGTTTGCGCCTGATGCGCATGGCCGCGCTGGGACGCTGAACCTATATTGCCAATGATTCAGGTTTGTTACGCCGGGTTCGGTCGGAACCTCAGCCAGATCAGCGCCGATCCCGCCAGTGCCAGAAGCGGCAGCATCGCCAGGTTCACCGCCGTCCACCCCTCGACCGCCGATCCACCGGCGCAGTTCATTAGCCCGCCCGAGGCCAGCGAGGCCAGCGTCACGCAGCCGAAGACCAGGAAGTCGTTCAGCCCCTGCACCCTGCCCCGTTCCGCGGCCGCATGGGCCGAGGACAACATCGACGTGGCCCCGATGAAGCCGAAATTCCACCCCAATCCCAACAGGATAAGGGCGATATAGAAGTTTCCGAGCTCGACCCCCGACAGTGCCACCAGCCCCGCCCCGGCGATCAGGCAAAGCCCCACCGACACGATCCGCGCCGCCCCGAACCGGGCGATCAGATGCCCCGTGAAGAACGACGGCCCGTACATCGCCAGCACGTGCCCCGTAACGATATCGGCCGCAGCATCACGCGAAAACCCGCATCCGACGACCGCCAGCGGCGTCGATGTCATCATCAGGTTCATCAGCGCATAGCTGACCATGGCACAGATGATCGCCACCCCGATGATCGGGGTCTTCAAAAGCTCAATCCGCGTGCGCCCAGCGGGCGCGTCTTTTTCGGGCACCGGCGGACGCGGGATCCGCAATCCCAGGAACAGCGCAGCGCCGACCAAATTCAAGACGATGATGCCCAGATATGTGCCGAAAAACGGCACGACATAAGCGTCAGCGGTGAACTTGGTCAGCTGCGGACCGATCACGGCCGAGGCCAGCCCACCGGCCAGAACGTAGGAGATTGCCTTGGGGCGGAACGCCTCGGACGCGGTATCCGCAGCGGCGAACCGGTAGAACCCGAGCGAGGACATGAACACCCCCGAACACAAGGACCCCAAAAGCAGAACAGGGAAGCTCCCGAGATACAGTCCAGCCGCCGCGATGGCCGCCCCCGCCGCGCCGGCCGCCGTGCCGGCCCAGAACCCCGCGCGCCGCCCGTAGCGTTGCATAAAGCCCGAAAGCGGTTGCGCCGCCAGCATCGACCCCAGCATCAGAAGTGAAATTGGCAAGGTCGCGAAACACGGGTTGGCGGCCAGCGACTGTCCCGCAAGCCCCGCGATCACGAAGATTGCGGGAAGCTGCGCGCCCAGGATCGCCTGGGCGGCGGTCAGGATCGCGACATTGCGGCGGGGCAAGGCGTCTTCGGCGTTCATATGGCCCTCGTGGCCTCATGCCGCTGCTTTTGCAAGATGGCGCCGCTTGACCTCGGGGGGTTCGGCGTCAGGATGTGTGCGCGGACCACGATACCCGCCGAATACCCCGGGGAGGAGAGACCTGATGCGGCTGTTGCTTCTGGCGGGAACGCAGGAGGCCCGGCAGATCGTGGCGGCACTGAAATCGGTGACCGGCCTGGGTCTGACGGTCTCTGTTGCGCGACCCATGCGCCCGCCCGAGGCGTTTGGTGTTGCGACCCGGATCGGCGGCTTCGGCGGGGATGACGGGTTTCGCAGCTACCTGAAGGAGGAGCAGGTCGGCGCGGTTCTGGACGCGACTCATCCATTCGCCGCGCGTGTCTCCATGCGGTCGGCCCGCATATGCCGAGAACTGGGCGTCCCCTACGGCCAGCTCCTCCGGCCGCCCTGGCTTCCCGGGCCGGGTGATCGTTGGCATTTCGCCGAGGATGAGACGGCCGCGGGCGCCTTTGTCCCGTCGGGCGTCTGCGTTTTCATAGGTACTGGCCAGCATCGGCTGGACGCCTTTGGCCCGATGCCGGGGCGTCGCGTGTTTGTGCGCCAGATCGATCATGCGCCCCTGCATCACCCACCATTCGAGGATGGCATGTGGATCGTCGGCCACCCTCCGTTCGATGCGGAAGGGGAAATCAAGTTATTCGGGGAACTCGGGATCGACTGGCTGGTCGTGCGTAACGCGGGCGGCGCGGCAAGCCGGCCGAAACTGGACGCCGCCCGGGAGCTGGGGATCGAGGTCGCCATGATCCGCCGTCCGCCGCGTCCCGAAGCTGTCAGGTTCGACACGATCGCCGGGGCTATTGCCTGGGCCCGGCGTGTGGAATAGGGGCGGGCCATGGAAGAGCGCATACTGACAGGTCCCGCCTGCATTGCGGAGGGGACGGAGTGGTTGAGCGCCCGGGACCCTTTCCTGGCGCGGGCGCGGGCCGAGACGGGGCCATGGCCGGACCGCCTTCGATCAGGGGGATTTCCCGCCCTTGTTCAGGCCATCGTCAGCCAGCAAGTCAGCGTCGCCTCGGCCAAAGCCATCGGTGCGAGGGTGGAGGCTGCGGGGCTGTTGGACCCTGATGTCGTCCGATCCGCGCCGGACGAAGATCTGAAGACTGTCGGTCTGTCCCGTCCGAAAGCGCGGTATATCCGTGCTTTGGCCGATGCACAGCTGGATTTCGAAGGCTTGGCCCGCCAGCCGACCGATGAGGTGGTCCAGACGCTGGTGGCCGTACCCGGTATCGGGCGCTGGACGGCCGAGATCTATGCGCTGTTCTCGCTCGGCCGGGCCGACGCATTTCCCGCCGGGGATCTTGCCTTGCAGGAAGCCGCGAGACTTCTTTTCGGCTTGGAAGCGCGCCCGCGAGAGGCTGCGTTGCGCGCCATGGCCGAACCGTGGCGCCCGTGGCGCGGGGTCGCCGCGCGCGGCCTCTGGGCATGGTATGCCGTGGCGAAATCGCGCGAAGGTATCGTGTAGGCGGCGGCGTTGTCCTTCGCGGTGTTCGCGCGTAAGCCGATCCCGACTGCAAACGGCACGGAGGTTCCGATGGCACGGACACTGGAAAGCAAGCGCAAGGGGCCGGCACCCGGTACTGCCAGATCGATCGTGGTCTTCTTGCACGGATACGGCGCGGACGGTGCCGACCTTCTGGGACTTGCCGATCCGTTGTCGGAACACATGCCCGGAACGGCGTTTCACGCGCCCGATGCGCCTGAAAGGTCGGTGGTCAATCCGATGGGGTATCAGTGGTTTCCGATCCCCTGGCTCGACGGGTCCGACCCGGTGGAAGCGGATGCCGCGATGGATCGGGCCGCCCACGATCTGGATGGCTACCTGTCCCGCGTGCTGGAGGACGAAGGCCTGGACGCCGATCGAATGGTCGTCGTCGGCTTCAGTCAGGGCACGATGATGGCGCTGCATGTCGTGTTGCGCCGGGCCGAATCCGTGGCCGGGATCGTCGGCTTCTCGGGTCGTCTTTTGCGCCCCGAAAGCCTGGTAGACGAAATCACAAGCCGCCCGCCCGTTCTTCTTGTCCACGGCGATCAGGACGACGTGGTGCCGCCCCAGTCGTTGCCCGCCGCGGCTGAGGCGTTGCAAGGCGCCGGTCTGGACGTGTTCGCCCATGTCTCGAAAGGAACGGCCCACGGCATCGCTCCGGACGGCCTTTCCGTCGCACTGGCCTTCATGCGGGATCGCCTCGACCTCGAAGGTGGTTAATCCGCCCTTAGGAATGTGTGGTTAAATTTAGGGGGTGTCCGCAAAACGTGTTGGGCGTGAATGTTTGGGTCAACCGATCAACTTCATCTCGGCGCTGCGGACCTGTTGAAGCACCGCATCCAGAATCGATGGAAAACGAAGACGATGAGTAGAACCACCGGCAGAATGAGAGCTGAGCATGCCGCGAGAATTATCGAGAGCCCGGGAAGGCTGTAGTAGTCCTCACCGGCCAGAGGCCAGAAAGCCAAATGAAGAAGTGCGCTGGAGATCACGATGGCCACGCCCGCGAGCAAGCATGACGGAAGCATTCGTTCAGGCGCAAGACCATGACGACGCAAGCCTCTGGCAAGAACGATAGTCGAGGCAGGGACGCCCGGGCCAAACGCCACACACATTATCGTCGCGATTTCATTCAGACGGCTTTCGATACCTGCGTGATATGCCAAACTTCCAAGTGCTGGGGCACTGAAGATCACGGCGTGAACGAGCGCTGCGATGATGGTGGCTTTGCCGCTCGAAATGAGGGCCGGATGCTTGGAGCGAAGTGGCAACGGAAAGATCTCCAGAGGTTGGATACACTGGATGTGGTCCCGCAGCTAACGGCACGGAAATCGCGAGGCCAGCGGAAGGCCCGCCCGCCTTTTACGACAGTCGAATAATATCTGCGGGATTCATTCCCGCCAGCCGCACTTCCAGCCATCGGATGTAGCCGTTGAGGTTCTTCGTCGCCGGCCCACAGAACGGCTCGATGAACTTGCCATAGCGAGCGTGGAGCGAGTTCACGTTCTGGATGTGATAGCAGCCTGACGCGACACGGGTTCCGGGCTTGCTCCCGACCACGAAATGCTCCAGGCCGCGCGCCGCCGCGAGATCCTTGTAGCCATTGCCACCATCCGAGCAGAGCACGGCATCGCCCGGCACGAGGGGGGTTCATGGCGCGCTCCACGGTGGCGCTCTTGCGGTTCGGCAGTCGCCGGAAGAGGCGAGAACCACCGCGATCAGCGACGGTGAGAATAGGGAGCTGCCACCGCGAGAGGCCGCGCATCATCTTCAGCCCTTGCGTCGTGAAGTCTTCCCACCGTGGGCGCGGTGGCTTTGGAATGTTCTTCGGATCGGCGAAATGCCGGACCCATTCGCGCGATCCCTTCCGGGACTCCCGTTGGTAGGTCTCATCCGCCTCGATGATCCCCGCGAATGTCGCCGCCACGCTGCTGCTTCCGATGATCGAGAACACGAGCATCCGCCAGCGCCAGATCGTGTATTTGTTGAGGTCGAGCTGCTTGGCCAGCTTGCGCACCGATTGAGGCGCGGGGCTGCCCAGCATATCCATCAGTGCCTCCATGAACAGGTCGGGGCGATGGATGCGGCCGATAGTGCTCCCGGTTCGTCCTGAATAGGTCTTTTCGCAACCGGAGCATCGGTAGCGCTGGACCCTGGTCCGAGTGCGGCCCCACTTCTGGCGTCGCTCATCGCAGCAGAAGGGGCACTTGTGTTCTCTGTTTGTCCGTGCTTCGATCTCGGAGATCGCTTCCGTCTTTCGCCGGAGATCACGAATCTTCGTCTGGGCATCCTCGATCTGGGCCGGGTTCAGGTTGTCGAGAGCATCGAGAAGACGGCGAAAGTCGTGATGTAGCAAGGGCATCCTCCGCAGCAAAAGCAGAGTAATATAGGCTCTCCATCGTTAAGGCGAAGCGAACCAACACGGTTTGCGGACACCCCCTAAATTTATGGTCGGGAGTTGAGCGGCGTCAGGCAAGCGCGCTTTCGATGCGACAATTCCGCGTGAAGGTGGGACGCTATTGCCACGTGCTCTTGCGTATGACGTTTTTTGACGTCAATCGGGGCACCAAGTTTTGTCCCGATATCGCTAACCGGCCAGTGGCCGGAGGAGACTTGTGATGAAAGATGTACACGTGCCCCGTCCGGGCGAGACTTTGTCCGACGCCATTCTGCAGCACCTGAAGTATTCGCTCGGCAAGGACGCGGCACACGCGACCACGACCGATTGGCGAATGGCCCTTAGTCTTGCGATCCGCGACCGGATCGTCGACCCATGGTTCGCATCGACCCGCGCGACCTACGCCAAGCAGGGCAAACGGGTCTATTACCTGTCGATGGAATTCCTGATCGGCCGTCTGCTCGAAGACGCGACCGTCAACCTTGGTCTGATGGACGAGGTCGCGGAGTTCTTCGATGATCGCTCACTCGACGCACGCATGGTCATGCAGGATGAGCCCGACGCCGCCCTCGGCAACGGGGGATTGGGGCGCTTGGCGGCCTGCTTCCTGGAATCCATGTCCACGGTTGGTTGTCCGGCCTATGGCTACGGCATCCGCTACGAGCATGGGCTGTTCAAGCAAAGCTTTGAAGGCGGACGGCAAATGGAGGCGCCAGAGGACTGGTTAACCGAAGCCCACGCCTGGGAATTCGAGAGACCGGAATCGTCCTATCGCATCGGCTTCGGCGGTGCGGTCAAGGTGCTGGGCAACCGCACCGTTTGGCAACCGGAGGAGACCGTCCTGGCGCGGGCCTATGACATGCCGATGATCGGCTGGCAGGGCCGTTGGGCGAACACCCTGCGCCTGTGGTCCGCGCGACCCGAGACGGTCTTTGACCTCGACCGGTTCAACGCGGGTGACTATTACGGCGCGGCCGAGCCCGAGGCGCTTGCCCGCACGATCTCGCGGGTTCTGTATCCCGACGACACCACCGAAGAGGGCAAGCGCCTTCGTCTGAAGCAGGAGTTCTTCTTCACCGCGGCCTCCCTGCGCGACATCCTGCGCCGGTTCGAGGACGAGTATGACGACTGGTCGATTCTGCCCTCTAAGGTGGCGATCCAGCTGAACGACACCCACCCCGCCATCGCCGGCCCCGAGCTTGTGCGCCTTCTGCACGACGAGAAGGGGATGGACTTCGACGCCGCAGTGGAAGCGGCGCGCGGTTGCCTTGGGTATACGAACCACACGCTTCTGCCCGAAGCGCTGGAACGCTGGTCCATTGAGCTGATGCGCAGCCTGTTGCCACGTCACCTGCAGATCATTGAGCGGATCGACGCGGCCCATGCCGCAGCCCATCCGGACCGCAAGGTCGTGCTGATCGGCGACGGGGATGTCCAGATGGGTCCCATCGCCTTTACCATGGCGCACCGGGTCAACGGGGTTTCGGCGCTGCACACCGGTCTGATGAAAGAGACGGTGTTCGCCGAGCTGAACCGCCTGCACCCGAACCGGATCGTGAACGAAACCAACGGGATCACTCCCCGGCGTTGGGTCCTGGCGGCGAACCCGCGTCTCTCTGGCTTGATTACCGAGGCCATCGGAGATGGTTGGGTCGACGATCTGGAAGAGTTGATGCAGCTGGAGCCGATGGCGGACGATGCCCAGTTCCGCGACGAATACGCCGCGGCAAAGCGCGCCAACAAGGTGGATCTGGCCAACTATCTGGGTCAGCAGGGCTTGGCGGTCGATCCCGACGCCATGTTCGACGTGCAGATCAAGCGTATTCACGAATACAAGCGCCAGCACCTCAACATCTTGCAGACCATCGCGCTATGGCAGGAAATCAAGGACGATCCCAAGGGCGACTGGGTCCCCCAGGTGAAGGTGTTCGGCGGTAAGGCAGCGCCGGGCTACGTCTTCGCGAAGGAGATCATCTTCCTGATCAACGCGGTGGCCGAGGTGATCAACAACGATCCCGATACCAGCCACCTGCTGAAGGTCGCATATCCTGCGAACTACAACGTCACTTTGGCCGAACGCCTGATCCCCGCGGCCGAAGTCAGCCAGCAGATCTCGACCGCCGGCAAGGAAGCGTCGGGCACTGGTAACATGAAATTCGCCCTGAACGGCGCGCTGACCATCGGCACGCTCGACGGGGCCAATGTCGAGATCCGCGAGCTGGTGGGCGCCGACAACTTCTTCCTCTTTGGGATGACCGCGCAAGAAGTCGTCGCCCGGCGGCAGATCGACGACCACGCGGCCAAGGCCATCGCCGAGGCGCCGCGCCTGAAGCGCGCTATGGATGCTATCGCCTCCGGCACGTTCGGCGAACGCTTCGCATCGATCACCGAGAACGTGTCCGGCGATGACTACTTCTGCGTGGCGTCGGACTTCGCGGATTATTGGCGCGCCAGCCGCGACCTGGAAGCGGCCTATCGCGATCAGGCGGACTGGACGCGCATGGCTGTCTTGAACACGGCGCGGTCCGGGTGGTTCAGCTCGGATCGAACGATCCGTGGCTATATGTCGGATATCTGGGGGGCAGAGGCGCTGAGCGTCTGATCCCGCACGAACCCGGTCGGACGCCGATCTCGGTCGGCGTCCGTCAATCTTGGTCTATCTGGGGCAGGCGAATGGAATACCGCGACATTCAATGCCTTGACGGCTGCCCTGTATGCGGGGTGACGCCTGATGTCGCCATCCGGAAGGGCCTCGCGATATGACGCCCCGGCTTCGGATGATTGCGCTTCTGCCTTGGGCTTTGGTCCTTGCAGCCTGCGCAACCCCGCAGGAACGCTGCGTCAATGAGGCCCAAGAGCCTTACAGGACTACCCTAAAAAACCTCGCTGTGGCCGAGGGCAACCTGGCCCGGGGGTATGCGATTCACGTCCAACGCGTTCCGTACACGGTTTATGGCACCTGCTTTCGAAACACGGGCAAGCGGTCGATACCCTATGTCTGTCCGTCGACTGCCTACCGCACGATAGAGACGCCGGTTCCCATCGACGTCGCCAACGAACAGCGCAAGATTGAAGAGTTGCGGCGGACCATCCCGCAGTATCAGGCCCGGGCGACCGAAGTGATCGCCCGGTGCAATGCCGTCTATTCCGGTCAGGACTGATCAGATCGGGCGCGCGGTAATCTCATAGGAGAAGTCGGCGGGTTTAAGCGGGTCCAGCCGTCGATCACCGATCCGGGCCTCGGGGTACATCAGGAACGGCAGGGGCCCCGCATCGTCGCTGGGAAGGCGGATGTCGTGCCCGTCATTATATGCGATCCAGTTCCCTTCCCACGCGCCCAGAAGCGCTTCGCGTGCATCCACTACTTTGGGGTGCGAGAGCGGAAGGTCCCCCTGATCTTCTTGCAGCATGACCTTGCGGACGTCGGCTGGATCGGCGGGCACCCAGCCGAAATCGGACAGAAAGACCTCGGCCCGGCAATGCTGTGCCTTGGTCACGTCATCGGAACCGGCGCCGAGGCTGGTATACCCGAAGGCTGACGGGGCGACGCGCAAGCCGTACAGATCCCGGGCGGGCAATCCGGCGGCGCGGGCCAGACCGACGAACAGCGCGTTCAGGTCAGCGCATTTTCCCGTCAGGTCGCCCATGGCAAGCATGGACCCGATATCGCCCAGACCGCAGCCACGGGTTTCGGGGTTGCGCGCCGTTTCTGTGACGATCCAGTCATAGATCCGTCGGGCCGTTTCCAGATCGTCCCGGCCGCCTTCGACGATCCGGTCGGACGTCGCTTTCACAATGCCGTCCGTGGGGATGAGGTCGGTCGCGGCAGTGTATCGAGCCCGGTCTTCGGCGGACAGGGGCGCGACATCGCGCGGGGCCCCAAGGTCGACCGAACGTCCGCGCGTAGCGACCGTGGCGGTCACGATCAATTCCCGCAGTGCATCGCCCGCAGGCCATTCCGCGTGCAGAAACTCGGCCTTTTCGGTGGCGACCCGGTCCACGGTCTCGGCCGTGCCGGTCCAGGAGACATCGCCCGGTCTTTGCCAAAGCGCCGCGTCCAGGGTCGGCAGGGGAACCCACAGGTCCGCAGCCGCGCCGGTGGGAAGGGCAAAAACCGTCGTGATCTCGAACCGACGCCAATCACCGGGCGCGGGGGCATAAGCGGCATGGGTCAACTTCGGAAAAATGGCGGTTGCGGCCGCGGTGCCGAGAAACGCGCGTCTGGAAAAGTGCATCGGTTCATCCCTCTTTATCCCTGACCAGCTACGGCCCCCGGACTATGTGTGCAAGAACGGGCCGGCAATCGCGTCGTACGGCGGTTGCTTTGAGCCCAGTCCGACATAGGCTAACAGACATGACCGGTACAGTTCGCAAACCCGCTTCGATCGTTGATCCCAAGGTTGCCGAGGCGCTCCACCAGGGGCGACATGGCGACCCGTTTTCCGTCCTCGGCAGGCATGGCGGCACCGTCCGCGTGCTGGACCCCGGGGCGGAACGCATGTTCGCCGTCATCGATGGCACAGAATATGAGCTTGGCCGCGTTGCCGGCGGCATGGCCGTATTCGCGGGTGAAGTGCCCGAGTCGGGCCACTATTGGCTGCGCGGCTATGCCGGGACCGAGACGTGGGAATACGAGGACGCCTATCGCTTCGGCCCCGTGATGGGCGAACTGGACGAGTATCTTCTGGGTGAGGGCACGCACCAGCGGATCTGGACCGTCCTGGGGGCGCATGTCCTTGAACACGAGGGCCAATGGGGCACGCAGTTCGCGGTCTGGGCCCCAAATGCCGAACGTGTCAGCGTCGTGGGCGGCTTCAACCATTGGGACGGGCGACGGCATGCTATGCGCCCCCGTGGGGCGACTGGCGTGTGGGAAATCTTCGTCCCCAACGTCACCGACGGCGAAGTCTACAAGTACGAGATTCTCGGCGCCGGGGGGCAGCTGCAACCCCTGAAGTCCGATCCGGTCGGATTCGGAAGCCAGCATGCGCCGCAGAACAGCTCGATCGTTCGGGATATTTCCGGCTATGGCTGGAAGGACGACGACTGGATGGCCGAACGCGGTGGCCGGAACGGCCGCACGGCGCCGATCTCGGTCTACGAGGTGCATCTTGGTTCGTGGAAGCGCGTAGCCGCGGAAGGAAACCGGCCGCTGTCGTACAAGGAGGCGGCAGAGGAGCTTGTGGATTATGTCCACGACATGGGCTTCACTCATATCGAGCTTCTGCCGATCAGCGAATATCCCTTCGACGGGTCGTGGGGCTATCAGCCGGTGGGCCTGTTCGCCCCGACGATCCGCTTCGGCCCCCCGCACGAGTTCCGCGATCTGATCGATGCGGCGCACCGCAAGGGCTTGGGCATTCTCCTCGATTGGGTTCCCGGACACTTCCCGGCGGACCCGCATGGACTGGGACAGTTCGACGGCACCGCATTGTACGAGCATGCCGATCCCAGGGAAGGCTTCCACCAGGACTGGAATACGCTGATCTACAATTACGGCCGGACAGAGGTGAAGAATTTCCTGACGTCGAATGCCATCTACTGGCTGGAAGAGTATCACATCGATGGACTGCGCGTAGATGCCGTCGCGTCGATGCTTTACCGTGATTACTCCCGCAAGGAAGGGGAGTGGGTTCCGAACAAGTTTGGCGGGCGCGAGAACCTCGAAGCGATCGATTTCCTCAAGGGCGCGAACATGGCGGCCTACGGCGCCGCGGACGGGATCATGACGGTGGCCGAGGAATCGACCAGTTTCCCGCAGGTCAGCCGCCCGGTCGACGACGGTGGCCTGGGCTTCGGCTTCAAGTGGAACATGGGGTGGATGAACGACACCCTGCGTTACATGGAAAAGGACCCGATCTACCGCAAGCACGACCATCATCTGATGACATTCGGCCTGCACTACGCCTTTTCTGAAAATTTCATCCTGCCGATCAGCCATGACGAGGTCGTCCACGGCAAGGGTTCGATGCTGAACAAGATGCCGGGTGGCGAGGATGAGAAGTTCGCCAACCTGCGCGCCTATTACAGCTTCATGTGGGGGCACCCGGGCAAGAAGCTTCTGTTCATGGGGTGTGAATTTGCGCAGCCTTCCGAGTGGAACCACAACAGCCAGCTCAGCTGGGGTGTCATGGACAACCCGAAACACGCCGGGATCCAGCGTCTGGTGCGGGACCTGAACACGCTTTACCGCGCCGAACCCGCGCTTCATGCGCTGGATTGCGAGCCGTCGGGTTTCCAGTGGATCGAGGCGAACGACGCGGACGCCTCGGTCTACGCTTGGATCCGGCGGTCGGGGGGCACGGACCCGGAAGTCGTGGTAGCCTGTAACTTCACGCCCGTCGAACGGCCCTACAAGCTGGGGATGCCGCAGGCTGGGCGCTGGCGCGAGGCGTTCTGTTCGGACGCCGAGATCTACGGCGGCCAGGGGCGCGGCAACATGGGTGGTGTCGATGCCAAGGCGGGCGAACGGAACGGTCAGCCCGCCGAAGCTGACGTGTACCTGCCGCCCTTGTCGACGGTCATTTTCGTCAAGGAATAACAAATGGGCTGAAAATCAGTCCGAAAGGGGGGGAGAATGGAGTCCAACAAGCGACTTTCGTCCCGCACGATGGCGTTCGTCCTGGCGGGCGGACGCGGATCGCGGCTGAAGCAATTGACTGACACGCGCGCCAAGCCCGCGGTCTATTTCGGGGGCAAGACGCGGATCGTCGACTTCGCGCTTTCCAACGCCCTGAACTCGGGAATTCGGAAGATGGCGATCGCCACGCAATACAAGGCGCACAGCCTGATCCGGCATTGCCAGCGCGGGTGGTCCTTCTTCAGGGCGGAGCGTAACGAATACCTGGACATCCTGCCGGCCTCCCAACGGGTGGCCGAAGACAAGTGGTACCTGGGCACGGCCGATGCGGTGACCCAGAATATCGACATCATCGACAGCTACGGGATCGAGTACATCCTGATCCTTGCCGGCGATCACATCTACAAGATGGATTACGAGGTGATGATCCAGGAGCATGTCGAGACCAATGCCGACGTGACCGTCGGCTGCCTGACGGTTCCGCGCGAGGAGGCGACGGCCTTCGGCGTCATGGCGGTGGATGACAGCCTCAAGATCACCTCTTTCCTCGAAAAGCCGGCGGATCCCCCGGGAATGCCCGGCGACCCAGACAGCGCGCTGGCCTCGATGGGGATCTATGTCTTCAAGTGGTCCTATCTACGAGAGCTTTTGCTGAACGATCAGGAGCTTGAAGGCTCCAAGCACGATTTCGGCGGCGACATCGTCCCCTATATCGTGAAGAACGGCCGCGCGCAGGCGCACCGCTTCACTGACAGTTGCGTAAAGCACCGGTCCGACGCCCCTGCCTATTGGCGCGATGTCGGTACGATCGATGCCTATTGGCAGGCCAATATCGACCTTACGAATTTCGACCCTGAGCTGGACTTGTGGGATCAGAACTGGCCGATCTGGACGTACTCGGAAATTACGCCCCCAGCCAAGTTCATCCATGACGAAGAGAACCGCCGCGGGCACGCCATCAGCTCGATGGTGGCCGGGGGGTGCATCGTGTCGGGCACCGAGATCCGCGAGTCGCTTCTGTTCAGCCACGTGCACACGAACAGCTATTCGATCCTCGAACAGGCGGTGATCCTGCCGCATGTGACGATCGCGCGGCACGTGGACCTGCGCAAATGCGTGGTGGACGGAGGCGTCTCGATCCCCGAGGGACTGACGATCGGGCAGGATCCGAAAGAGGATGCCGAGTTCTTCGAAGTGTCGAAATCCGGCGTGACGCTGATCACCCAGCCGATGGTCGATGCGTGGAAGGCCGCACAGTAATGCGGGTCTTGTCGGTGGCCTCTGAATGCGCTCCGTTGATCAAGACCGGGGGCCTTGCCGACGTCGTGGGGGCGCTGCCGCACGCGCTCGCCGCGGAAGGCATAGAGATGCGCGTGCTTCTGCCAGGGTATCCTGCGGTCCTGAACCGCGTCGCCGATACGAAGGAAGCGATGAGCTTCGATCACCTCTACGGTGGTCCGGCGCGACTTCTCAGGGCCGAAGCAGACGGGCTTTCGCTTTACGTGCTCGAGGCGGCCCATTTGTACGATCGGGGCGGGACCATTTACCTCGACGAAGAGGGCCGGGACTGGCCCGACAATCCCGAGCGGTTCGCCGCCCTGTGTCGCGCGGGCGCCGAAATTTGTCGTGGCACCGTGGGCTGGACGCCTCAGGTGGCCCATGGCCATGACTGGCAGGCCGGGCTTCTTCCCTATTTCCTCAGGAAGGACGGCACACCGGTCGCCTCGGTCGAGACCATACACAACATCGCGTTCGCGGGCCGGTTCGAGCCGTCGCGCATCGAAAGTCTGGGGCTGGATCCGACCGATAACCATGTCGATGGCTACGAGTTCTGGGGCACAGGTTCGACACTGAAGGCGGCCCTTGTCTGGGCGGACCGGATTACCACGGTGTCTCCGCGCTATGCGCGCGAATTGACGACTCCAGCTTTTGGAATGGGGTTCGAAGGGTTGATCTGGTCGCGTCGCGGCGACCTCGCGGGCATCTTGAACGGCATCGACACGGATGCCTGGAACCCCGGGAAGGACCCGGCGATCCGGCAGTTCAAGACCGCGCGCGGAAAGACGGCGGCGACCGCAGCGCTGCGGGCCGAGCTTGGTTTGCCCGACGCGGACGGCCCGCTTGCCGTCGTGATCAGCCGCCTGACGCATCAGAAGGGGCTGGACCTGCTGCTCGACGTGCTCCCCGAATATCTTGAATCGGGTGGACAGCTTGCGCTTCTCGGGTCGGGGGACCGGGACCTTGAACGCGCATGGGGCGACGCGGCAGACCGACATGACGGCCTGTCGGTTCATATCGGGTATGATGAGGCGCTGTCGCACCGCATGATGGCCGGGGGGGAGGCCGTGCTGGTACCGTCGCGCTTCGAACCCTGCGGCCTGACCCAGCTTTACGGTTTGCGCTACGGGGCGATCCCGGTCGTCGCTCGGGTGGGGGGCTTGGCGGATACCGTGATCGATGCCAACGACGCCGCGATCCGTACCAAAGCCGCGACGGGCATCGTTCATGCCGCCGATAGCGCCGAGGCCCTGTCACTTGCCCTGACCCGTATGCTAGAGCTTCGCGCGTCGCCCGGGACCTGGTCGCAAATGGTCAAGACCGCCATGCGCCATCCCGTCGGATGGGATGTTTCGGCCGGCGCATACGCAGAGCTCTACAGGGACCTCGTCACCAACTGATGCCGAAAACAATTTCGATCGCCGCCGGACGTTCAACGCAACTGGGGGCGACCTTCGACGGGGATGGCGTGAACTTCGCCGTCTTCTCGCAAAATGCCACCCGGATGGAGCTGTGTCTTTTCCCCGAGGGCGGCGGCGAGGTCCGTATTGACCTGCCCGAGCGCAACGGCGATGTCTGGCACGGGTATATCTCGGGCCTGACGCCGGGCATGCATTACGGTTATCGTGCGCATGGGCCTTACGCCCCCGCACAAGGACATCGCTTCAACCCGGCCAAGCTGCTGATGGACCCGTACGCAAAGCGTTTGACCGGGCATCCGCAGTGGAACGACGCCCTGATGGGCTACACTGTGGGCAAAGAGGATTCCGTCCCGGACCCGCGGGACTCTGCGCCGTACATGCCGCGATCCGTGGTCGAGGATCCGGCCTTCTCGTGGGGGCGGGACCTGCCCCCGCAGGTCACGGTCGAACAGTCGGTGATCTACGAGGCGCATGTGAAGGGCCTGACCGCGCGGCGCCGGGACGTGCGCTTTCCGGGAACCTTCCTGGGGCTGGCGAGCGATCCGATGCTGGATTATTACACCAAGCTTGGCATCACGGCGATCGAGCTTCTGCCGGTCCAGGCGTTCCTGACCGACCGCTTCCTGCACGAGAAGAATCTGACGAATTACTGGGGCTATCAGACGCTGGGCTTCTTTGCGCCCGAGCCGAAATACCTCGCCCGCGGGAAGATCGCCGAGTTTCAGCAGATGGTCGCGCGCCTGCACCGCGCGGGGATCGAGGTGATCCTCGACGTGGTCTACAACCACACCTGCGAGGGCAACGAGCTTGGTCCGACCCTGTCTTTTCGGGGCCTCGACAACGCAAGCTATTACCGGCTGATGCCGGAGGACAAGCGCCTCTATGTCAACGACACCGGCTGCGGGAACACGGTGAACGTGGATCATCCCATGGTGCTGCGAATGATCATGGACAGCCTGCGCTACTGGGTCGAGGTCATGCATGTCGACGGGTTCCGGTTCGACCTGTGCTCGACCCTGGCGCGGGTGGACGAGGGCGGTTTCGATCGCGGCGCGGCCTTCTTCGACGCGATACGGCAGGATCCGGTTCTGGCGCAGGTCAAGCTGATCGCCGAGCCTTGGGATATCGGGCCGGGGGGCTATCAGCTGGGGGGCTTCCCGCCGCCGTTTCTGGAATGGAACGACAAGTATCGCGACCGTGTGCGCATGTTCTGGCGCGGGGATGCGGGATCGGTTCCGGGTCTGGCCGACCGCCTGACTGGCTCAGCCTTGCAATTCGATCATTCTGGACGTCCGGCCACTGCAAGCGTCAACCTGCTGACCGCGCATGATGGTTTCACGCTGCACGATGTGGTCAGCTATACCAAGAAGCATAACGACGCGAATGGCGAGGGCAATCGCGACGGCCACGGGCAGAACTATTCCGACAACCTGGGGGTCGAGGGACCGACCCGGAAAAAGGGCGTCATCGCCGCCCGCAACCGGCGCAAACGCAACATGATGGCTACCCTGATGCTCAGCCAAGGGACCCCCATGATCCTGGCTGGAGATGAGGTAGGCCATACCCAAGGCGGCAACAACAACGCGTATTGCCAGGACAATCAGACAAGCTGGATCGACTGGGACCGCGCTGACGGTGACTTCCTGGAGTTTACCCGCGCCATGATAAGATTCCGGCAGGAACATCCGCTGTTGCGGCAGAAACTGTTCCTGCATTCGCGTGAGCGTACGGTAGACGGGCGCGAGGACCTTTTCTGGTGGCGATCCGACGGCCAGCCCATGGCGCAGGAGGACTGGGAGGACCCGGAACTTCGGGCCCTTGGGGCCGAACTGCGCATGGCAAGCGGCACGCCTGCCTACGCGGAAACCGAGGAAGCTATCTTCGCGATCTTCAATCGCGGCCCTGCGCGCGACTGGATTCTGCCCGACCCGCCGTCGGGTATGGAGTGGGACTGGCGCATTGATACGGCCGAGCCCGAACGCGTGGGCGAGCTGGTGCGGGGAACCGTTGGCATCGCAGGGGATTCCGTCTCTGTCTTCGTATTGTGGGGGGGGCCCGAATGACCGAGTCACGCGACAGTCTGGCCGCGGCCCTTGGGGTCGTATTATCTTATGACGATGCGACGGGTCGGACACACACGCTGTCGCCCGATAGTCGGGATGCGGTCCTAGCCGGGTTCGGGGTGCATAGCGAGGCCGAGGTCGACGCGCGCCTGAGGGACCTCGACCGACAGCCGCTGATCCCCGAATGGCAAGTCGTCGTGTCCGACGCCCCCGTCCAGATTGATGCGCTTGGTGGACGGTCGTGGACGTTGATCCCGGAAGAGGGTAATCCGACCCAGGGGCAGGGCGCCGATCTGGGTCCGCTACCGATAGGCATCCACCGCATCGAAGTCGAAGGGGCCGCGGGCTGGTTGCTTGCAGCGCCCGAGACCCTGCCCGAGCCGCCGCTGGCATGGGGGATGACGGTCCCCCTGTACGGCTTGGCCGTCGACGGGAGAATCGGGAGCTATGCCGATCTTGCGCAGGCCGCGCGATCCCTGGGGGCTGCTGGCGCCGATTTCGTGGGCGTGAATCCGGTCCATGCCGGTTTTCCGTCGGACACGGGCGCGTTTTCCCCCTATGCCCCCGCTCACCGCGGCCGTTTGTCGACCATGCACGTGGCACCCCGGGACGAGGCCTCCTTGCCCCCTGCGGATCTGCTCGACTATTCAGACGCGTTGCCTGCCCGGATGGAGGCGCTTCGCGCGGCGTTCCGTCCGGACGCGGATTTCACGGCTTGGCGCGCCCAACAGGGGGCCGAGATCGAGCGGTTCGCGCTTCATCAGGCGCTCAGCGAGGCGTACGGCCCGTACTGGCCGCAATGGCCGGACGCCCTGCACGATCCCGAGGGCGAAGCCGCGGCCGAGTTTGCGGCCCAGAACCAGGAAAAGGTCGCCTTCCACGTCTGGCTGCAGTACATGGCCGACCGACAGCTAGCGGACGCGCAAGAGGCGGCCCTGAACGCAGGAATGCGGTTCGGCCTCTACCTCGACTTGGCGGTCGGAACCCACCCGAAAGGGGCCGAGACCTGGGGCCGTCCCGACCTGTTCGCCCATGGTGTGTCGCTTGGCGCCCCGCCCGATGCATTCTCGGCGGAAGGGCAAAGCTGGGGACTTGCGCCGATGCGGCCCGACACGCTTGCCGCCGACGGGTTCCGCCCGATCCAGGCGATTCTGCGCAGTGCCCTGAGCCATGCGAAGCTTCTTCGGATCGACCACGTTCTGGGATTCGAGCGGACATTCTGGGTTCCCGAAGGGGATGCGCCCGGCGCGTATGTCTCCATGCCGCGCGAGGCGCTTCTGGCCGTCGCCCGGATCGAGGCCACGCGCGCTGGTGCGACCGTGGTGGGCGAGGATCTGGGCAACATTCCCGGCGGCCTTCGCGATGCGCTTGCCCAAAGCGGCCTTCTGGGCTGCCGCGTGGCGCAGTTCGAACGCCATTGGGATCAGGGCGACAACGCCTTCAGTCCGGCGCAGGACTATGCGCGCGCGGCGCTGACCTCGTGGGGCAGCCACGATCTGCCCACGTGGGAGGGGTGGAAATCCGGTCGCGACATCGACTGGCGGCGCGACGTGGGTGATATCGACAATGTGGCCCATGCCGATCAGATGGAAGCGCGCCGACAAGCCGTTTCGGCCTTCTGCGACCTGATCGGCGGCGAAGGAATGGATGATCTGCACCAGTTTCTCGCCGCGACCCCCTCGCGGCTGGTCGTGGCGCAGATCGAAGACGTGCTGGGCCGCGTCGAACAGGCGAATTTGCCCGGGACCGTGCACCAGCACCCGAACTGGCGCCGACGGGTCGGCGTGGCGCCCGACGAATTGGGATCGCTTGACGCCATCCAACGCACGGCCATCATCATGCGCGACGCCGGAAGATAGGACACGATATGGAACGCCTCACGATCGACACCCAGCCCATCGAGGGGCAGAAACCCGGGACCAGCGGTCTGCGCAAGAAGACGAAGGTCTTCATGCAGCCCCATTACCTTGAGAATTTCGTCCAGAGCATCTGGGAAGGGATCGGTGGCGTCGAAGGCAAGACCCTCGTCCTTGGCGGCGACGGCCGGTACTTCAGCGACCGCGCCGCGCAGGTGATCCTGCGGATGGCGGCGGCTTCGGGGGCGGCGAAGGTGATCGTGGGGCAGGGGGCGCTTCTTTCCACGCCGGCCGCATCGAACCTGATCCGCAAGCAGGGTACGGATGGCGGCATCATCTTGTCGGCCAGCCACAATCCCGGCGGCCCGGACGAGGATTTCGGGGTGAAGTTCAACAACCCCAACGGCGGCCCCGCACCCGAGGAGGTGACCAACCGCATCTTCGAGGCGACGAAGACGATCCGGAAATATCACATCCTCGAGGCGCAGGACCTCGACTTGGCGGCGCCGGGCAGCCACGACCTGGGCGGCATGACGGTCGAGGTTGTCGATCCCGTCGCCGACTATGCCGAGCTCATGGAAGAGCTGTTCGACTTCGATGCGATCCGCGCGATGATCTCGGGCGGGTTTCGGCTTTGCTTCGACGCCATGCACGCCGTGACGGGCCCCTATGCGAAAGAGATCCTCGAACGACGTCTCGGCGCGGCGGAGGGAAGTGTCATGAACGCGGTGCCCCAACCGGATTTCGCGGGCGGCCATCCCGACCCCAACCCGGTCTGGGCAAAAGAGCTGATGGAGGTGATGCACGGCGCTGACGCCCCCGATTTCGGCGCGGCCAGCGACGGGGACGGGGACCGCAACATGATCATGGGGCCCGGCATGTACGTCGCGCCGTCGGACAGTCTTGCGGTTCTTGCCGCGAACGCCGAAGCCGCGCCGGCCTATAAGGGCGGGATCAAGGGGGTCGCCCGGTCCATGCCGACCAGTCGAGCGGTGGATATTGTTGCAGAACGCCAGGGCCTCGACTCCTTCGAGACACCGACCGGGTGGAAGTTCTTCGGCAACCTGCTTGATGACGGGCGCGTGCGTCTTTGCGGTGAGGAAAGTGCCGGCACCGGAAGCGATCATGTTCGCGAAAAGGACGGGCTTTGGGCGGTGCTTCTTTGGCTTAATATCCTCGCCAAGTCCGGCAAAGGCGTGGTCGAGCTGATGCAGGATCATTGGCGTACCTATGGCCGCAATTTCTATTCGCGCCATGATTTCGAGGGGATCGAGACCGAGCGTGCGAATGCCCTCATGGACGATTTGCGCGTCAAACTCGCTGACCTGCCCGGTACCACAGTTTCGGGCCGAACGGTGGAAGCTGCCGACGAGTTCTCTTATACCGACCCGGTGGATGGCTCGGTCGCGACGGCGCAGGGCATCCGTATCTATCTGGACGGCGGCGCGCGTATCGTGCTGCGGCTGTCCGGCACCGGAACGACCGGCGCTACCTTGCGCGTCTATCTCGAGGATCGCAGCGAGGATCCGGCGACCTTCGACACCGATGTGCAGGGCGCGCTGAAGGATGTCAGTGCCGCCGCGCACGAGATCGCCGGGATCGAACATCACACGGGACGCACCGAACCGGACGTGCGCGCCTGAGAAAGGACTAGAATGCCACTGAAAGACCGTGTCGCCGCCGATATGGACAAGGCGGCGGGTCTTGCCGATTTCTGTCGCAAGACCCTGACCACCGCCGAAACCGCGTTCGAGGCGCACCAGCTTCTGGCCCGTCGCATGGGCGGCCAGATCGACGGCGATCACGCGACCTTCGGCTTCTGGACACCCGAGCTTCAGGATGCGCGGATCCCCGACAGCGATGTCTTCCTCGAGGTGTTGTCGCCGACCGGTCCATTGGATCTGACGCGGGCGCACCAGACGGTGCCTTTCGAACGCATCTACTTGCCCGTCGCACGGTACGAGGCGCATACCTTCGCTGCCGCGACCGGGATGCGGGCCGGCACCCGCAACGAAGGCGGCGATTTCTATGCGCTGGTCTGGCGCGACCAGCAGGACGAGTGGCACCGCATTCTCGATCCGCTGGCCTCCTCGTTGCCGTTCGGGGCGCTGGCACCGGCCGAACTTTACGACCTGGATCGCCTTCAGGCCGAGCGGCGCGACAAGGACTACTGGCACGGCCTGAAGGACGATGCGCCGCACAAGTTCGGCCCCCCCACGAATATCCTGCAGATCCACGTCCCCACCGCCACGGCGGGTGGCACGCTGGCCAGCCTGACCCGGCAGTTCGAACGCCTTGCCGAACGCCTTCGTGGGGATCTTCCGAAGGACCCGTCCGACGAAATCTATCTGGGGTACGACGCGGTGCAGCTTCTGCCGGTCGAGCCGACGACCGTCTACGAGACCGGCCCGGATTTCTGGCAGGAACGCCCTGTCGAAGACAGCCGGATCGAGGTCGAACTGATCCGCCCCGATACGACGAACTGGGGCTATGACATCGTGATTTCCGGCATGGCGACGGTGAACCCGGTCCTTCTGGAATCCGGTCGGCCCGATGAATTAGCGGATCTTGCGGCTGCGCTGCACAATTTCCCGAACAAGCCCAAGATGCTCGTGTTCGACGTGGTGTTCGGGCACGCGGACAACCAAGGCCTGGGGGCGCTGAACAGCCACTATTTCGCCGGGCCGAACATGTATGGCCAGAACCTAGACTACAAGAACCCAGCCGTGCGGGCAATTCTTCTCGAGATGCAGCGCCGGAAAGTCGATTTCGGGGCGGACGGCGTTCGTGTGGACGGCGCGCAGGATTTCAAATGGTGGGATCCGCAGTCGCAGGAAATGCAGCACGACGACGAGTATCTGAATCTGATGTCGGACATCGTTCAGAACGTGGCCGGGACCGACTATCGCCCTTGGTTCGTCTTCGAAGACGGCCGCCCTTGGCCCCAAGAGGATTGGGAGCTAAGCTCGACCTACCGCGCGGTGATCGAGCAGCACGCGGACGAAGACGTGTTCCAGTGGGGGCCACTTACCTTCGCACACAACACTCCGTTCATCTACGGCTATTGGCTGTCGAAATGGTGGCGCATCAAGGAGATGCTGGATCGCGGCGCCAACTGGATTTCGGGCACGGCGAACCACGACACGCTGCGCCGCGGGACCCAGGTGAACCCCAAATTGAACATCAACACCCGCCTTGGCGAAACGCGGATGGAAATCCTCGAGAAGGCATACGACAATCCAGCGGTGTCGATGCTGACCTATGCGGCCTTCCCTGGCGTACCCATGGACTTCCTGAACGCCACCGCACGGGCGAATTGGGGGTTCATTCGCAACCAGGACGACAAGTATGGCGTCAAGGTCGTGGCCGAGGAAGCGATCAGCCTGAAGTGGCAGGTTGACGAATACCGCTATTCGGTGCCCGGCAACTTTCGCCGGCTGAAAGATCTGGGGTTCGAGACGCGCGAGGAACTCAAGCGGTTCTTCGAATTCCTCCCCGCCCTGGTCGAGGTGACGGAATACGACCTCGACCATATCGCGAAGCTTCTGAACGGGGTCGAGCCGCCGCTGGCCGGTCCGGGTCGCTTCACGGTACGTGATCTGAAGATCATCGCACGGGCCTGGATGGACGACATGCATGATTACTGCAACGTCGCGAATTCCACCTCCGCTCTTAACCCAGTGCAAACTCGGTTCATGCTGGACTTGCGGAACTATCGGCGCGCGAATCCATGGCTTCGTGGTAACCTCGGGCCCGAAGACTATTTTGATTACATGCAGCCGGTGGACGGGCGAACGGTGTTCACCAGCTATCGCAAGGGCCCGGACAAGGAGGTGTTCACCATCACCCATATGGAAGGCGGGGCAACGTCGGATTTCGATCCGCTTCGGCTGCCCATCCCTGGGCTGAAGGGGACCGGATGGCGGTGCGTTCTGCGCACGCCCGGGATCGGAGAGGATTATATTTCCGGGCCGATCGTGCTGCGCGACTCCATGGGGCTGGTGTTCGAAAGGACCTAGGATGTTGAAACGTTTCGGCCCAGACGAACGTATAGGACCTGTCAATCGCTTCGCCGGCTTCGCGGCCGTTGTGATAGTTGCCGTGTTATGCGCAGTCGCGGCTGCCTTCGATGGTGGATGGTGGTGGTTCTTCACGGCGGTCTTCGTCGCGCTTTCGGCGCTCGGGGTGCACGACGTGATCCAAACCCATCATGCGATCCTCCGAAACTACCCGGTTCTGGGCCACATCCGCTTTTTTTTCGAGAAGATCCGGCCGGAAATTCGCCAGTACTTCCTGGAGGGCGATCAGGACGAAGAGCCATTCAGCCGTGAGGATCGCTCGATCGTCTATCAGCGCGCCAAGAACGAAGAAGGTGCGCGCCCGTTCGGCACCAAACAGAAAGTCTATGAAGGCGGCTATTCGTGGATGACCCACTCGATCGCCCCCACGCATCTGGATCGCAACGACTTTCGCGTCCGGATCGGCGGTCCGGATTGCAAGCAGCCCTATGACGCCTCGCTCTACAACGTCTCGGCCATGTCCTTCGGGTCGCTCTCGGGCGCCGCGATCGAGGCCATCAATAAAGGCGCGCGGATGGGCGGTTTCGCGCAGGATACCGGGGAAGGGGGGATCTCGAAGTATCATCGGCATGGCGGCGATCTGATCTGGGAGATCGGGTCGGGCTATTTCGGATGCCGGAACAACGAGACCGGGCGCTTCGATCCCGACAAGTTCCTGGCGCAGATCGAGGATCCCCAGATCAAAATGGTGGAGCTGAAGCTGAGCCAGGGGGCCAAGCCTGGCCATGGGGGCATGCTGCCCGCTGCCAAGATCACCGAGGAAATCGCCGAGGCGCGCGGTGTGCCAAGAGAGGTCGACTGCGTATCCCCCGCCGGACATGCGGAATTTTCGACCCCTATCGAGATGTGTGAGTTCATCGGACGACTGCGTGAGCTTTCGGGCGGTAAGCCGATCGGCTTCAAACTGTGCATCGGCCACCGGCGTGAGTTCATGTGCATCGTGAAAGCGATGATTCAGACCGGAATCTATCCCGACTTCATCGTCGTCGACGGCACTGAAGGCGGTACGGGGGCGGCTCCGATGGAGTTTGCCAACCACGTTGGCATGCCGCTGACCGAAGGTCTTTCGTTTGTTCACAACGTGCTGCGCGGTGCCGACATCCGCGACCGCATCCGGATCGGGGCAAGCGGCAAGCTGATCCATGCCTATGACATTGCCCGTGCCTTCGCGATGGGTGCGGACTGGTGCAATTCCGCACGGGGATTCATGTTCTCGGTCGGGTGTATCCAGGCCCAAGCCTGCCACACGAACCACTGCCCGACCGGAGTGACGACGCAGGATCCGCTGCGCCAACGCGCTTTGGTCGTGCCGGAAAAATCGGTACGAGTGGCGAACTTTCATCGCAACACCATGCGTGCCCTTGCGGAAATGACAGGGGCTGCGGGCCTAGATGACCCGCGGGATTTCCTTCCGTATCATTTCATGAAGCGGGAAGGAGACGGCGACATGGTCGAAGCATCGGATGTCTGGACATACCTACCTATGGGCTTCCTTGTCCGCGACGTCGGGTTCGATGACGAGGTGTTCCGCCGTCGCTGGAACCGTGCGGGCGCCCAGAGCTTCAAACCCCCCGAACCGGATGGACGTACCCAAACGAAGGCGGATGCCGGAACTCCGGCCGAGGCGGCAGAGTAATTCAACGGTTGTCGAGAAGCCCCCATATATGGTGGGCGCACCCGGAAAGGGCGGCAAGATCATCCTCGACGAACCAGACGGCGAAGCGGTCCATGAAGGTCGAGAAACGGCCTTTGCCGCGGAACGCCTCGTCGAAGCCATAACGCCCAAGGTAGGGCCGCATCGCACCGGCCATCCCGCCCACGAGATACACGCCCCCGAAAGGCAGGTGGGTCAGGGCCAAGTCCCCGGCGACACGGCCCAATGCCCTGCAGAACGCGTCCGCAGTCTTGCGGGCGACTGGATCTGCGTCGGCGGCTATTGCGGCCATGATGCCGGCGGAGGTCTTCTGCGCCTCGGTTCCTGACGCCCAGGCATAGATCCGTTCAATCCCGCGCCCGGACAGCACATCCTCGACCCCGGGAAACCCGTGATGGCTTGAGACATAGCGGGCCAGCGACATGTCGTCGTCGGTGAGGACCGGGAACGAGGTATGCCCGCTTTCGCAAGGGGGGACGAAGCGGCCCATGTCCGTTTGGAAGACGGGCACCGCGTTGAACCCGGTCCCCACCCCGATCACCAACTTTGCTTTGTGGTCGTCACCCAAAGGACCTGGAAGGATGCGCGTCAAACTGGTTTCGGGTAGGAATGGTATCGCGTGGCCCTGTGCCTGAAGGTCGTTCAGAATGGCGGTCGTCTTCGCCCCGGTGGCGGCCGAAAGCTGATCACGGTCGAAGGCCCAGTCCAAATTCGTAAGGCGGCCAACACCATCCATGACCGGGCCTGCCACGGCGATACACGCCCCGTCGCAGGCTACTTCCCGGGCCGCAAGGTAGGTGCGGAAGATGTCGCCAAGGCCAGAATGGTCGCGGTTTCGAAACCGGGCCGTCGTTGCCGGGTCGACCTGACCGTCTTTCGCTAGGGCTACGCGGGTGTTCGTGCCCCCCACATCGGAAACGAGACTGATCGCGCTCATCTGCGAAGGGCTTCCTGAAGCGCCAAGTAAGAGGCCTTCGGGGTTCGCGCCTGGGTGCTGTAGTCGACATGGACGATGCCGAAGCGCGGTGCGTAGCCCTCGTTCCACTCGTAATTGTCCAAAAGCGACCAGGTGAAATAGCCCTTGACCGGGATACCCTCGTCGACAGCGCGTTTGACCTGACTGATATGCGCGTCGATATAGGCGACCCGCTTGGCATCTTTCACCTCTCCGCCCGACAGGGTGTCGTTCCAGGCCATCCCGTTTTCGGTAACGTAAAGCGGAAGCCCGCGCGTATAGCCGTCATGCACTCGTTTCAGAAAGGAATGCAGCCCTTCGGGAAAGATCTCCCACCCGAGCTGCGTTTTCGGCAGAGATCCTTCCACGGCTTCGTGCGACGGCCAGGGGCCACCCGAGGGGCTGATGATCTTGCGGGTGTAGTAATTCAGGCCCATCCAGTCCAGCGGCTGGCCAATCAGGTCCATATCGTCCTGCCAGTTCTTCGGCATATGGGGCCCCAGCCCCTCCAGCACGTCGTCGGGGTAGCGACGGTTCATGAAGGCGCCGATGAAGAACCGGTTATAGTAGCCGTCGTAAAGCGTCGCGGCCTTGTGCGCTTCGGGGCTGCTGTCGGCCGGGGTGGCATATTCGAAGTTGCAGACCGCGCCGAGGTTCTTCACCCCAAGCCCGCGCATCACCTCGATCGATCGGCCATGCGCCAGGCAGACATGGTGCATCGCCCGGGCCGTGGCCCGGATGTCGCGCAAGCCCGGCGCGTGGTTGCCCAGGAAATGCGACATGAAACCGACGCACCAAGGCTCGTTTATTGGGGCGGCCGACCAAACGCGATCGCCGATCCGCGACATGACGACTTCGGTAAAGCGCGCGAAATGATCCGCAATCTCGCGGTTGCGCCACCCCCCGGCATCCGCGAGAGGCGAGGGAAGTTCCCAGTGATAGAGGGTCACGGCCGGCTTCAACCCGCGCTCTAGAAGGCCGTCGACAAGCTTGTCGTAGAAGTCCAGACCTTCGGCATTCACGGCGCCAGTGCCGTCCGGAATGACCCGCGCCCAAGAGGTCGAGAAACGATAGACGTCGAAATTCCCGTCGCGCAGAAGATCCAGATCTTCGGGCCATCGGTTGAGGTGATCGCACGCGATGTCCCCGTTCGCGGCACCTATCACGTTGCCCGGGGTTGCGGCAAAATCGTCCCAATGGGTCTGCCCCGCGCCGCCTTGGGCATGCCCTTCGATCTGATAAGATGACGTCGCCGCGCCGAAGAGGAAATCGTCAGGAAAGTCAGACCGGGTGTGAGTGAGCATTTGTGCATCCGTGCTATGTGTCGCAGTCAACATAGGCGCCTGTCCGGCCGGGGTCAAAAACACCGTCTTCTGCAGCGCCGCAATCGCAAGCCTCTGAAAACAAGAATTTAATCTTTGTTGCTCTCGCCCGATTGGCGCCTAAGCTTCAGAAATGGCGAAACCGACACGGCGCGGGAGGGCCAGCCGGCCCCGCTCGTCGGGATCAGCCGGTCAAAGGCGCGCCACAACAGAAGAAAAAGGGAGAGATAAATGACCACCATGACAAAATTTTATGCGGGCGCCGCGATCCTTGCGCTTTCGAGCGGGATCGCACACGCGCAGGACTTGGTCTTCGAGAAGGGCGAGGGCGCATTCAGCTGGGACAGCCTGGAAGAGTTCGCGTCCAACAACGATTTCTCCGGCGAGTCGATCGACATCACGGGCCCTTGGACCGGCGCGGACGCCGAGCTGGTCAATTCCGTGATCGCCTATTTCGAAGATGCGACCGGCGCGTCCGTCAATTACTCGGGCAGCGACAGCTTCGAGCAGGACATCGTCATCTCGACAGAGGCGAACTCGGCCCCGAACATCGCAGTGTTCCCGCAGCCGGGTCTGCTGAGCGATCTGGCCTCGCGCGGCGCCGTCACCCCGCTCGAGGATGAAACGGCCGAGTGGATCCGCGAAAACTACGCCGCCGGCGACAGCTGGGTCGACCTTGCAACGTTCGAAGGCGAAGGCGGCGAAGACCGACTGTTCGCCTTCCCCTACAAGATCGACGTGAAATCGTTGGTCTGGTACGTGCCCGAGCAGTTCGAGGAGCTAGGCTTGGAAGTTCCCGAAACTTATGAAGAGCTAAAGGAGCTGACCCAAACCATCGCCGACGAAGGCGAAACGCCTTGGTGCATCGGTTTGGGATCGGGCGCCGCAACCGGATGGCCCGCGACCGACTGGGTCGAGGATTTGATGCTGCGGACCGTCAGCCCCGAACAGTACGACGCCTGGGTTTCCAACGAGCTGGATTTCTCGTCCGAGGAAGTTGTCAACGCGATCGGCGAATACGGTTGGTTCCTGCAGGACGGCTATGTCAGCGGCGGGCGCGAAGCCGCGGCCACGACCGACTTCCGCGACTCGCCATCGGGCCTGTTCCAGTTCCCTCCGGAATGCTACATGCACAAGCAGGCAACGTTCATCCCCACCTTCTTCCCGGAAGGCACTGTTGTCGGCGAGGATGTCGATTTCTTCTACTTCCCGGCGCCTGAATCCGGCGATCTCGGCCAGCCCGTTCTAGGCGGTGGCACCATGTTTGCTATCACCGAAGACAGCGAAGCGACCCGTGGCTTCATCGACTTCCTCCAGACCCCACTGGCCCACGAAATCTGGGCGGCGCAGGGCGGCTTGCTGACCCCGCATACGGGGATCAGCCAGGATGTGTTTCCCTCTGATAGCCAACGCGCGCTGAACGACATCCTGCTGAATGCCACAACGTTCCGTTTCGACGCATCCGACCTGATGCCGGGCGAGATCGGCGCGGGCGCATTCTGGACCCAGATGGTTGAGTTCACGACCGGTAGCCAGGACGCCCAGGCGACCGGCGAGGCGATCCAGAGCCGTTGGGACGCCCTTCAGAACTGATCGAGCGACAGGGCGCGCCAAAGTTGGCGCGCCCGACCTCCTGCGTGGGCCTCCAAAAGAACCAGGTGTTGCCAAGAGAGCCTGAGTCGGCGCATCCTCCTCCAACAGCGACCGCCTAAATGTCGCGACAATAAACCAGGGAGGAAGACTATGCCGGTTATCCTGCAAGGTCTTATCACGATCCTGATCGGGGTTGGAGGCTGCGTCGGCTATTTCTACCTTTCGAACCTGATACTCGACCGTTTCATCTTCCCGGCCAAGGGCGAGAATATCGGGCGCAACATCAATCGCGCGAATGCTGTAAGGCCGTGGTTGTTTCTGTTCCCCGCCATGTTCGTCCTGGGCCTGTATCTGGTTTACCCCGTCGTGGGCTCGTTCGTCCGCTCACTCTACGGGCGTAATCCGAATGAGTTCGTGGGGCTTGGGAATTACATTTCCCTTTTCGGGTCTTCGGATTTCCAGACATCATTTTTCAACAATTTCCTGTGGGTTATCATCGTCCCCGCGGCGTCCACCTTTATCGGTCTGGTCGTTGCGCAGCTGACCGATAACCTCAGCTGGGGAAACCTGGCGAAGTCGCTGATCTTCATGCCTATGGCGATCAGCTTTGTCGGCGCTTCGCTGATCTGGAAATTCGTTTATGCCAACGATGCCGATATCGGCTTGATCAATGCGATCCGGGCAATGTTAGGTTTCGAAAACCCGATCGACGTGATGCAAATCCCATTTTGGAACAACCTGTTTCTCATGGTCATCCTGATCTGGATCCAGACGGGGTTCGCAATGGTCATCCTGTCGGCGGCCTTGCGTGGTATCCCCGAAGAGACCATCGAAGCCGCCATTCTGGACGGGGCCAATCCCTGGCAGCTTTTCTTCACGATCAAGGTGCCGCAGATCATGGCGACTATCGTGGTTGTTTGGACGACGATCACGATCCTCGTCCTGAAGGTCTTCGATATTGTCTATACCATGACCGGCGGAAATTTCGGGACCGAGATCCTCCCGAGTTACATGATGGACTTCATGTTCCGCGACGACGGCCGGGCGACCGCAATTGCCTTCGTCATCATGATCGTGGTGCTGCCGGTGATGATTTGGAACATTCGGGAAGCCCGGAAGGAGATGCGGTAAGATGGATAATATCGCCGGAACGAAATCTTCGTTGATGTGGGCGACGCACCTTTCGGTGCTGTTCCTTGTCTTGTTGTGGCTGATCCCGACGATCGGTCTGTTCGTGTCGTCCTTCCGGGATCGCGACCAGATCTCTGAGTCCGGTTGGTGGGAGGCCCCATTTGCGGTCGAGCTGACCGCGCGGGGCCGGACTGCGGCCGACGCCGTGCAAGACGGCGATGTCTATGTGATTACCGGCAACATTTATGATGACCCCGAAGCCCGAAGCTATTTCCCCGGCGGGGGAGGCGAGATCGTCGCGTTCGGAACCTCCGGGCGCGCGCCGGGCGAGTTTCCGGCGGGCGAGCGGGTCGAGATCGGTGATGGCGAAACGCTGGTGGTGAATACCGACGGCACCTACGAATGGCGCACGCCCGAGGACCCGGGTGATCGTGGCCAGCGTGTCTATTTCGCTGCCGAAAGCCCGCCGAACTTCACGACAGAGAATTACGAACAGGTGCTGACGGCGGACAACATGGATCGGGCGTTCATCAACACGCTGACGGTGACGATCCCCGCGACCATCATCCCGATCCTTGTGGCGGCCTTTGCAGCCTATGCGCTGGCGTGGATGGATTTTCCCGGGCGCGGTGTCCTGATTGCCGTTGTTGTTGGCCTTCTGGTCGTCCCGCTCCAGCTTGCCCTTGTTCCGATGCTGAACCTGCACAACAGTATTGGCATCGGGCAAAGCTTCATCGGCATCTGGTTCGCACATACAGCATTCGGAATGCCGTTGGCCGTTTACCTACTGCGAAACTACATGGCGGGATTGCCGCGCGATATTATCGAAAGCGCAAAAGTGGACGGCGCCACGGATTTCGAGCTTTTCCTAAGGATCGTCCTGCCCTTGTCGCTACCGGCGCTAGCCGCGTTCTCGATTTTCCAGTTCCTGTGGACTTGGAACGACCTGCTGGTCGCGAAGGTCTTCCTTCCGTCCGACGACGCGTCCAAGGTGATGACCGTCAAGATTGCGGACGACCTGCTGGGCAGCCGGGGCGGCGATTGGGGCATTCTCGCGACGGCAGCCTTCGTGTCGATCGCCGTCCCGCTGGTGGTGTTCTTTTCGATGCAACGGTTTCTGGTCCGCGGACTTCTTGCCGGTTCGGTCAAGTAACACATGGCATTCGTCGAAGCTTCTTCGCGCCGCCCGGGCGCGGCCGGATCGTCGGACCCGGATTGGTGGCGCGGTGCTATCATCTATCAGATCTATCCCCGATCCTTTCAGGATTCGAACGACGATGGGGTGGGTGACCTATCGGGCATTATCCACCGGATGGACTACCTGAAACGGCTTGGGGTGGACGCCATCTGGGTATCGCCATTTTTCCGGTCGCCCATGCTCGATTTCGGTTACGATGTTTCTTCGTTCCGGGATGTGGACCCGTTGTTCGGATCGATGGGGGATTTCGAGGCGCTGATCCACCGGGCGCACCAGCTCGGAATACGGGTGCTGATCGACTTGGTGATGAGCCACACCTCGGAGGACCACCGCTGGTTCAAGGAAAGCCGGCACAGCCGCGACAATCCAAAGGCGGATTGGTATGTCTGGGCCGATCCGAAGCCCGATGGCAGCCCGCCGAACAACTGGCTTTCCATTTTCGGCGGTTCTGCATGGGAATGGGAAGGCGAGCGGATGCAGTATTACCTGCACAACTTCCTGATCGAACAGCCTGACTTGAATTTCCACAACCCGGAGGTTCAAGCCGAACTCTTCGATATCGTTCGGTTCTGGCTTGACAAGGGCGTCGACGGGTTTCGACTGGATGTCGTGAATTTCTATTTCCACGACAGAGAGTTGAGGGATAACCCCCCATTGCCCGCGGGGGACCGAAACGACAACACGGCCCCGTCTGTGAACCCCTACAACTTCCAAGACCATCTTTACGACAAGACCCAGCCTGAGAACCTAGTATTTCTTCAAAACCTTCGCGAGGTCATGGACGAGTACCCCGGTATCACCAGCGTCGGCGAGATCGGGGAAAGCCAACGGGGGATGCAAACCCAGCGCGACTATACGTCGAACGGGCGGTTGCACATGGCGTATGACTTCGATTTCCTCGCCACGGCATTTCCGTCGGGCTCTCGTATCAAGGAGGTGCTTGAACGGTTTGATCGGATCGTGACCGAAGGATGGGCCTGCTGGGCGTTCTCGAACCACGACGTGGAACGCTATGCCTCGCGCTTCGATCTGAATGAAGCGCAGCGCAAGCTTTATGCCGCGATCCTGATGACGCTGAAGGGAACCGTCTGTCTTTATCAAGGAGAAGAGCTTGGCTTGACCGAGGCTTACGTTCCTTATGAGGATCTGCAGGATCCGTACGGCAAGCGGTTTTGGCCAAAATACAAGGGCCGCGATGGTTGCCGCACGCCTATGCCTTGGACGCAAGAACATTTTGGCGGGTTCACCGACGTCCGGCCCTGGTTGCCCGTGGCCGTGGAACATCTGGACCGCGCCGTTTCCGTGCAGGAGCGTGATCTGGGCTCGACCTTGACCTTTTATCGCGCATTCATCGGGTTTCGAAGAACGATCAAAGCGCTTTCGAAGGGCGATCTCGAGATCCTCGAGGCCAATGACGAACGCCTCGTCATGATCCGCCAATTCGAGGACCTGCGTGTCTTCGTCGCCTACAATCTTTTGGACGTGCCGTGCGTGATCCCGTTGCCCGAGGGCGATTGGGTCCCACGCGACGATGCGCCGTTCCAGGCCGTCCTATCCGGGCGGCAATTCGAGATAGGCCCCTATCAGGGGGCATTCGCCATTTCGGCGACGGGATGAACCGGGGAGGAAAACCATGGCCGATCTGAAGCTGACGGATGTGAAGAAGGCGTACGGCAACGTGACCGTGCTCGAACACATCAACCTCGATATCGAACAGGGTGAACTCGTTGTCTTCGTCGGGCCATCGGGGTGCGGCAAATCCACCTTGCTGCGCATGATCGCGGGCCTTGAAAGGATCACCGCGGGGACGCTGGAAATCGATGGCCAGGTCGTGAACAACGTCCCACCCTCGCAACGTGGTATCGCGATGGTGTTCCAAAGCTATGCACTTTATCCGCATATGACGGTGCGCGACAACATGGCCTTCGCGCTCAAGATCGCCAAGAAGTCGAAAGACGAGATCGAGCAGAGGGTGTCGAACGCGGCCCGGATCCTGCAGCTCGATCCATACCTAGATCGTCTGCCGAAAGCCTTGTCGGGGGGGCAGCGCCAGCGGGTTGCGATCGGCCGGGCCATCGTCCGGGATCCGAAGGTCTACCTGTTCGACGAACCGCTCTCGAACCTGGATGCTGCCTTGCGCGTCGCGACACGGATCGAGATCGCGCAGCTCAAGGAACAGATGCCGGATTCGACGATGGTCTACGTGACCCACGACCAGGTCGAGGCCATGACGCTTGCCACGCGGATCGTGGTCCTGGCCGGTGGTGGGATCAGCCAGGTCGGAACCCCCCTCGAACTGTATCAAAAGCCCCAGAACGAGTTTGTCGCGCAATTCATCGGATCGCCCGCGATGAACCTGCTGCCCGGAAAGATCGTGGAGACCGGAGATCGCACTGTCATTGAGATGGATGAAGGCGGCCGGGCCGTTTCGGAGTATCCAACCACGCCCGAGGATCAGGGCGCTCAGGTCAAGATCGGAGTTCGCCCCGAGGATTTCGTCGCCGCGGAGGAGGGAGATTACATTTTCGAGGGAAAGGTGGATATCACCGAAGCGCTTGGCGAGGTGACTTTGCTTTACTTTGAGACCGGCGAGGCCTCGATGGAAGAGATGGAGAAGGGGGACGCCGCGGTGATCGCGAAGTTGCAGGGCGTCCACCAGAACCTGCGCGGGCAAGAGGTTCGGCTGACGGCTGAACCGTCGAAAGTCCATGTTTTCCGCAACGGAACGTCGATCCTGTACCGCTAGGCGGATTCGGTTCGCACAGTGTCGGCTTTGTTCGTGGCGCAATGCTTGTCATTTGTGGGATGCGTCAGTGTTGCTCCGCCCAGAAGACATTCGAGCGCGTTCGAGGGAAGCCCACCGACCTGGCTGAAGAACCCGAGGGCGTCATAGTGGTTGTAGGCTTCGGCAACCCTGCCGTTACAGATCCGCATCATCGTCTGTCCGCTGATCTCCACCGGTTCCCCGTTGGCCTTTGCCGAGCCGTGGCAAACGACCAGGGCGGAGATCCAGTCATCGACTTCCAGAACGGTGACGACCTCGACCTGAAGGTCTGAAAGGTGCATCCGCACGGAGTTGACGAGCGTCACCATATCCTCCGGTGTCAGCTCGAGTTCGGGCGCGATGCCCTTGACCTGGGCCTCCTTGGCGAAGAAGCCGGGTAGCGCTTCGAGATCGGCAGTGACCCAGATCGCGCGGAAAACGTTTTCCACGAAAGCACGCGTGTTCATTCCGAAACCTTCCGATTAACCATGGGTAACGGTAGGCATTCGCAACTTAAGGATGAGTAAAGAAGTGCAGGCTTCTGTTGCCAGGTGCCTGCGAACCCCGCCTTACGTTGCTAGACGCAAGGGCTTCAATTTCGGTCTTGTTACTGCTTACGCAGCAACGGCGACCGGAGCACGATTGTCATTGGCAATTGTACTTTTCCGGACCGATAACGGTGGTACCTCACCGAGACAAAGCAACATCTTTAGACGTCCGTCGATCCTATTTCGGCCCCATGCACCCCAATGAAGGTGATTTTGGTGGAGCCGCCGGGTACCGCCCCCGGGTCCGATCCGCTTATTACATGCGCGTTTATGTCCATAGTCCCTTTCGAGACATCATGAATATGGGCGGCAACGTACCGACTTTCAACCCGCATTTCACGCGGCGAACGGCGCCGGGGACGGCTTTGGGCCACCTTTGGCATGGATTTGCCGAATGCCTAGGCTACGCTTGCCAGTGGCGTAGCGAGGGAGAGTGCCATGAAAGCGTTGGTCGTGGAGAAGGATGACGACGGGAAGACCCATGCCGGGGTTCAGGATGTCGACGAAGCCCGGTTGCCCGATGCCGATGTAACCGTGGATGTCGAGTATTCTACCCTGAACTACAAGGACGGTTTGTGCCTCGGTCCCGGCGGCGGGCTTGTCCGAAACTATCCGCACGTTCCCGGCATCGACTTCGCGGGCACCGTCTCGGCGTCGGAGCACGAATGCTACAAGCCTGGCGACAAGGTCATTCTAACTGGGTGGCGCGTCGGCGAAGCCCATTGGGGTGGCTACGCTGAAAAGGCCCGGGTGAAGGCGGAATGGCTGGTTCCCTTGCCCGACGGCTTGACGACCCGGCAGGCCATGGCAGTCGGAACGGCCGGGTTCACCGCCATGCTGGCCATCATCGCTCTGGAAGATCACGGAATGTCCCCCGATCGCCCCGAACCCGTGCTTGTCACCGGCGCTTCGGGGGGTGTCGGCTCGGTCGCTGTCGCGATCTTGCACAATCTGGGTTACAAGGTTGCTGCGGTGACGGGCCGCCCGGAGAATGAGGCATACCTGCGTGACCTGGGTGCGGATGAAATCGTGCCCCGCGACGAACTTGTTGAGACGACGAAACGCCCCTTGGAGAGTGAACGCTGGCAGGGATGCGTCGACGCGGTAGGCGGTCCGATGCTGGCCCGTATCCTGGGCCAGTTAGTATATGGCGGGTCGGCGGCGGCAGTCGGCCTGGCCGGCGGGGCCGACCTGCCCGCGAAGGTGATTCCGTTTCTTCTGCGCGGCGTGAACCTGTTGGGTATCGACAGCGTGATGCAGCCCTATGAAAATCGCCTCAAGGCATGGCGTTGCATTGCGACCGATCTTCCGATGGACAAGGTCGAAGCAATGCTTGAGCCCGCAACATTGGAGGACCTGCCCGACCTTGGAGCCAAGATCCTGAAGGGGCAGGTGAAAGGCAGGGTCCTGGTCTCGATCAAAGGCTGACACTCTTGGTCCCTGACCGCCAGTATGCGGATTGTGCCACTGGGCTATGAATTTTGCGCATCTAGGTTACGATTTCGTAAGCGCCGGGTTAAGAAGCGCCTTTCGCCGCCACCGAACTGCGGCCTCCGAACAGTGAGGGAACTTGCAATATGAGTGACGAATCATCCGGACTAGACATCCCCACACCGGACGGGGATGTGAATACGATCGAAACCGATTTCACAGTCGGGCAGGACAACGTGCAGGGCGCGGTCGGTCCCCTGAAATTCGATATCCACAATCCTGTATTCATGATCTCGTCATTGACGATCGTGGCGTTCGTCCTGTTGACCCTGATCTTTCAGGATCAGGCATCCGCGGTCTTCAACTGGCTCTTCAATTTTGTGACGAAAACGTTCGACTGGTTCTTCCTTTTGGCGGCCAATGTCTTCGTCATCTTCTGCCTCGTCATAGCTTTCTCGCCACTTGGACGGGTTCGCCTGGGCGGGTCGGACGCGACACCCGATTATACGTATATGTCCTGGTTCGCGATGTTGTTTGCTGCGGGCATGGGCATTGGCCTGATGTTCTTCGGCGTGCTCGAGCCGGTGTATCACATGCAGGTCTCCGGCCCGCTGGGACTGGAAGGGCCGTTCCAGGATGGAACACTGAACCCCGAGCAGATAGCTGAAGCTAGGGCACATGGTCTGTCTGCCACGATCTATCACTGGGCGCTTCACCCGTGGGCGATCTACGCGGTGGTCGCACTTTCGCTTTCGCTGTTCACGTATAACAAGCAACTTCCGCTTTCGATCCGTTCGGCGTTCTACCCGATCTTCGGCGACAAGATCTGGGGCTGGCCGGGCCACATGATCGACATCATTGCGGTGTTCGCGACGCTCTTCGGTCTGGCCACATCGCTGGGTCTTGGCGCGCAGCAGGCAACGGCTGGCCTGAACTACGTCTACGGCCTTCCCAACTCGATCACGACACAGGTTCTGGTAATTATGGGCGTGACCGCGATCGCCCTGTTCTCGGTCCTGCGCGGGCTTGATGGTGGGGTAAAGCTGCTGTCGAACATCAACATGGCGTTCGCTGCGCTGCTTCTTCTTTTCGTGTTTCTGGTAGGCCCGACGTTCCAGATCATCAGCGACTTCGGATCGGGCCTGGTCACGTATGTCCAGGATGTTGTTCCACTTTCGAACCCGTTCGGGCGTGAGGATGACAGCTATCGGGAAGGCTGGACCTCGTTCTACTGGGCGTGGTGGATCAGCTGGTCGCCCTTCGTGGGAATGTTCATCGCCCGCGTCAGCCGAGGCCGTACGGTGCGTGAGTTCATCACCTGCGTCATCCTGATCCCCAGCCTCGTGTCGGTCTTCTGGATGGCCACCTTCGGCGGCGCGGCCATCACGCAGGTTGTCGAAATGGGAACGGACTCGGGCGTGTACGATAACGTCATCGCCAACTACAATGATGCCATCGCGTTGTTCTCCATGTTGGGTGGGCTTCCGCTCACGGCGATCTCGTCGACGCTCGCGATCATTCTGGTCCTGGTGTTCTTCATCACGTCGTCTGACTCCGGATCGCTGGTGATCGACACGATCACGGCCGGCGGCAAGACCGAGGCGCCGACGGCACAGCGTGTGTTCTGGTGCGTTACGGAAGGTATCGTCGCCATCGTACTTCTGATCGGCGGCGGCCTGACGGCCCTGCAAGCCATGGTGAACGCCACCGGGATCTTCTTCACGTTGATCCTGCTGGTGCTGTGCTGGGCGATCTACAAAGGTCTGAAAAGCGAACCGCGCTGATCACGTCCCTTTCTGCGCCGCCGGGGAAGAACCGGCGGCGCAGCTATGTCTTGTCCCGAGTTTTTCAGATCGAACGGTAAAGGGGTCAAATGTCCGACGAGCCCCCAATCCTCCTCTGGTTCCGCCGCGATTTGCGACTGACCGATCACATAGCGTTGGATCGGGCCGTTCAGACCGGACGGCCCATCATCCCCGTTTTCATCCACGACGAAGTTGTCGAAACGTATCGGGCCGCCCCGACCTGGCGCCTCGGGCTGGGTGTCCAGCACTTCGCACAGCGATTGGCGTCCCTGGGCTCTCGCCTGATCCTGCGCCGGGGCACTGCACGCCTTGTCCTGGAGCAGCTTGTGGAAGAGACCGGTGCCGATACCGTCTGGTGGACCCGCGCCTACGATCCCCCGTCGATCGAACGCGACGAGGCCGTGAAGTCCGCGCTGACAGGGCAGGGCCTGACCGCCGGAAGCCATCCCGGTCACGTCCTATTCGAGCCCTGGAGCGTTGAGACCAAAACAGGCGGCTACTACAAGGTCTACACTCCGTTTTGGCGGGCTGTTAAAGACCGCCAGGTGCCTGAGCCGCTGACCGCCCCTTCCGAGTTGCGCACGCCTGACGAATGGCCCGACAGCGACGATATATCGGCTTGGGGGATGGGCGACGCAATGGATCGGGGGGCGGACGTGGTCCGGCCCTATCTGACCCTTGGGGAAGAGGCTGCGCAAGCGCGCATGTCCACCTTCGTCCGCGACCGCATCGACGCATATGACGACCGGCGTGACTTCCCGGGCGTCGACGGCACGTCAGGGCTTTCGGAAAACCTGACATACGGAGAGATTTCGGTCCGGTCCTGCTGGCATGCCGGTCTGCGCGCGCAGGCGGACGGGAAGGCCGGTGCGTTGGACTGGCTGAAGGAGCTGGTCTGGCGCGACTTCGCCTACCACCTTGTCTATCACACGCCGCATTTGATGACCGACAACTGGCGCCGGGAATGGGATGCATTTCCTTGGAACGAAGATGAGGAACTGCCCGAGGTGAAGGCCTGGAAGCAGGGCCGGACCGGCATCCGCTTCGTCGACGCCGCCATGCGAGAGCTGTACGTCACGGGCCGGATGCACAACCGCAGCCGGATGGTTGTCGCCAACTATCTGACGAAGAACCTGATGTCACATTGGAAAATCGGCTGTGCCTGGTTCGAGGACACGCTGGTCGATTGGGATCCCGCTTCGAACTCTCTGGGGTGGCAATGGGCCAGTGGGGCAGGCCCCGACGCGGCCCCCTATTTCCGCATCTTCAATCCGGTCACACAACTCGAAAAGTTCGACAAGGATCGCAGCTACGCCACCCGGTTCCTGGCCGAGCTGTCGGATGACCCGCCGGACACCGCTCTCGCCTTCTACGAAGCAATCCCGAAAAGCTGGCCGATGGCGCCGGACGACAATTATCCCGAACAGCCCATCGTCGGCCCGAAGGAGGGGCGGGAGCGTGCATTGAAGGCCTATAACGAGCGCGACTTCTAGCCGACCACCTGACCGTGAACGCCAGGGGGATGGACATTTCCCCCGCGTATGCGGTTCTTTCCCATATGAGAATGATCCGCCTGATTTCCGTTCTGACTCTGATCCTCGCAGTGCTGCCCTGGGGGGCATACGCCAATCGCATGCCTTCGGCTTCGGAAGACAGGGCGGTGGTCGTGGCGTCTGCCGCGGGCGCAGTCGCCGAGGCCGAGCGCAGGTGCCACGGAAAGTCCTTGCGCAGCGGACCGTGCGGCATGGATACCATCCTGCCGAGGGCGATTGATGTCCGGACGCCCTTGTCTGCGGCAACCATGCAGATCACCCAATCCCGTCCCGGCGATCTCTTTGCGCCCGACGGTTTGCTGGAGCCACCGAAAGCCGACTGAACGCCACCACGTTCTTTCCCCCCTTTCGACTGGAGTATCCATGCTCAGACGTTCTTTCCTGGCGGGTGGAATGGCGGCCGCGTCCGCTTGCGCCCGACCGTTGCCCGAACCCGAAACGACCCGCGCGGTCGCTCCGGCCCTGCCGCCGGCACCGCTGCCGATGCCGGCGCGCTATGGGGCGGTCCTGGGAGAGCCGTATCCCGTCCCGGCCGTTCCCGATGGCGTCGTCCCCCCGCATCTGTGGCGGCAGGAGGTCACCAATCCGTTCCCCGACCATCCCGAGGGGGCCATCATTGTAGATCCGGATGCGGCGTCGCTGCACCTGGTGATCCCGAACCGGCGCGCGATGCGCTACGGCGTCAGCGTCGGGGCCGCCGGTTTTTCTTGGGCGGGCCAAGCCGTCGTTCAGTTCCGACGGTCGTGGCCGCGCTGGAAAGTGCCGGACGAGATGATCGTGCGTCAGCCTGACTTGGCGCCCTACTCGGTCGCAAACGGCGGCATGGACCCTGGGCCGGGAAACCCGCTTGGCGCGCGGGCCCTGTATCTGTTCCAGGACGGTCGCGATACGCTCTACCGCATTCACGGAGGGTGCGAGCCCGAATATCTGGGCAAGGCGGTCTCGTCGGGGTGCATCCGTCTTCTGGATCAGGACGCCATCGATCTGGGCGAGCGCGTGGCGCACCACGCCCCGGTCACCGTCCTGAAATCGTTGAAACCGGGGGCAGTGGCGGCGCTGTACTGAATTGCAGCACAGTAGCGCGACAAGAAAAATCGTAGTTTACCGAAAAACACCGGGGGTCGCCGCCTTTGACGTGGCGACCCGTGACCGCGCATTGTACCTTGGGCTTCGAAGGAAGGGAGCATCCATGCCGGATTGGACCAAGGGCGAAAGCCGCTTCGGCTGGCCGCGTTTGACCGGTTCAAGGCTGCGCCGATATCGTCGGGAGGCGAGAGGAGCGGGGACGTCCATCGGACCGGAGCACCGCCCGGCCAACTCGCCGACACCCAATGTGGGCATGCGGGTCCCCCCGGTCAGGGCCCTCTGATGCCGACCTTTGCCAAGCTTTTGGCCGCGTTCGGCTTTGCCGTTCTGGCGTTTTCGATCTCGCTTCAGTTCCTGGCGACCTCGGACCTGGCCATGCGGACGGACTGGCTGGCTCCGGGGAACGCGATCATCGGCGCCCTTGTCGGATGGAAACTGACCGGATCGAAGGCGGGCGGCGGTCTCGCGTCGGGCCTGGGAAACGGTCTGACGGGAGGCGTCGTTCTGGGCCTGGTCGCGGTGTTCGTCTGGGCCATCCACCAGTCGGCCGTTCAGGCCCTGCGCCGCCGACTGGACGATCCTTCCGAGGCGATTTCCGTTCTGGGTGAGAAAGTCATCACGGTCGGCAGCTATCTGGCCCGTCCAGACTTGCTCGTTCTTCTGGGGGTAGGGTCCGTTGTGATTGGCATCCTTGTAGAGTTCATTGCGGGACGGCGCCGGTGAAGCACCTCTTTCTGTTCGGAACCCTGTGCGACCCCGAACTCCGGTCGATCGTTGTTGGACATGAGACGGAAGGCCGCCCAGCACGTCTGAAAGATTACGTCGTCGAACGGGCAGAAGCCGGGGATTGGCCGATCCTCGTCGCGCGGGCGGGCGCTACGGTCGAAGGGGTGCTCGTCACGCTGGACGACAAGGCCGCCGACCGCGCCGATTTCTACGAGGCGGCCTTTGCCTATACCCCGGAACCCTGCCTGCTCGAGACAGCGGAGGAGGGCAGGGTGGAGGCCCTGCTGTATCGCGCCCCCGGTGGTCGGGGATCCGGCACGGCCTGGTTGCTGGATGACTGGCAGCGCCTGCACGGCCCGCTGACCCGCACCGCCGCGCAAGAAGCGATGTCCCTCTACGGCAAAGTTGACGCGAAGACGCTGTGCCGCCGGATGCCGACGATCCGGGTCCGGGCCGCAGCCACGGTCCGCGCCCGCGCCACACCGGCCCCGTCCACCGTCCGAAGTCCCCGCCACCGCGACAGTGTCGAAATCCTCAATCACCGCCAGCCGTACCACCATTTCTTCGCCGTGGGACAGACGGACCTGCGCCATCCGACCTTCGCTGGCGGGATGAGCGCCCCCATGGAACGCGCAGGCCTTCATGCCGCGGATGCGGTCAGCGTGCTTCCCTTCGACCCGAGCCGGCGCAGGGTGCTTCTGGTCGAGCAATTCCGCTACGGGGCCTGGCTGCGCGGCGACCCCTATCCATGGCAGCTCGAACCGCCAGCAGGCCGGGTCGACCCCGGCGAAACCCCCGAAACTGCGGTCCGTCGCGAAGCGCTGGAGGAAGCGGGGATTTCCATCGGCAAACTCTTCAGGATTGCGGGTTATTATCCCGCACCCGGATCGATCACGGAATTCGTCGACAGCTACGTCGGGCTCGCGGATCTGCCCGACACCGCGGAAGGCTTGGGGGGGCTCCCGCAGGAGCAGGAAGATATCCGCATCCACATCCTGCCGTTCGACGACGCGATGAACCTGATCGAAACGGGAGAGGCATCCACTGGGCCTTTAGTCTTGTCGCTCCTCTGGCTCGACCGGGCGCTGCGACGGGGGGAACTGCGCTAGATCGCCGGGGACGCCTTGAACCGGCTTCTCCAGCGACCTAGTCTTCGTCTCCTGACGGGGCAGAAGCGAAAGGCCGAATTCATGAACGTCCACACGGATCTGGCCGATGCTGTCGGAAACACGCCCCTCCTTCGGCTCCGCGCGGCGTCCGAAGCGACGGGATGCGAAATATTCGGCAAAGCCGAATTCCTGAACCCGGGCCAATCGGTCAAGGATCGCGCTGCCCTTTATATCATCCGGGACGCGGTGAAGCGCGGCCTGCTCGAGCCCGGGGGCACGATCGTCGAGGGGACCGCCGGGAACACCGGTATTGGCCTCAGCCTCGTGGGGGCGTCCATGGGGTTCAAATCGGTCATCGTGATCCCCGAGACGCAGAGCCAGGAAAAGAAGGACATGTTGCGCTATGCCGGTGCGCAACTGGTCGAGGTTCCGGCCGTCCCCTACAAGAACCCGAACAACTACGTCCGATATTCAGGTCGCTTGGCCGAAAAGCTTGCCGCGACCGCCGAACACGGCGCGATCTGGGCGAACCAGTTCGACAACACCGCGAACCGTCAGGCCCATATCGACATGACCGGCCCCGAAATCTGGGACCAAACGGGCGGCAAGATCGACGGCTTCATCTGCGCGGTCGGAACCGGCGGAACCATTGCGGGTATGGCCGCGGCCTTGCAGCCCAAGGGCGTGAAGATCGGCCTCGCGGATCCCGAAGGCTCGGGCATGTTCAAGATCTATACCGGAGAAGAGAATCCGGGCGACTCGATCACCGAAGGGATCGGGCAGGGCCGCGTGACCCAGAACCTCGAGGGGTTCACGCCGGATTTCTGCTATCGCATCCCGGATTCCGAAGCGCTTCCGGTCATCTTCGACCTCCTGAAGCACGAAGGCCTGTGCATGGGGGGCTCAACCGGGACCAACGTTGCGGGCGCGATGAGGCTGGCAAGGGAGTTGGGGCCGGGTCATACCATCGTGACGATCCTATGTGACTACGGCACCCGCTACAGTTCCAAGATCTTTAATCCCGAGTTCCTGCGTGAAAAGGGACTGCCGACGCCGGATTGGCTGGAGGGCGGGGCGCGGATCGATTTGCCGACGGTCTACGAAAACCCCTGATCCTCGCCCAACGGTACTTGAACTCCCCCACCGCTCGCGTTTACACCCACCGGCGGAGAGGTGGCCGAGTGGTCGAAGGCGCACGCCTGGAAAGTGTGTAGGCGGGAAACCGTCTCGAGGGTTCGAATCCCTTCCTCTCCGCCACTTGCCCTCGCGAAAGCGTTCTCCCGATCCGGCTGCGGCCGGATTTTTCCGTTGTTTTCGAGGGTTATGCAGGAGGTGCTGAGCACTGGCCCCCGCGCCAGGAGGCCCGGAAGCGGTCTCTCAAGGGCGATATTCTCCGCACCTGATGACTGCGCCGGTTTGGTGAAGAGCTTGCAACCACATGAAAATGCGTTGTTTTTCTAGAACGCAGCTGAACACTTCGATGCCAGTGGCGTTCGCAAGAAGGAACCGAAATCGAAAGTGCACAAGGCCCTGCACTAGCTTCTTTCGTCGCTTCGGCGCCAACTTGGGCTATGCCCTCTTCATTGGTTGTCGACGGTTACGTTCAGGGGAACCATCAGCCCTCAGGTGCGGCCTAGGCGTTGTGACCGAAGTCACTGACTAAGCTGCTTCGATGTCAGACTTCAGTGAGGATCCGGCAACAACGACCTTGCAAGCGCACCAATCGTATTCGGCGTCAACAAGCAAACCGAAGGAGAGGGAGCCACGGCCTCCTCCAACAGCGTCGCGGCCAAGGTGCCGACCATCTCCCGGTAGAGTTCCGGCAGGCCATCAAACAGCTCGACCTCCGGCGGCACGATCTCGGCGCGGCTCGTCGCCAAGCGTGCCAGATCCGCGTCGATCTGGTTCAGCTCACCGACGAGCGACTGTGGCCCCAGCCCCTACTTCGCCAGGATGATGAGGTTGCGGCGGCCAGTCTCCAGTTCCATTAAGCAAGTAAAGCGTAGCGCTGTTCGCCGTGCATCTCGATGTCGAGGATCAGGCACGGTCGTGCTTTCGGCTGTCCGGCGCCGGTTTCTTCCGCGAGCGGGAAGTGGAGCGAGACGATGTCGCCGTGAGAGACGTGGTCCTGCCACGCCGGGGTCATTGTGAGATCGGTGGTGATCGTGTCGAGCATTGTCGGGTCCTTGTATGGTGGATGTCCGACGCGCCCGGTCCCTTTCCTTTTCTATTGGCCGGGACCTTCCGTCGTGCGCGTCACAAGGCGCGCGCACGACGGAAGGGGCTGGCCCTGCTTCCCTGCGGTGGCGTTGCTCCATTGTGCCGGTGGGAGAGCGTCGAGAGGGTGTCCTTCTTGACCCCGTCGGGAGACGAGCGAAGCGGGGTTCGGGGAGAAGTGCGGAATGGTCTCCCCGGGAGTGGGGGAGGTTCGGAGGCGAGCACGGAGCGGCATCCTCCGGGAGCAGGGGGTCTTGGGGGAGTGCGGAACGATGACCCGAGCCTGTCGGGAGACGCCAGGGGGTGCAGGCCCACCACGTCGTCGAGGGTGACGCGCGTGGCAGAACCCGAAAGGGCAGGGAGGCGGGCGGTGATCCGGGCATCCGGCGTCGCCGTCTTCGGTGACCGCCCGAGCCAGGCCGCAAACCGCTTGCAGGCGCGCAGGGGGCTGGTCTGGGATGCAGGGCCAAGAGTGCGCGCAGTCATGTCCGCAATCATGCGCG
>Ga0114903_1000143_pt1 | contig 50742 bp, 57 predicted proteins | sample MalvirDeepMed_s2_FD_87289 | JGI IMG/M metagenome (GOLD analysis project Ga0114903, IMG submission 87289) | Marine viral communities from the Global Malaspina Expedition - Malaspina viral metaG DeepMed_s2 | ecosystem: Environmental > Aquatic > Marine > Oceanic | place: Mediterranean Sea...
ATCGCCTGAAGACCCTCAAACGCGCCATGTACGGCCGAGCCGGCCCAGAATTGTTGCGGGCGAGAATGCTACCGTTCCGCCACACAGATTGAGGCAGAGCCGATTAAAGGGCAACGCGACACGTGGTCTGATCCACGAGATGACCGGACAGGGGCGGTATCGGATGTGGAGGGTCGCAACTTAAGCCGTGCTCTTTGTCGGGGGGCCGACAGTTTATGTTAGAGTAAACGCTTCTGTCCGCCAAACTTGCAGAGAATTCGCGCATCGAGCCCACTTTGACGAATGTTGCTCGAAGCACGAATGTCCGCATGGATGAAAACGAACCGCCCGTGTCCAGTCTTCGTCTCTTGCTGCGGCTTATAAATGCGTGGCCCAGCGAGGATGGCTCTCGTCAATGATCAAGGCATGGCTGTGCCTGCGATGTCCCCTTAGGTGGGGATGGTCGAGTGGCAAATTATCGTGGGTGTGCTCAAGCTCAACGGGATCGCCGGACGGCCAGAGTTTCAGCGCTGCGAGCATTCCGAAGGCGGCGATGAGGGCCAGTCCGATCAGTGCGGGAACGACACCATAGACCGTCAGCAGCCATCCCGACAGCGGATAGGTCACAAGCCAGCAGGCGTGGGAAAGCGCGAATTGCGCCGCGAAGAGTGCCGGGCGGTCCCCGGCGTGTGCGGAACGGCGCAGCAGTCGGCCAGAAGGGGTGAGGACAGCGGAATATCCGAGCCCCACCAGCAACCAGGCTGTTAGAAGGATGGACCAGCCAAGGCCTGCTCCAAGGACCGTCAACGCAAGACCGACCAGAGTAGCCACCATCAGCGCGGCTCCGCCGAACATCACGGGCCGGTCCGGCAACGCATCGAGAACACGCGGCAGGACCAGCGCTGCGATCATCGACCCTGCGCCGAAGGCGAACATCGTCCAGGCCAGAGCACTTTCCGAAAGGCCGAGCGAGCCGCGCACAAGAACGACGGTGTTGACCAGCACCATCGCACCTGCCGCCGCCGCCGCGAGGTTCAATGCCAAGAGCCCGCGCAAGCGGGGCGTGGCCAGATAGATGCGGATGCCGCGCGTAGTGCGGTCATAGACACCGCGCGGCTCGGATGGGCGGGGACTGGGCAGCACGACCGAAACAACCAGAAGGGCCGATGCGGCGAAACCGAGGACCGTGCCGAGGAAAAGCGAATTGTAGGACATCACCGCGAGCAGAAGGGCCGCCAGCGTCGGGCTGACGATGTTTTCCAGATCGTAGGCCAGCCGCGACAGCGACAGCGCGCGGGTATAGCGCGCCTCTTCGGGCAGAACGTCCGGGATCGTCGCCTGAAAGGTCGGCGTGAAGGCGGCGGAAGCCGATTGAAGAAGGAAGATCAGGACGTAGACCTGCCAGACCTCGGTCACGAAGGGCAGTGCGAGCGCGACACCGGCACGCACCAGATCGAGCGTCACCAGAAGCGCGCGGCGCGGCACGCGGTCTGCGAAAGCCCCTGCAATGGGCGCGATGCCCACATAAGCAACCATCTTGATGGTGAAGACTGTGCCGAGGACCAGCGCCGCCCCGTCGCCCGAAAGAACAAAGGCGAGCAGGCCGAGTGCGACTGTGGCGAGTCCGGTACCCAGAAGGGCTACGACCTGTGCCAGAAACAGGTGCCGATAAGTGCGGTCGGAGAGAATATCGAGCATGGTCAGCCTCAGAGATATCGGGCGATCGCCCGCAACTCGGCGCGATCAGTTTCAGAACTTTCAACGTCGATACAATGGTCCATGTGATCATGGATCAGCGCACGCTTGGCGTTCGTCACGGCCTTTTCGACCGCTTGCATCTGCTGAGCAATCTCCAGACAGGGTTTGCCCGCCTCGATCATTTCGATCACGGCGCGCAAATGGCCGTCAGCGCGTTTCAGCCGGGCGACAAGGGCGGGATGGGTTGCATGGACTGGATGTTTTGTCATAAAGTAGTTCTATCCCCCCCGGGAGGATAGAACAAGATGGCGCCACGACGCACCACGCTAGAGACGGGCAGACGGGCAGATCCTATGGATACCTTGAGGACAGTTGTAAACGCCGCGTTTGCGACACTCTTATGTTTGGCCGTACTCCTCTGGTCTGTGGTGCCCGCAACCTCGCACGCACCCTCAGTCATCGGCGTCCTTCAAGAGCACGCAGAAATGGTTGCTGAGCACGGTCATTCGCATGGACTGGAAGAAGACCTTGCTTGGGCCATGCATGGACACAGCCATGACAGCGTCGATCACGATCACAGTCAGGCGGTCGTGCCTGGCCCCGACCGATCGCCGCACCCGCTCGATATTTACAGAGCCGCATGGCCGTTGAGTTCGGCCACGTCGAACACCTTACAGACATACCAAATCGAAAGACCTCCGCGCGTCTGATCGACTGCGCGCCAACAGCGCGCTGCATTCGATCATCAACACATATGCGGAGTCAAATCCATGAATACAGTCCACCAGGGCTGGACCGATCCCGGCATACGCCGGATCGTGATCCTGTCCTTCATTGCCCTTTCGGCGCTCGTCCTGGGTGCGGAAAACGCTCTTGCCCATGCCGTCACAGAAGGTGACGCAGGCTATATCCAGGAAATCTGGGGGGTGAACATCATCCCCTTCATGTATCTCGGCGCCAAACACATGGTCACGGGATACGATCACATCCTGTTCCTGCTCGGCGTCGTCTTCTTCCTCTACAAGATGAAGGATGTAGGCATCTATGTCAGCCTCTTCGCCCTCGGGCACTCGACCACGATGCTGGCCGGTGTCTGGTTCGGCTGGGGCATCAACGCCTACATCATCGACGCGATCATCGGCCTTTCGGTCGTCTACAAGGCGCTCGATAATCTCGGGGCGTATCAGCGCTGGTTTGGGTTCCAGCCGAACACCAAGGCCGCAACGTTGATCTTCGGCTTTTTCCACGGCACGGGCCTGGCCACGAAAATCCTAGACTATGAAATCGCTTCGGACGGGCTGCTGGCCAATCTTCTGGCGTTCAACGTGGGCGTCGAGCTTGGCCAGATCATGGCGCTTGCCGTGATCCTCATCGTCATGGGCTACTGGCGGAAATCCCCGAACTTCTTCCGCCAGGCCTACACCGCCAACGTCGTCATGATGTCCATGGGGTTCATCCTCATAGGCCTGCAAATCACCGGCTATTTCGTAGCCACCTGAGAAAATTGGAGAGACAAATGTTCAACGCAGAAAAACCGAGCCTTGAGGAGCTGCCAAGCTCCGCGCAGCTGATCCGGTCCACCGCCATCGCGGCGGCCAGCGCGGTCGCGATCCTCGTGACTGTCGTGCTGCCCGCCGAATACAACATCGACCCGACCAGGATCGGTGGCGTACTCGGCCTCGCAGAGATGGGGGAGATCAAGTCCCAGCTCGCAGAAGAGGCAGAGGCCGACAGGCTGCTGGAGCTTGAGGCAGAAGAGCAATCGAGCCTGATGAACGACATCTTCGGGCTTTTCGTCGGCGCGGCACACGCGCAGGAGGTCGAGGTCTGGCGCGACGAAACCACCTTTACGCTGGCACCCGGGGACAGCGCCGAGTGGAAGCTGGTCATGGAAGAGGGCCAGACAGTGGAATACCGAATGCTGGTCGATGGCGGTCGCGTGAATTTCGACATGCACGGCCACGGCGGCGGTCAGTCGGTGACCTATGAAAAGGGCCGCGGTTCGACGGGCGACGAGGGCGAGATCATCGCGGCATTTGACGGCGAACACGGATGGTTCTGGCGGAATCGGGACAGCCAGCCCGCAACCGTGACTGTCCAGGTGCGCGGCGAATACACCGAATTCAAAGACGCAAGTTGACCCAAGGGCAGCCACCCGCATGAAAAGATGCGGGTGGCTGCCTGGCTCCGAAAAAGACCTTGGATGAGTCCGCAGTCTCGCCTCAGATTTTCCCCCGAAACCAACCTCGGGCATCTTTTGGCCAATCAGTCAGTACCCGCGTGGCAATGTCACGCCTATGTTACGGGATACTTCTTGACCTCCCCCTACTGGAAGCTTGAATAAAGATCGCATGATCTGCGTTTTCCGCCTCATTTTGATTCTTGCATTGAGCTTCGGTGCCGTGGTTGCGCCGGATGTATCGGCAGCGAATGCGGCTGAGGCAGCAATGGCTCAGATGGTGGGCGCCGAAAGCGCGGACGACCATTGCGGCGGATGCGATCCGATCGGATTTGCTGACGGAATATCCTGCGAGGGTGGGTGTACAGTCCCTTGTGGCGCGGGAAGTACGGCCGGTATCGTAGCTCGTACGTCAGCGATGACGCTTGAGATGGCCGTCGGAGTTGTCATCCCGGTCGCGGGACCTGTGATCCCGATTGGCGCGGTTCCCTCCCTTGATCCATTCCCCCCCAAGCTGCCTGTCTGAACCTGATAACGGCCTCGCTTGTTGCGGGGCCTGACCGTTGACTTGGCCGAAGCTGGCTGAGTGCGACCTTTTCAAATCAAGGCACAAGCAATGACCCTCAACAGACTGATTTCACGACGGCACGTGCTGTGCACCGGTGCCGCATTCACGGCCATATCCGCTCTGTCACCGGCACGAGTAGCGATGGCAGGTCCGACAGAGGACCCATTCTTGCTACGCGCTGCGGCCGGACGAGCCGCCCTGCGACCGGCACCCTACGGCTCTACCGACGTCTGGAGCTACAACGGATCCCTCCCCGGCCCCGAGATCCGGGTGCGGCAGGGAGACCGAATTCGGGTTCTGGCCGAGAACGGGCTAAATGAAGGGACGACGGTCCACTGGCATGGCATTCGCACACCCAATGCGATGGACGGCGTGCCTTTCCTGACACAGGACCCGATCCCGGTCGGTGGCAAGTTTCTCTACGAATTCGATGCGCTGGACGCAGGTACGTTCTGGTATCACCCGCACCAGCGCAGTTCAGAACTGGTCGGCCGTGGCCTTTACGGGCCGCTGATCGTCGAGGAGGCGGACCCGATCCGTGTGGATCGCGACCTGACTTGGATGCTCGATGACTGGCGCATGACCCGAGAAGGACAGATTGCCGGGGACTTCGGAAGCCGTCACGACGCCATGCACGGCGGCCGCATAGGCAATTCCGTGACCATCAACGGCCAGATGCCGGAACGCATCTCCGTGCGATCCGGAGAACGCATCCGCCTGCGGTTGATCAACGCGGCGAATGCCCGGATCTTCGGGCTGAATTTCGGTGGTCTTGCGCCGGTCGTGGTCGCTCTGGACGGTCAACCCGTGTCACCTCATGTACCAGACGATGACATCGTGGTGGTCGGCCCGGCCATGCGAGTCGATCTGGTGATCGACATGACCGGCAAGCCTGGCGACGCCCTCACCGTCACCGATGCCTTTTACGAAGGCCTCGAATACCGTCTGGTCGATCTCGCTTACGGGCCTGACAGGCTGCGGGACAGTGTGCCGGATTGGTCGATGGACCTGCCGCCCAACCCGCTGGCCGAACCGGATATGGCGTCGGCTGCGCGGCATCAGATCGTCTTCAACGGCGGCATGATGGGGCAGATGATGATGGGCGGCGGCATGGGGTCCATGATGGAGCAGATGCGCGAAGGCAACATGTGGTTCATCAACGGCAAAGCAGCAACGGGGCACATGATGGATCCCTTGCTGGTCCTGCCGCAGGGCACGTCGCATGTGCTGCAGATGGACAATCGCACCGCGTGGCATCACCCCATGCATTTTCATGGACATTCGTTCCGTGTGATCACACGGAACGGGCAACCGACACGGCACCGCGAATGGCAGGACACCGTCCTGATGGCGCCCGAGGAACGGGTCGAGATCGCCTTCGTGGCGGACAATCCGGGAGACTGGATGTTCCATTGTCACATCCTGGAGCACCAGGCGGCCGGCATGATGGGCATCATACGTGTCGATCCTGGCACGACCAAAACCTGAAACAATCTCACGTAACGATCACCACGAAAGGAAAGAACCGATGAAGAAACTAATTGGACTTGCCAATCTTGGCACCGCAGGTGCTGCCGCTATACTTGCAATGAGCCTGAATGCGGCGCCTGCCGCAGCGCAAGAGGCCACGCTCTACAAGAACCCGCAATGCGGATGCTGCGAGAGCTATGCGGACTACCTGCGCGAGAATGGCTTCACAGTCGAGGTGAAGCCGACCCACGATCTGGCTCAGATCAGCCGTGATGCAGGTATCCCTGACGATTTTCAGGGCTGCCATACGACCTTTCTGGAAGACTACGTCGTCAGCGGTCATGTGCCGGTCAATGTCGTCAACAAGTTGCTTGATGAGCGCCCGGACATTGTCGGCCTGACACTTCCCGGCATGCCGTTGGGATCGCCGGGTATGGGCGGCGAAAAGCAGGAACCGTTCAAGATTTACACCGTCGAAGAAGGTGTGAACCCGACCGTCTATGCGGTCGAATGATCAATTGCGCGGTCTGGTGCGATCCCGTGCCTGACCGGTTTCAAGGGAAAACAAAGGATGAAGTGCATGATGATGGATGGTGGAATGATGGGTGGCGGCATGATGATCGCGATGGGACTGGTTTGGTTACTCATCGTGGCGGTGCTGGTGCTCGCGGCAATCGCCTTGGTCAAATATATCCGCTCGGACAGCGGAAAATAGAAATGCGCCGGGATGCGTAATGAGGGTGCCAGCAGCGGCGACAGCCTGATGTCGATGGGATTGGTTTGGGCGCTTTGCGTCCTGCTCATTGTGTCGTCGCTATTGGCGCTCTTCATCCTCTGTATGTGGCTCGTAAAAAGGAGGCGTAAGCGTAGTGATAACAGGCATTAGAGTCTCCGCGTTCTTGCTCGCTGCAACGGTCCTGCCCGTTGCGGCGCAGAGCGACTTGCACGCGGGCGAGCGCCTCTATCAGGAGAACTGTGCCAGTTGCCATGGCGCAAACCTGGAGGGGCAGCCCGATTGGCGCTCCAGATTGCCGAACGGCCGGTTGCCTGCCCCGCCGCATGACGCCTCAGGCCATACCTGGCACCATACGGACCGCGTGCTTTTGGACATCGTGAAGCGCGGAACGGCGGCGATTGTCGGGAATGGCTATGAAAGCGACATGCCCGGTTTCGGGGAGGCGCTGACGGACGATGAGATCACGGCGATCATCGATTACATCAAGAGCACATGGCCCGATCGGAACCGCGCTTCGCAGGAAAGCCGTACCCTTGCGGATGAGCAGGTGCAGCCATGACGCAAGAGGTCGTCAGCAAAAACGAAGCCGTGGCGCGGCGCAGGATCTCCGGGTTTGTGCTGGTGCCGCTGATAGCTTTTGCCCTCATGGTCTTGTTCGGCTGGGGGCTTTTCAGGGGCGGCGACGACTTGCCATCGGCGCTTCTGGGCAAACCTGTGCCGGAGTTTGCGCTTGCTCCGGTGCTCGGCCGTGACGACGGTCTGTCGACGCAGGACCTGATCGGCCATGTCTCGCTGGTGAACGTCTTTGCCTCGTGGTGTGTGCCCTGTCGGGCCGAACACCCGCTGTTCATGGAGCTGAGCGCCACCGGTGAGGTGCCGCTCTACGGGATCAACTACAAGGACCCACCCGAGCAGGCGCGCGCCTGGCTCGACGAATTGGGCGATCCCTACGCGCGCATCGGGGCCGACATCGACGGACGCGCGGGCATCGAATGGGGCGTTTACGGCGTGCCCGAAACCTATGTCATCGCCCCCGATGGCACCATTGCCTACCGCCATGTCGGCCCCATCACGCGAGCGAACCTGGAGGAAACCCTTTTGCCGATCGTCCGTGATCTGAAAACCCAAGCTGGCAAGGAGCCAACACAATGAAACATCTCAAACCGGCGCTGATCGCCTGGGCATTGTCCGTCAGCGCGGCCTTTGCTGGGCCGCAGGGGTTTGCGCTGCATGACACGCCACAGCCCGTGATCAACGTGCGCTATCTGACCGCGGACGGCAGTCGCGGTGACATGGAGGACTTTCGCGGCAAGGTGGTCCTCGTGAACGTCTGGGCAACCTGGTGCGTCCCCTGCCGCGAAGAGATGCCGACGCTGGATGCGCTTCAGGCGGAACTTGGCAGCGATCGCTTCGAGGTGGTCGCCCTGTCCATCGACAGGGCGGGGTCGCCCGTCGTGCGGCGTTTCTACGACGAGATCGGTATCACCAACCTCGCGATGTATGTCGACGAGACCATGCTGTCGATGACTGCCCTGCGCACCGTCGGGCTGCCGACGACGATCCTGATCGACGCGCAGGGGCGGGAGCTTGGGAGACTGGTCGGCCCGGCCGAATGGGATGATCCCGAAATGGTGTCCTTCCTACGTGGCTTTACCGAATGAATACCGCCGAAAGAGTACCGCCCGCTCTTGACCTTCCAGTTACTGGAACGACTATTTCTTACACATCGAAAGAATTTTCCGGATGACCGACATATCATCTTCCAACGATGCGGGCACCGCAGGCATCAAAAGCGCCGGCGACCGGCTCCGGTGGTTGACGCGCAGACGATTGCTGTTCGTCGGTGCGGCAACCGTGATGGGGGGCGGCATGGCCCTGAACTGGGGATGGCTCACGGCGATCGGTCTCGCGCCTGTCCTGGTCTCGCTGGCACCCTGCGCCGCGATGTGCGGGCTTGGTCTGTGCATGAAGGGCGGGTCCGGCGGGAAATGCAACGATGCGGGTGGTGGCAAGCCCGATCAATCCGAAGGGTGATGCAGTTGATTGTCTGTCTGACCCGGCGCGCCGCCTTGGCGACACTTGTGGCCACGATCTCCTCTGCGGCCTTCGCCGATCATCCGGGTGAAAATCTGGATGCCCGGATGTTCGAGATGGAGCCATATTTCCAGGCCATCGACGCAGCACAGGCCCCGGATTTCGAGTTGCAGGATTCGGCGGGCAATCCCGTGCGCCTGTCGGATTTCAGCGACGAGGTCGTCATCCTGCATTTCATCTACGCCAGTTGCCCGGATATCTGCCCTGTCCATGCGGAAAAGATTGCGGCGGTCCAGGCTTCGATCAACGAAGGGCCGATGAGCGATCTGGTGCAATTCATCTCGATCACAACCAATCCCGTGAATGACACGCCTGACGTTCTGCGCGGGTACGGGGACCGGCATGGGTTCGATCCGAGCAACTGGGTCATTCTGACCAAACGGCCCGATCAGAGCGACGACGCGACGCGCCATCTGGCGCGGGACTATGGGCTCGAGTTCACGATAGCGGACGACAGCGACATGATGATGCACGGCGCGGTCACCCATGTCGTGGATATCGGGGGACGGTTCGCCGCAAAGTTCCATGCCATGGAATTCAAGAATGTGAACCTGATCCTCTATGTCAGCGAGTTGATCAACAATGCCCAGCACCGACGTCGCGAACGCGGTTGGTGGGATCGGCTGACGGGGGCGTTTCAATGAGCGATATCACGATTGGCGTCATGCAGTCCGCGCAGGATGGAATATCCCTGACGGTACTCCGTCGGTATTTTTCGGTGATCATCCCGGCTAATCTGATCTGGGAGTTCGCCCATATGCCGCTCTACACGATCTGGAACGAGGGCACCTGGGGTGAGATCGTCTTCGCCGCGGTTCATTGCACGGGTGGCGACATCCTGATTGCCATGAGCGCGCTGATGCTTGCCTTGATGCTGACCGGCCGTGGCTGGCCCTTCGTGGCTCCGACACGACGCTCGGTGACCGTCCTGACGGTGGTGTTTGGGTTGGGATATACGCTGTTCAGCGAATGGCTTAACATCGTGATCCGCGCGGCTTGGGCCTATTCAGACCTGATGCCGATCATTCCGGTCATTGATGCAGGGTTGTCTCCGGTACTGCAATGGATCGTAATCCCGCTGATTGCCTTCTGGTGGGCATCACGGCCCTTCAGCGGACATGGAAACACATGATGGATATTTCCGGCATCGGCATCTTCGCGGCCTTTCTGGCCGGGGCCATTTCGTTCCTGTCGCCCTGCGTCCTGCCGCTGGTGCCGGGCTATGTCTCCTATATTGCTGGCCAGCCGGATTTGCGAACGAAGCGATCGGTCGGCCTGCGGGCGCGCGCCAACGCACTTGGGCTAAGCGCCTGTTTCGTTTTTGGATTTTCCACGATCTTTGTCGCGTTGGGGGCCGGGGCTAGCGCGCTCGGGTCGCTGCTTCTGACCTGGCGCACTGAACTCAACTATCTGGGCGGCGCGATCATCATCCTGTTCGGACTGGTCATGCTGGGTGTCTTTCGTCTGGATGCCTTCTCGCGCGACACCCGCTTCACACTCGACATTCCGGGGGGTCGCCCGCTTGGAGCCTACGTCCTGGGCTTGGCTTTCGCCTTTGGTTGGACCCCCTGCATCGGACCGATCCTTGGCGCGATCCTGACACTCAGTTCTACTTCCGGCGGCATGTCGGACGGAATCTGGCTGCTGTCGATCTATTCCGCCGGGCTGGGCGTGCCGTTCCTGCTGGCAGCGCTGTTCACCGACGCCATCGCCGCGCGGGTCAGACAGATCGGCAAGGCCGGTCGCTGGCTCTACAAAGGCGCAGGCGTCGCCATGATCATCATGGGCGTTGCCATCATGACCGGCCAATTGTCCCGGTTTGCCTACTGGCTTCTGGGAACCTTCCCATTCCTGGCCTCAATCGGTTAATTTTCCTTGGCATTTCTGAGGTGAAGCCAGATCAGTAATGCCCCGATGACGAGAAATATCAGGTTGAGGAAGAACGTGTAGTCGATGCTGAACCGGACCATCTCCTGAAGCGAAGGCCGTTCGGTCGGGATCATCCCGACGAGAGCGAACAGGTAATGCACCGTAATTCCCGCCGCGACCATGGACAGGTACAGCAAACCTGAAAGATAGAGCGCATACCGCCAGCCATAATACTTTGCGTGCACCCAGATCACCGTGGCAGCAACAAGATCGGCTCCGAGAAAGGCGATGACGCCTCCGAACGACGCGTCGCGCGACCAGAGCATCGCGGCCAAGGGGACATTGCCCATCGACCCGATGAAGGTGAAGAAGGCCACGATCGGTGCCACCAGCGCGTTCTCAAGAACGATCAGGAAGCCCGGCGCGTCCTGCGCACCGCCATCTGCGATCAGGAAGATCGCGTTCCAGAAGCTCTGCGGCACAAAGACGGAAATGAAACCCGCGACCGTGAAGCCGAAGAGGATCTCCTTCCAAACCATCTGCCATTCCATGAAGAAAGCGCGGGCGATCCGGTCCCATCCTTCTCGGGACAGAAGTTTGTCGCGGAACGATCCCTTCATGGTCTGGTCCCTGTCCATTTCTTCGTCGGACTGGGCCTTCTCCGCATGCTCTTTCGCGGTTTCGATAAATGACCTTGGAAACCATATCAGGGTAAGGGCATAGGCGTAGATCGTCATCAGGATGCCAAGCATGAAATTCGCCAACATGAATTTCCAGCCCAGCAGGACCAGAAGGACGATTCCAAGCTCGATCACCAGATTTGTCGATGAAATCAGGAAGGCGATGGAATTGACCGGATGCGCTCCTTTCACGAGAATCGAACGCGACGCGGCAAGCGCCGCGAAGGAACAGGACGACGACACGAAACCAAAGGAGCCGGCAATGCCTGCCTTCCTGGCACCACGATCACCCAGAACACGCGCCATCTGATCCCGTGTCACGAAGATTTGGATGCCTGCGGAGATGATATAGCCGAAGATCAGCGCCCAGAGCGCCTTCCAGAGCATGCCCGCCCCGGTCGTGAATGCTTCGACTATCTGGTCCATTCAGCTTGACCTTTTTCGCAGTGCTGTCTGACCTGCGCACCTGTCGGGAGAACGGGTCTGAGGGATGTGAAAAAGGCACCCGCCTTTCAGCCGATCAGATAGACCCTGATCGGCATCCAAATCCCCATGACCATCATCATCAGGTTCTCCGTGAGCGAGACAAAGCCAAGCGGCACATTGCTGTCACCGCCGACACAGGCGCATTTCAATTCACGCTTGTCGATATAGACCGCCTTGAAAACCGATACTGCGCCAACAGTGCCGATGAACAGGGCCACCGGTGCCGAAAGCCAGGTCAGCGCCCCGGCGACCATGAGGATGCCTGCGAACGCCTCTCCGAACGGATAGATCTTGCCATATCGCACCCACCGACGCGCCAGCAGGTCGTAGTTCAGGAACATGGTCGAAAAGCTTTCGACATCCTGAAGTTTTTGTACGGCCAGAAAGCACATCGAGATGGAAATGAACCATTCCAGGGCGCGCAGGGTAATAATGGTCTCGAAGCTGTACCACGACAAACCGAGCGCCATCAGGAACGCGACGGCAAAGATCGCAATCACCGGCTGATAGGATGTGTCCGAGCGTTCGTCTTCGGGCGCATCCATGCCGAAATGGACCCGAAGGTCGTCATATCCGCCGATCCGCTCGTCGCCGATCCAGGTTTGCGGGGTGGTTTCGACGCCGTGCTCTTCCATGAACGCGTCGGTTTCCTCACGCGTGGTCAAATGGTGATCGTCGACCTCGAAGCCCTTGCGCTCCAACAGGTCCTTGGATTTGAGTCCATAGGGGCAGAGGTGGTCGGGCATCACCATCCGGTAAAGCCTGGCTGTCTGGGCTGTGTCCTTTGGCATGTCATATCCTCCGTTTCAGGGTTCAGGCGTCGCAGCCATAGAAGCCGCGATAGCCTGCCCGCAGGCCGGCATCGAGCTCGAGCACGAGGTTGGCGTCCTGGACTTCACCACTGTTTTCCAGCGCCGCAGCCCCGTCCGGCGCACTGAGGCTTACGGACATTCCTTCGGTGCTCAGGATGCCGGTTGCGTCGGTTGAACCAAGACGCACCAGGTCGCCGCTGATCTTTGCCAGCGCCGCCGGGGCACCGTCGATCTGTCCTGCGGCAAGCACAGGTTTGCTGGTCGTGGTATACCTGAAGGTGCAGATGGCCCCATCCGGGAAAAGCTGCGCGATCTCATCGCCGGTCAGGAATTCCAGATCAAGGATGGCGATTTCGGCGGATGAGAGTGCCTCGTTCAGATCGACGATGCGTGCCGGACCATCAGGGCCCTCATTAGACGCGTCACCATTCGTGTTGATGTCATTCACCAGATACCGCATCTCGGCGATTTCCTTGTCCTGGGCAACGATGATCTCGTCGGCCAGTTTGCGCACCCGCGGGTCAGAAATGTTGGCGCGGCTCGATGTCATGATCGCGATCGAATGGTGCGGGATCATTGCCCTCATGTAGCTGGTATCGCCCACGGTCACCTGGCTCCGGACCAGCCCGAGGGATCCGGCAAACACCACGGCCCCGCCAATAAAGATGGCAGCGTTGATCGCCTTGCTGGAGTACATCGACAGCATGAAGCCCAGCATGATGATCGCCATTGTGGCCCCCATCAGCACGGCCATATAGGCGCGTGTTTCGGACCAGAAGATATGGCTCAGCAGATAGGTGTTGAGATACATCAGGATGAACATCACCACCGTGGATGTGGCGATCATCGCGAAAAAGCGTAGGTATGTCATTGGCGACCTCCAGTCTCGAAAAATTGATGTCCTATTGAAGGAACAGCATTGCTGCGCTGGAATGTTCCACCGCTTTCCGGGAAGGTACGGTTTTTGCGAACGTCGGAGCTACCGGGAAGCCTTGCCAATGTTGCCCGCCGCCTTTTGTTCCATCGCCAGATCGGCCAAGATGGGGCAATCGGGGCGGTGATCACCCGCGCATGCATCCACAAGATGCGACAGCGTCGCGCGCATTTCGGTCAGTTCGGCGATCTTGCTGTCAATCCGATCAAGATGCTCTTCGGCAATCTGCTTTACCTCGGCACTGGCGCGGTCAGTATCGGCATAAAGCTTCAGCAGGCTCCGGCAATCCTCGATGGTGAATCCAAGGGCCCGTGCCCGGCCGAGAAAGGCCAGCTTGTGCACGTCGCTTTGCCGAAAGCTGCGATAGCCATTTGAACTGCGCAGCGGTTCGACAAGACCGATGTCTTCGTAGTAGCGGATCGTTTTGGCGGGAAGGCCGGAAAGGTCGGCCACATCTCCGATGTTCATAATCGTTTCCTCCTTGAGTTCATTCAGCTGGAATTGGGGATGCCGAGGCTTCGGAGACGGGGCGCGCCGTTTCGTCCATCGCCGGGCGCACGCGGCGCAGCCGCAGCGCATTCGTCAGCACGAAGACGGAGCTGAGCGCCATCGCACCTGCTGCCAGAACGGGTGAGAGCAGAAGTCCTGACACCGGATAAAGCACGCCCGCCGCAACCGGGATCAGGGCGACGTTGTATCCAAATGCCCAGAAAAGGTTCTGGCGGATGTTGCGCATGGTGCTCCGCGACACCTCGAGGGCGTTCACGACGCCGCGCAGATCGCCTGACATCAGCACCACATCTGCGGATTCGATGGCCACGTCTGTACCGGTGCCGATCGCGATACCCACGTCCGAATGGGCAAGCGCGGGTGCGTCGTTGATCCCGTCGCCAACGAACGCGATGCGCTTGCCCGCGCCGCGCAGATCGTCGAGCGCCGCCACCTTGCCGTCGGGCAGAACGCCAGCGATCACATGGTCGATGCCGGTTTCGCGGGCGATAGCCTCAGCCGTTTCGCGCTTGTCTCCGGTGATCATGGCAACCTTCAGTCCCTGTGCGTGCAAGGCGCGGATTGCAGCGGCGCTGGACGGCTTCACCGGATCGGCCACGGCGATGACGGCGGCGACACGACCGTCGATTGCCGCGAAAAGTGCGGTGCGGCCCTGTTCGGCCAGTCGGCGCTCCTCGTCGGCCAGATCGCCGATTGTCAGCCCCTCGCGGATCATCAGGCGGTCGGCCCCGACAAGTACCTCGCGGCCCGCCACCCTGGCCCGAACGCCGTGGCCTGTGATGGATGCAAAATCCTTGGCGTCATGCCGCGCGAGGCCCTCGACCTTTGCCGCGCGCATGATTGCCTCGGCGATCGGATGTTCCGATTGCGCCTCGACAGCGGCGACCAGTGCCAGCACCTCGGCGCGGTCAAAGCCGTCCGCAAGCACGAGATCGGTCAGTTCCGGGCGGCCCTGGGTAACCGTTCCGGTCTTATCCAGCGCCACCACATCCACGCTGGATAGCTGTTGCAACGCGTCGCCCTTGCGGAAGAGCACGCCCATCTCGGCGGCACGTCCCGTGCCGACCATGATCGACGTCGGCGTGGCAAGACCCATCGCGCAGGGGCAGGCGATGATCAGCACGGACACCCCGGCTACCAAGGCATAGGACAGCGCGGGCGAAGGACCGACCAACAGCCAGACAATCACCGTCAAAAGCGCCAATGCCATGACAGCGGGCACGAACCAGAGCGTGATCCGGTCCACCAGCCCCTGGATCGGTAGCTTGGCGCCCTGCGCCTCTTCGACCATCCGGATGATCTGGGCCAGCGTCGTGTCGGCGCCCACACGCGTCGCGCGGAAGTGGAAGGCACCGCTGCCGTTGACGGTGCCGCCGGTGACGGGATCGCCCACGGATTTGGCCACCGGCACCGGTTCGCCGGTGATCATGCTCTCGTCCACACGGGCACTGCCCTCGGTCAGCTCACCATCCACTGCAATCCGCTCGCCGGGGCGCACGATCAGAATATCGCCCGCGACGATGCGGTCGATGGCCACATCCTGCGGCTCCCCGTCAACCAGCACACGGGCTGTCTTGGCCTGAAGGCCCAGCAGCTTCTGGATCGCAGCCCCGGTCCGGCCCTTCGCGCGGGCCTCCAGCCAGCGGCCCAGAAGGATCAACACCACGATGACCGCCGCCGCCTCGAAATAGACCGCGCGCGATCCCGCAGGCAGCAGCGTCGGTGCGAAAAGCGCCACGAGCGAATAGATGTAGGCCGCCGAAGTGCCAACCGCGACAAGGCTGTTCATGTCCGGCGCGCCTTTCAACAGTGCCGGGAAACCGCGTGTGTAAAAAGTACGTCCTGGCCAGAGCAGGACTGCCGTGGTCAAAACGAACTGGATCATCCAGCTGGTCCAGTGGCCGATGGTGTCACCGATCAGACCGTGCATGCCGGGGATCAGATGTGCGCCCATCTCTAGTAGAAACACCGGCAGGGCGAGGGTCGCTGCCACGACAGTCCGTCGTGCCAGAACCCGCGCCTCTTCGTTCTTGCGGGCTCCTGCGTCTTGCGATGAACTATCTTCGGCCTGAGTGGCGGGGTAACCTGCGTCGCTGGCCGCCTTGATGAGGTCGACAACCGCGACTGCGCCCTCCAGATAGGTAACCGTTGCGGTTTCCGATGCGAGGTTGACGTTAACGTCCAGCACGCCCGGCAGCACGGCGAGTGCTTTGTCCACCCGACCGACGCACGAGGCACAGGACATGGATGCGATGTTAAGACGTACGCTCCCGGTACGGGCCGGATAGCCGATCTCCTGAAGGGTCGTGGCGATTTCGGCAATGCGCTCCGGTGCGTCGATCTGCGCCTGGGCGGTCTCGTTGGCGAGATTGACACGGACATCGCTGATCCCCGGCAGAGCCGTGAGGCCACGTTCCACGCGCCCGACGCAGGAAGCGCAGGACATGTTTTGCAGGGAAAGCCGAAGGGTGCGCGGATCCGACATGAGAATCTCCTTGATCTGATCCTCCTATAGATAGGGCCTCCAGTTACTGGAAGGTCAACAGCCATGTTGAGTAAAATTCTGGCCATTGACCTTCCCATGCAGGAACGCCTTACATGCATCTCTTCAAAGGAGACTGCGATGTTCAGATTCAGCGTACCGAACATGAGTTGCGGCCATTGTACCGCTTCTATCCAAAAGGCCATCATGGCTGCCGACCCGGATGCAACGGTTTCGTGCGATCTGACTGCACGTATCGTCGACGTCAACAGCACCCTGGGTGAAACTGCATTGGCCGCAGCGATCAGCGATGCGGGCTACAGGTCTGAGAAGCTGGCAGAGGTTCAGTAGCCAAGATGCGTCAGCAACGCTCTGCTGAACGGAAATAGCGGCTCTCTCTATGTCGCTGATATGCAACATTCTCTGACAGCAGCGGCCAAAACTCGCCGGTTTCAAAAAAGCGACGAACCTTCCTGCGCAGGACGGATTGACTGTACTGCATGGGTATCCGATGTTCGCGGCATGAGCTTTCGAGTTTTCATATCAAGCTGGTCAAGGGCGTTTACGTGCATTGCGTTTGCGCTGGCATTGGTATTGTCACCACCTTCTGCCGCTCACGCGGCGTCCGGCATGCATGACGGACATCAAGCCAAGTCTATTGTTGTCGTTGGTGCCGCCATGACTCATGACACCGGAAGCGATGCGCATCACGCGCATGAGAAGCTTAGGGTCGCAAGCGACATCGCAGCGTCCGACAAGGATGGCAAAGAGCAACAATCCCAAGAGTGTTGCAACGGTATCTGTATTTCTGTCGTCTTCCTCGAAGACACCAAGATCGAAGCAGAGCCGGTTGGTACAAGTGAATATGTCATTCTCGACGGTCAAACGTATTCGGTGGAAACAGCAGGGTTCCTGCGGCCCCCTCGATTCCTGATCTGAACCGACGCCCAAAACGGGTGTGAGCCTTGCGCAGAGTCTGCGTGAGACAACGTTCATCAATCAGGTTACGTTCATGAAAATTCATCTACTTATGGGGGCTTCGGCCCTCGGGCTTGGCGCATGCGCCTATGAGCCCACCCCGTTGCCGTCCGTCGCGACCCAACAGGCCGTCGCCAACACGGCAGTTTCATCGCTGATCAGCTATCAGGACCCCTTGGCGGGCTACACCTACCGCGGCCCCACAGGTCCCCGCGACTGGCGTTCCGTCAATCAAGAACAGACGGAGGGCAACTGATGCGGGTATCGAAGTTTCCGCTGGTTTTCGGCTTTCCGCTAATCTTGGGTGCCTGTGCTGCAGCTGTACCGGGCATCTACACGGAACCAAAAGCTGGCTTCGCCAACATTTCCAGCCAGGTCACACCAGCCATCGGCAAACGGACAGCCTTCGCCGAAACCCAGGCCGAAAACGAGGCCTTGAAGAAGCAGGTGCACGCAATGGTGCACCGCAAGACCATTTCGGCGGACACCGCCGTTCAGGTCGCGCTTCTGAACAACAAGGGATTGCAGGCGTCTTATGCAAATGTCGGCCTATCCGCCGCTGAGGCCTGGCAGCAATCGACCCCGGAAAATCCGATCGTCGCAATCGGTATACTGGGCATCGGTGCGCCCGAACTGGGTGCCTACAGGGCGATCGAAGGACTGATCCGGTCGAACGTGCTCGATGCCACCACTCGCAAGCAGCGTACGGCCATTGCAGACGCAAATTTCCGGCAGGCTCAACTGAGCGCCGTGAACGACACGCTCGCACTGGCCAATCAGACGCGGAAGGCATGGGTCGATGCCGTAGCTGCCTTCGAGGCCGTGAGCTATCTGCGCCGCGCGAAAGCGACCTCTGACGCCGGATCGGAATTGGCTATGAGACTGGGCGAGACCGGCGCGCTTAACACAGCCGGGCAGGCCCGTGAACAGGCATTCAATGCCGAACTCGCCGGACAACTTGCCCAGGCACGCTTGAATGCTACCCGGTCCAAAGAGCAGCTGACCAGGCTCATGGGGCTGTGGGGCACCGAAGTCGACTATTATGTGCCCGATGCTCTTCCTGCGCTGCCGCGTTCCGTCGGCCGTGTGACTGACATCGAAGCGAAAGCATTGCGAAATCGGGTTGATCTGCGCGTTGCCAAACTTGGCCTGGAAGCACAGGCCAAGGCGTTTGGTCTGACTGATCAGACTCGCATTATCAGCGATCTCGAATTCATTGCCGGGTTCGAAGCGGAGCGGGAAATTGAGGACGGAGAAACGGAGACCGTGACCACCCCTCAGGTGGAGGTGGAGTTCGCAATCCCGATCTACGACACCGGCAAGGCCCGGATGCGCAAGGCGGAATTGTCATACCTGCAAGCAGCCAACGTGCTGGCAGAGAGAGCGGTCAACGTCCGCTCTGAGGCGCGTGGTGCTGAAGCGTCCTATCACGCCGCGTATAAGATCGCCCGCCACTATCGCGACGTTCTGGTGCCGCTACGCACGACCGTCGAAGAAGAGGGGCTGCTGTCTTATAACGGCATGATCACCAACACTTTCGAGCTGCTGACAGACGTGCGCGAGAAACTGGGCGCATCACTGGAAGCGGCAAACGCAAAACGCGAATTCTACATGGCACAGGCTGATCTGACCGCTGCGATCTATGGCGGTGGCGACGGCGGTGGTGCTGGTGGAGAAGGCGCGACACTTGCCGCCGGTGGCGGCGCAGGACACTGAAAGGAACTGACATGCTAAATAGACGTCAATTACTCGGAGCCGGCGCGGCAGGTGCAACGCTGGTCTCTTCGAAAGCCTGGGGTCAAACCCTGAACATGGGCCTGCCCGAAGCTGCCCAAATGGATAGCGCAGCAACGGCGATCACGGCGCGTCCTAGTACCGGGCCGGACTACACACCTGTGGTCACATTGAACGGGTGGACCCTGCCGCACCGGATGAACAACGGGGTGAAAGAATTTCACCTCGTGGCCGAACCGGTAGAACGCGAGCTTGCCGACGGCATGATCGCGCATTTGTGGGGCTACAACGGCCAATCCACCGGCCCGACGATCGAAGCAGTCGAAGGCGACCGGGTGCGCATCTACGTCACCAATAAGCTGCCGGAAGGCACAACGGTGCACTGGCACGGGCTCATTCTTCCCTCAGGCATGGATGGGGTCTCCGGGTTGAGCCATCCAAGCATCCCGCCGGGCAAAACCTTCGTCTACGAATTCGACTTGGTGAAGTCCGGAACGTTCATGTACCACCCCCACGGCGATGAAATGACCCAGATGGCGATGGGGATGATGGGCATGTTCGTGGTCCACCCCAAGGATCCCACATTCATGCCGGTGGATCGCGATTTCCTGATCATGCTGAATGCTTTCGACATCGATCCGGGCACCTATGTACCCCGCATCATGACGATGACGGATTTCAACCTTTGGACCTGGAACAGCCGGATCTTCCCCGACATCGATCCGCTGGTCGTGAACAAGGGCGACCGGGTGCGAGTACGGGTTGGGAACCTTACGATGACGAACCACCCGATCCATATGCACGGCTATGACTTCAAGGTCACCTGCACGGATGGCGGCTGGGTGCCGCCTGAAGCACAGTGGCCGGAGGTCAGCATCGACATTCCCGTAGGTGCGATGCGGGCCTACGAATTCACAGCTGATCATCTGGGAGATTGGGCGATCCATTGCCACAAATCGCACCATACGATGAACGCCATGGGCCATGACGTGCCGACGTTCATCGGGGTGAACAAGAAGCCGCTGACCCAGAAGATCCGTCAATTCCAGCCGGAATACATGCCGATGGGCATGTCCGGCATGGGGGACATGGCAAAAATGGAAATGCCGCTGCCTGACAATACCATCCCGATGATGACGGGTTGGGGCCCGTACGGACCCATCGAGATGGGCGGCATGTTTTCGGTCGTGAAGGTGCGAGACGGCATCGACGCGGACGATTACTCCGATCCCGGCTGGTACGAAAATCCTCCGGGCGAGATGGCCTACGAATGGACCGGCGAATTACCCGAATTTGCCTCCAACAACAGCCCCAAGACCATTCTCACACCGAAACCAACCTCGAAGGGCTGAGCGGCCCTTCGTCAACTCCAACCAAACCAACCTACAGGACAATAAAATGAGAAATCTTCTTTTGACGACAAGCTTTGCGATCGCGTTATCAGCACCGGCCTTTGCTGCAGGTACACACGACGGTGGGCATGGGGAGAACAAGCCGGCCGCAATGATGGTCGGCATGCCGGGTGACGCCGCCAAGGTGGATCGTACAATCGACGTCACTTTGCTCGAAAACGATGAGGGCCAGATGCTGATCGAGAGTGAGCCGATGGATATCAAGGAGGGCGAAACCATCCGCTTCAACATCACCAACAAGGGTGAGCTGGAGCATGAATTCGTCCTCGACACGGTAGAGCGTAATGCCGAGCACAAGATCGAAATGGCCAAGATGGACATGGAACATGACGATCCGAACCGTATCCGTCTCGATGCGGGCGCCTCGGGCGAGGTTGTCTGGACTTTCGCAAATTCTGGCACATTCGAAGCAGCGTGCCTGATCCCGGGCCACTACGAATCGGGAATGCACCGTGAGGTCGCAGTCGGTGACCAGATGGCTCAGGCTGACGTGGAATACACAAGCGGCACCATCAAGAAAATCGACGCAAAGGCCGGCAAGGTCACAATTATCCACGGCCCTCTCGTCAACCTGGATATGCCGGCAATGACCATGGTGTTCCGCGCCGACGAGGCGATGGTGGCCAAGATGGCGGAAGGTCAGGACATCGAGTTCGTTGCCGACCGGGTCAAGGGTAAACTGACCGTCACGCAGATGAAGTAACTACTAACAATGGGGCCGGGGGTAAACACTCCGGCCCCATCGCCTTGATCGCTTAGCCCAAGCAAGCAAGAAGATCCCATAAAATCAAGCGCTACGGAGGTAGCCGAGCATGAAGAATTTCCTGAGAACCTGCACCATCGCCCTTGCGCTTGTCCTTCCGGCTTTTTCAGTGGGCGCTTCCAGTGGCAAGGGCCAGCAGCCTCACGCGCGAGCCTTCGAAGTGCCTGGCCATGATCCGATCGGGAAACCCGGTGATGGCTCCTCGATCGACAGGACGATTGAAATATCCATACGGGAGACGGAAAGCGGCTACATGCTTTTCGAGCCGGACGCGATCCAGATTGAAAGCGGCTCGGTTGTCCAGTTTTCAATCAGAAATACCGGCGCATTGGATCACGAGTTCTTTCTCGGTTCCTTTGACGAGGTCGCAAAACATCAGCAATGGATGCGCGAACATCCCGATATGCAGCATGACAGCGCCAACTCGGTTTCGATCCCAAGTGGACAAAATGCCGATTTGATCTGGGAGTTCTCCGATGTGACCAACCTGGAGTTTGCATGCTTGATACCCGGCCACCGGGAGGCGGGCATGTGGGGCGTCATCATCGTCCACGATCACCTCGCGCCGAAATCCGAGGGTTAGACATTTTCAATGTCACTCTTGGACAGGTATCACCTGCTTGTACACGACGTAGCTGCCGCTTTTGGGTACGACTACAACGATGTCACGCCAGACTGGGTGCACCCGTTCATTCATCTCATACTGGTCTTGGCGCCTGCGCTGCTGATCACCGTTGGCTCATATCTTGCCATTCGCGGCGTTCTGAAGCTTTGGAAGCATCGTTGCACCCCTGAGTTCCATCCTGAACCCATACGAGGGCTTGAAAGGAGCCTTTTCAGCACCGTCTTGCGCTACTCCAGAAGGCAGCAGGCGTTGATGATTCTGGTTAGCCTCATTGCGATGCCTATTCTCTATCTGACCTTGGAACTGCCAAAGCAAATCGTAAACAACGCTCTGGATTCAGGCCGTTTCCCCATTGCCATTTTGGGACAAGAGTTCGATCAGGTCGTTTTCCTCATACTTCTTTGTGGTCTCTATCTTCTGGCGATCATGCTGAATGGGTTAAACAAATATGGCCTAAACGTCTTCAAAGGGTATGTCGCGGAGCGTTTTCTGCGGCGCTTCCGCCTGCTGGTCTATCGGCAATGGCGCAGCGATCCAGACTCCGGAAACCAAAGCGAGATCGTCCCTATTCTCGCACAGGAAGTCGAGCCCATCGGTGGCTTCGCGGCGGACGTCCTTACGCTGCCAATCCTGCAAGGCGGTACGCTTTTGACGATCCTGTTTTTCATGTTCGTTCAGGACCCTGTCTTGGGTGCCGCAGCACTGACCGTACTGCCGATTCAGCTTGTGCTGCTGCCCAAGCTGCAGCGCCGGGTCAACGCGCTTTCGCGCACCAGGATCAAGGAAGTCCGACAGCTTGGCAGGCAGCTCAGCGATCAATTGCGCCAACGGCAGGTCAATTCGGCCGGGCTGCTGCCAGTGAGTGCAAGTTTTAGAGAGCTTGAGCACGTGCGCAGGAAGATTTTCCGTCTGAAGTTCTTCATCAAGGCCCTCAACAATTTTCTGACCGCGCTAACACCGTTCTTGTTCTATTCTCTAGGCGGATACTTCGTCATCGAAGGTCGCATTACACTCGGCGCGCTGGTGGCCGTCCTGGCAGCACACAAGGACTTCTCGGCACCGCTGAAAGAGCTCTTCAGTTACTATCAGACGCTGGAAGACACGCGGATCCGGTACCAGGAAATCACGACCTTTTTCACTGGATCGATTCAGCGATCGGGGAAAGCTCGGGCAGACGATCACAAGCCGGAAGAGGTCCGCGAATTCGAGGAAGCTACACTGAGATACCCGGCTTTGTCTGTGAAGAGACAGGGGGCGATCGCAACATCATGAAGGAGTCCGATAGAATGTGATGGGCCGCGATATTTTTTGCTCTGGTCGCCATTGCTGCGGCGGGATGGTATTTCAAGCAGCAAACAGACTCCCAAACGGGCACCCGGACGGAGGAGGGCAGGGTGCTCCCTGCAGGTGCGCTTGCAACTGTCAAGCTGCCAAGCAGCTTGACCGAGCAGGAGCAAATTGGCGCAAGTGCTTATGATGCGGTCTGTGCCGCCTGCCACGGCCTGAATGGACAGGGTCAGGATGGCGTCGCTCCACCGCTCGTACACAAGATCTATGAGCCGAGCCATCACGGCGACATGGCGTTTGTCCTCGCGGCTCAAAATGGAGTTTGGGCGCATCATTGGAAATTTGGTAACATGCCAGCGGTTGAAGGCGTGACGCGATCAGATATTCTTGATATCGTGTCTTACATTCGTGCATTGCAGCGTGCCAACGGGATATATTGAGCCGTTTCGACGGTCAAAAGGGTGGAATTGGTTCGCGGGTAACTACCATTCTGTTCGCTGCGACATGGCGACAACTGTTGGGGAAAATTCTCTAGATGAGTAAGTGTCTCGCTGCATCGATTCTGATCCTTGCTGCATTTTTCGGATCTTCCACCGCAACTCATGCCGAGGAAACCGGCCTCTTTAGATTGACCGACCGCGCAGCACCGGTCGGCATCGGCGCCCGTGAACCATCACTTGCAACCTTGCCGGATGGCCGGATCATATTGAGCTGGACAGAAGAAAAAGGAGCCGAATCTGAAGTTCGCATGGCCATCCTCGATGGCAGTGAGTGGTCGGACGCTCGCACAATTCATAAATCGTCAAAGATTTACATCAACTGGGCCGATTTTCCATCGGTAGCGGTGCTGGCTGATGGCGGCCTGGCGGCACAATGGCTTAAACTGAATGGGGAGGGTGATTACCAATATGACGTCAATATCGCTTTTTCTAAAGATGAAGGCAGAAGCTGGACGGAACCGCTTGTTCCCCATGATGACAGATCACAACGCGAGCACGGTTTTGTTTCGTTGGTTCCCGATCAGTTTGGTGGGTTGACGGCGCTGTGGCTGGATGGCCGGGAGTATGACAGTCAAACAGAAGGCGAAAACTTCGAGAATGCGATGCAGCTGCGCGCACGACAGATCAACTCTGACGGAACGATGAAGCCAGAAAGCCTGTTGGACGCGCGCGCTTGTACTTGTTGTCAGACGTCCGCAGCGCGGACCGCTTCGGGCGATATCGTGGTGGTCTATCGTGATCGAACCGCCGATGAAATCCGCGACATTTCGATTGTTCGATCTACCGGAGGGGACTGGACGCAACCCCTCAGTGTTCACGACGACGGATGGGAAATTGCCGGCTGCCCCGTAAATGGCCCAGCTGTTGATACGATGGACGACAAGGTGTCCGTCATCTGGTTCACTGCAGCTGAGAATAAACCGGAGGTTTATATCGCGTTTTCGGACGATGGCGGCGCGCAGTTTGACGAACCGCTCCGCATTGACCTCGGCACAGCCGCGGGACGGGTGGATGTTCTGCAAATGCCGGATGGAAGCGCATTGGCGCTCTGGATTGAATATGTGGGAGGCAGTGAAGCGATCGTCATGTGCCACATATCGCGAAGTACCGGATGCGCAGCGCCTCAGGCGCTCCATATCAATCGGGGCGGCGGATCGATCGGTTTTCCCCGAATGGCGCGCGGAGACGCCGGTACGTTTGTGGCCTGGACGCAGCCGACCGGCGGCGGGGATGGGGACACTACAATCCGCATGGTCGAAGTCGCGGTGACTCCATAGGTTTCGAGCATACATCTCAATATCCTATTGCTTGCTTGACGCCGTTGCCCTTATTCTGCGGCCCGCCCGAGGGCCAAATCAGGCACTGTACCGGCTTGCTTCAGGCTCCACCCTTTGATGATGGCATAAACCGCCGGAATGACGATCAGGGTCAGCAAGGTTGACGACACCATTCCCCCGATCATGGGCACTGCGATGCGCTGCATGATCTCGGACCCGGTGCCATGCGCCCAAAGGATCGGCATTAGGCCGGCCATGATTGCGACAACTGTCATCATCTTGGGGCGCACGCGGTCTACTGCACCCACCATGATCGCGGCGTGGAGCTCGTCGCGGGTCAGGTCCCTGTCGCCCGCGCGGGCACGCGCTTCATTCAACGCCTGATCGAGATAGATCAACATGATCACTCCGGTTTCAGCCGCCACCCCGGCCAGCGCGATAAACCCGACGGCCACCGCAACCGACATGTTGAAGCCCATGAACCACATGAGCCAAATGCCACCGACCAGAGCGAAAGGCAGCGACAGCATCACGATCAAGGTTTCCGTCAGGCGGCGGAAGTTTAGGTAAAGCAGCAGAAAGATCAGCGCCAGCGTCAGCGGCACAACGGTGGCCAGCCGCTGTTTCGCGCGTTCAAGGTATTCGAACTGACCGCTCCAGCCCAAAGAATAGCCGGGTGGCAGAGTGACGGAGGCCGCGACCGCCGCCTGAGCTTCGGCCACATAGCCGCCCAGATCGCGTCCGACGATATCGACAAAGATATATACGGCAAGCTGTCCGTTCTCGGTGCGGATCGACGTAGCTCCGCGGGTGCGTTCAATGGTGGCCACGTCCCCCAGCGGAATGGTGCCACCGCCCGGTAGTGCAACCTGAACCTCGCGCCCAATCGTCTCCGGATCAGACCGCAGTGTCGCCGGATAGCGCACTGCGACGTCGTAGCGCTCGCGCCCCTCGACGGTCTGCGTGATGGCCTTGGCCCCCAACGCCATGCCGATTACCTCTTGCACATCCTGCACCGACAGACCGTAGCGGCCAAGCGCTGTACGGTCTGGGGTGATGTCGAGGTAATAGCCGCCGATCACCCGTTCGGCATAGGCGCTGGTCGTTCCCGGCACCGTGCGTACCACGGCTTCGACCTCACGAGCCACTTTCTCCATCTCGGTCAGACTCGTGCCATAAACCTTGATACCGACCGGCGTGCGGATACCGGTGGACAGCATGTCGATCCGGGCGCGGATCGGCATAGTCCAAGCGTTCGATACGCCGGGAAATTGCAGGGCGGCATCCATTTCCTGCCGCAGGCTTTCGGTCGTCACACCGGGCCGCCATTCGTCTTCCGGCCGGAGCTGGATGATCGTCTCAAACATCTCGGTCGGCGCGGGATCGGTCGCGGTCAGGGCGCGGCCCGCCTTGCCGAAGACGGTCAGGACCTCGGGAAAGGTCTTGATGATGCGGTCTTGCGTCTGCATCAACTCGGCGGCCTTGGTGACTGACAGACCGGGCAAAGTGGTCGGCATATACATCAGCGTGCCCTCGTTCAGGACGGGCATGAACTCTGACCCCAACTGCCGCGCGGGCCAGATCGTGACCACCAGTGCGGCGAGAGCCACTATGATCGTGAGACTTTTGGCCTTCAGCACGGCGCGGATGATTGGGCGGTAAACGGCGATGAGTGCCCGATTCACCGGATTCCTGTGTTCAGGGATGATCCGGCCGCGCACGAAGACCACCATCAGCGCAGGCACCAGCGTCACCGACAGGAACGCCGCCGCCGCCATCGAAAACGTCTTGGTATAGGCCAGCGGGCCGAACATGCGTCCCTCCTGTCCTTCCAGTGCAAAGATCGGCAGGAACGATACGGTGATGATCAGCAGGCTGAAGAACAGTGCCGGGCCGACCTCGCTTGCGGCTTCGATCAGCACCTCGATGCGGGGCTTGTCGGGGGCAGCACGTTCCAGTTGCTTGTGCGCGTTCTCGATCATCACGATGGCGGCGTCGATCATTGCGCCGATGGCGATGGCAATGCCGCCGAGGCTCATGATATTGGCCCCGATCCCGAGGAATTTCATCGCGGTGAAAGCCATGAGCAATCCGATAGGCAGCATGATGATCGCTACGAGGGCCGACCGGACGTGCAACAGAAAAATGATCGTGACCCCGGCCACAACGAGACTTTCTTCGAGAAGCGTTGTTTTCAGCGTCTCTATTGCCGACAGGATCAGGTTGGACCTGTCATAGACCGGCACGATGTCGACCCCGTCCGGCAGGCTTTGAGCAACCACATCCAGTTCTGACTTGGCGTTTTCGATCACGTCCAGTGCATTGGCGCCCACCCGTTGCAGCACGATGCCGCTGGCCACCTCGCCCTCACCGTTCAACTCGGCGATGCCGCGGCGTTCATTGGGGACGATTTCGACCCGCGCCACGTCGCGCAGGCTGATCGGGACGCCGCCGATACTGCGCAGGGTGATGTTGCCGATATCCTCGGTCCCCGACAGATAGCCCCGTCCGCGTACCATGAATTCGAACTCGGAAAGCTCTACCGTGCGCCCGCCGGTGTCCATGTTGCTTTCAGAGATGGCCTTGCCGATGTCGGACAGCGTGAACCCCTGCGCCCGCATCCGCACCGGATCCACCGTGACCGAGTATTGCTTGACGAAGCCGCCGACGCTGGCCACTTCGGACACGCCCTCGGCACGGCTTGCACCAAAGCGGACGACCCAATCCTGCAACGACCGCAATTCGGCCAGCGACAGATTTTCTCCGGTGATCGCGTATTGGTAAACCCATCCGACCCCGGTCGCATCGGGACCGAGCGTGGGCGTCACGCCGTCCGGCAGGCGGGCTGCCGCGGCGTTCAGGTATTCCAGAACGCGAGACCGTGCCCAATAGGGGTCTACGCCGTCCTCGAAGATAATGTAGACAAAGGAAATGCCGAAGAACGAAAACCCCCGCACGACGCGGGATCGCGGCACCGTCAGCATCGCCGAAGTCAGCGGATAGGTGACCTGATCCTCGACGACCTGCGGAGCCTGGCCCGGATAATCGGTCAGCACGATCACCTGCACGTCAGACAGGTCGGGAATAGCGTCGATCGGCAAGTTGCGCAGTGACCAGACCCCTGCGGCGATGATCAGGGCCGTGGCAAAGAACACCAGAACAAGGTTGCGGGCGGACCATTCGATGACACGCGCGATCATTCGACTGCCTCCGGGGCGGTCAGCGCAGCCAGGGCTGCGTTCAGGTTGCTCTCCGCGTCGATCAGAAAGGTCGAGGTGGTGACGATCCGGTCGCCCTCGGCAATACCTTCGCGGACTTCCACCATCCCGGCGGCCTGCCGCCCCAGCACCACATCCTGCGGCACAAATTTCCCCTCTCCCATATCGCGGATCACCACCTGGCGATCGCCGGTGTCGATCACCGCCGTTTCCGGCACCTGCACCACGGGCGCACCGTCGCCCGTCGCCAAAACCACATCCGCGAACATGTTGACCAGCAAGCGACCCTCGGGGTTGGACAGATCGATGCGGACGCGTGCAGTCCGGGTCTGCATATCGACTTCAGGGTATATCTTGTCGATCAGGCCGCTGAAGGTCTCGCCCGGCAGGCCTGGGAAGGTGATCGTCGCAGCGTTTCCATCCGAAAGGCCCGCGAGCGCAGATTCCGGCACGTCCGCCATGACCCAGACAACCGATGTATCGGCAATACGAAACAGCGTTTCTCCAGCCTCTGACATCATGCCTTCGACGGCCATCCGTTCGAGTACCACGCCCGACCGCGGTGCCATCAGAGTGATTTGCACCGGCGTACGCCTTTCCGCCGCGATCTTGTCGATGACGGCTGCTGGGACGCCCAGATTTGCCAGCCTTTGGCGGCTGCCTTCGACCCTCCCTTCACCGCCCCGAAGGTCGGAAACATATTGCGCCGCAGCGGCGACGACCTCTGGGGAATAGAGCATCGCCAGCGGTTCGCCCGCTTCAACGATTGATCCGGTCGTTACATCCTCAACTTCTTCGATGAACGCATCCGCACGCAATGAAATGACGCTGACTCTACGGTCGTCCAGCGCGACGATCCCCGGCGCACGCACTGTTGTTGCCATGGGATCAAACACTGCAATTGACGTACGCACGCCCGTGCGTTGCAGCTTGCCGGGCGATACGGTCACTGATCCGGCATCGCTTACCTCGTCGGCATAGACGGGCAGGTAGTCCATCCCCATGGAATCCAGCTTTGGCACCGGCGACGTATCAGGCAGGCCCATCGGGTGGCGGTAGTAGAGTAGGGTTCGTTCGCCACTCTCTGCCTCTAGAGGCGTGATCGCCTCTGGATCAAACGATACGTCTTCGTTCGCCAGGACCGGCAAAAAGGACTTTCCATCGGCAGTCTCGGTCGACGCGGCGGACCATTCGGCGAGACCGTCAGGGTGTCGGTAGTAGATGACCGGGCCTGTCGGCGTTCGGGTTGCGGCTGGCATTGCTTCAGCTTGCCGTCCCATCAGCGCGGTGAATTTCGTCTGCGCCACATTTGCCAGCATAGCAGGCGTCCAACCCTTGACGCCTGCCGCGAGGCCCGCCCATCCAGCCGCGCCGCCAACCACGCCGATAAGCACTAATTTGCCAAAGACGCTCATGGCAGCACCTCGAGCACGATTTGCGCCTGAACAGTTTCAGGTTCACCCTGCACCTTGGCCGCAACGGAAAACCGCCAGTTTCCGTCCATCGTCAGATCGGCGGAAAAACGATATAGACCCGGCTCTTTGCCAGGCAGCGCCACGACTGTCGAAGTCATCGTCTCCATGCCGTCCGGCTCCATATCCAGCCTTGTAGCAAAGATGACGGCGCCTTCGACGGGCGCATTGGTCCGGGTATCAATCAGACGAAGCTCCAGAACCGCGCCGTCTCCGAAGGGATAGGTCGTTTCGATGAGAACGAGGTTGTAATCAGATGCAGCCGCCTGTGCCATCGGCACGGAGAGCTGGGTCGCAACCACGAGGGTCGCAAGAAAGGTGGGGATATAGCGGAGCATGATACGCCTATTTTGACGGGCAACAGGAACGCCAGCCATCGTATCGACCCTGAGTCTATACGTTACATCGGCGCGTGGATTTTGGTGCGAAAGGCACCTGACCCGTCATGCCTTGGGCGGTCTTTGAAGCTCAATGTCCGCATGTTGTCGGTGGGCTGCCGCCTCGGCCCGTGAGAACTCTGCGCTTCCGGGGCCCCGCAAGCTCGCTAGAGTTGCTCGTTCCAGCCCCAGCACAATCGGGGCTACCCGACATTGCATCGTCGAAATGCAAGCAGCATCGCATTCCGGCATGTCCGGGCAGTCATCTGGACAGCAATCGCTTTGCATGACCATCGAAGACCCTGAATCCACGCTTGAAATGGACGCATGACTGATTTGTGCCAGAACAACGCCAATCAAAAGAGTAAGCACAAAAAGGCGCGTTTTGAGTATCATCGGTCAGCTATGTTGGATTTCTGACAGACCAGCAATACACGTTTTGCTGAAATGGATAATTGTCCGACTTCACGTTCAAAACGCGGACCCGCTAAAGCTTCAATCGCCTCAGCCTGAGAGCGTTTGCGATGACCGAGACTGAAGAAAGGCTCATCGCGGCTGCGGCGATCATTGGTGACATTAATAGGCCGAAGACCGGGTAGAGGACCCCTGCCGCGATTGGAACACCGAGCGTGTTATAGGCAAACGCCCAGAACAGGTTCTGGCGAATGTTGCGCATCGTCGCCACCGCCAGTGTCCGCGCCTTGACGATGCCGTTCAGATCCCCGCGCAACAGCGTGATGCCCGCACTTTCAACCGCCACGTCCGCGCCCGTACCCATGGCAAGGCCGACGTCCGCTGCGGCCAGGGCTGGCGCGTCGTTGACACCATCACCCGCCATCGCGACCTTTCTGCCTTCGGCGTGCAGCTCGTCGACCAGCGCCTTCTTATCTTCCGGCAGAACGCCGGCCCGAACCTCGTCGATTCCAAGCCGCTGCGCCACGGCGCTGGCGGTGCGTTCGTTGTCACCTGTCGCCATGATGATCCGCAGACCTGCCTCGTGCAGTACCTTGATGGCTTCGGCAGTCGACTCCTTGATCGGGTCGGCCACTGCGACGATGCCGGACAGCTTACCTTCAATGGCTACGAACATGGCGGTCTTACCCTCGGCCCGTAGAACATCTGCCGCTTCCTCCGCCGTAGATGTGTCGAGAGACATGTCGCGCATCATTGCGGTATTTCCAAGTGCGACAGCCCGCCCCAAGACAGTTCCGCGCACGCCTTTTCCGGTCACCGCCTCGAAGTTTTCGGCATTGCCGACCTTGATGCCCTTCTCCATCGCACCCTCCACGATGGCCTCCGCCAACGGGTGCTCCGAGCCTTTTTCCAGGGCGGCAGCTAGGGTTAGAATGGTTTCCTCGCTTTCGTCGCCCAGAGCGGCCACATCGGTCAGCTTCGGCTTCCCCTCGGTCAGGGTACCCGTCTTGTCCACGATCAGCGTATCGACCTTGGCCATGCGTTCCAGAGCTTCGGCGTCCTTGATCAGCACACCCGCCTGTGCACCGCGCCCCGCGGCCGTCGTGATCGAAATCGGGGTCGCCAGACCCAGAGCACAGGGGCAGGCGATGATCAGCACCGACACCGCCGAGGCAATGGCAAAGACCAGAGCAGGTTCGGGTCCGAAGCTCAGCCACGCGACGAATGCGAGCAGCGCGATCAGGACAACGGTCGGCACGAAGTAGGATGAGACCTTGTCGGCAAGACCCTGAATCGGCGCGCGGGACCTACGCGCGTTCGAAACCATCTCGACGATCTGGCTCAGCATCGTGTCGGCACCCACGCGCGCGGCCTCGATGACAAGGGATCCGTTCTTGTTGATCGTGCCGCCGGTGACGGTATCGCCGGGACCTTTTTCGACCGGCAGGGGTTCGCCGGTGATCATGCTCTCGTCGATGGACGACGTACCGTCCATGACCGTGGCGTCGACGGGGATCGCGTCGCCTGGGCGGACCCGCAGACGATCCCCCTCAACGATGTTTTCCAGCGGCGCGTCATACTCTGTGCCGTCGGGCAGGATACGTCGCGCAGTTTTCGGGGCCAGGTCGAGTAGTGCCCGAATGGCATCGCCGGTCCGTTCCCGCGCCCTCAGCTCCAGAACCTGCCCGACAAAAATCAGGGTGATGATGACAACGGCGGCCTCAAAGTAGGTGCCGACCCCCGCGCCCATCCGGTAGACCTCCGGAAACACGCCCGGAAGGAACGTAGCCACCAGCGAATAGATGTAGGCCGCACCGACACCGATGGCGATCAGTGTCCACATGTTGGGCGAGCGGTTCACGATCGACGCCCATCCCCGCTCGAAGAAGGGTTTCGCCGCCCATAGGACGATTGGTGTCGCCAACGCGAACTCGACATAGGTCGCCAGTTGATGCCCGATCCAGTCTCGGACGGGCAGACCGACCAACTCACCCATGGTTAGGATGACCAGGGGAACGGCCGCGGCGGCACTGATCCACATGCGGCGGGTGAAGTCGGTCAGTTCCTCACTGGGTTCATCGGACGGCAGCATCGGTTCAAGGGCCATGCCACAGATCGGGCAAGATCCGGGTTCATCACGTACGATTTCAGGGTGCATCGGGCATGTATACTGCGCGCCTGCTTGTGAGGTCATGCGACGATCCGATGCCTTGCCAGAGGCGTAGTAAACTGGATCAGCCTTGAACTTGGTGTGGCACCTGTCGGAGCAGAAATAGAAAATTTCACCGTCATAGTCTGCACGGCGTGCGTCCGGAGAAATTGTGACGGACATGCCGCACACCGGATCCACGGCATGATCCGACGACCGCTCTGACGCATCCTTGCCTACTATCTGATCCATTTCCCAGCCTTTCAAAAACTACACTGGGTCCGCAAATAGTGCTTCCCGTAGATGGAAGGTCAAGTCCAATCGCCTCGCTGTCGCGCCCGAACAGTTCAGAGGAGGTACAGTGCTGATTGTGATGGCCTTAAGCACAGAACATCCCAAGAAACTTCTTGAACCTCTAGCAACTGAAGCTCCTATCTTTGGCTCAACGCTTATTCTCAGAGGTTTCCCATGTCCCACCACGGTCCAGACACGCATCCGCACGGTCATCAGGATGATCGCAAAGACACAAAGGCTTGCTGCGGCCAGACGGCCGAAGACACCGCGCAGGTGGCAGCACCTCCACCATCCTCCGGACGCAGTTTTCGCGTTAACGGGCTGGATTGTGCGGAAGAGGTCGCGATCCTGAACAAGGTCGTCGGGCCGGAAGTCGGCGGCAGCGAGCATCTGGCCTTCGATGTGATCAACGGGCGCATGACCATCCTCAAAAGCGCCAAACCGCTCAGCGACGATAAGATCATCAAGATCGTCGGGTCGACTGGGATGAGCGCGAAGATGTGGGATGCTGAAAGCGCCGAAGCGGACCAGGCGGCCCATTTCGCACGTCAACGCCTCTTCACCGGGCTCAGCGGCGGCTTCTGGGCCGCGGGGTTCCTTTACCACATCGTCGAGACGGGGGCGGGCGGCGCGCTGCGGCTCTTCTCCGGTCATGGCGAGACGTCTATGCCTCTGGTCGAGATGGGGCTGTTCATGCTGGCGGTGGTGTTCGGAGCCTGGCTGGTCGCCCCCAAAGCATGGTCCGCCGCGCGTAGATTTTCGCCTGACATGAATTTGCTGATGATCGTCGCCGTGGCCGGGGCGATCGGTCTGGGCGAGTTTTTCGAGGCGGCAACGGTCGCATTCTTCTTTGCTCTGTCCCTCGCTCTCGAATCCTGGAGCGTGGGGCGTGCGCGCAACGCGGTCTCGGCCCTGTTGGACCTAGCACCACCCACGGCGCGCGTCATTCGTGACGACGGATCGGAGACCGATGTTCCTGCGGCTCAGGTTGCGATCGGTGACCGCTTCGTGGTGCGCGGCGGAGACCGTATCCCGCTCGACGGAGTGGTGACCGAGGGTCGCGGCGATGTTGATCAGGCTCCGATTACCGGGGAAAGTGCTCTTGTGGCAAAGGAAACTGGCGATGAAGTGTATGCCGGAACGATCAACGGCGACGGCACACTGACGGTCAGGGCCACCAAGGCCGCAGGCGATACCGTGCTCTCGAAAATCATCCGTATGGTAGGCGACGCCCATTCGCGCCGCGCCGATGTCGAGCAATGGGTCACGAAATTCGCCCGCATCTACACGCCCATCGTGATGGCGCTGGCGATTCTAATCGCCGTCGTTCCGCCGCTGCTGTTCGCGGGGGCATGGAATTACTGGTTCTACAATGCGCTGGTTCTTCTGGTAATCGCTTGCCCCTGTGCGCTCGTGATTTCTACGCCGGTCTCCATCGTCGCTTCGCTCGCGGCCTCGGCACGCAATGGCGTGCTGATCAAGGGCGGTGCCTATGTGGAGGCTCCGTCACGCCTGACAGCTCTGGCAATGGACAAGACCGGGACGATCACCATGGGAGAACCGGAGGTCGCGGGCCTGCATCCTTTAGGCGGCACGGTCGAACGCGACCTTCTGAGCGCCGCTGTCGCGTTGGAAGCCCGCTCTTCGCATCCTCTGGCGCGGGCCATTCTGGCGCGCGGCGAACGCGACGGGTTGAAGCAGTCGGCGGCTACCGACACCAAAACGGTGCCGGGCCGCGGTGTCGAGGGAACCTGGGAGGGTCAGCCCGTCTGGCTCGGCTCGGATCGATTTGCGACCGAGAAGGGGCTTGGCGAAGCGATCCCCCGCGATCTGCTGGAACGGATCGAAGGGGCTGGCAGCACACTCGTTGCCGTAGGCTCCGCAGACCGCCTGCTGGGCCTGATCGAACTGCGCGACCGCATCCGCCCGGATGCGAAGGGGGTCGTGGCACGCCTGCATGCCCAGGGCGTAAAAAAGATCATCATGCTGACCGGCGACAATGAACGCACGGCGCGCGCCGTGGCGGCGGAAGTCGGCATTGACGAGGTGCGCGCGGAACTGCTGCCCGAAGACAAGGTGACGGCAATCGAGGAACTCGTTGCCAACTATGATATCGTGGCAATGATTGGCGACGGTGTAAACGATGCACCTGCCATGGCGCGGGCGCATTTCGCCATCGCCATGGGTGCGGTCGGATCGGATGCCGCCATTGAGACCGCCGATATCGCCCTAATGACGGACGACATCGCCAAGGTGCCATGGCTGATAGGCCATTCCCGCCGCACCATGAACGTCATCCATCAGAACATCGCTATTGCGCTTGCGACGAAGGCGCTGTTCGTCGGGCTGACAGCGTTCGGCATGGCAACAATGTGGGGTGCCATCGCTGCGGATGTCGGCGTTTCGCTACTGGTAGTCGCCAACGCGCTCAGGCTGCTCCGGGCCAAGAAGGACCGGCCGGACGGGTCCGGGGGAGAGCAAGTGGGAGAGAAGATGGCGCAGGGAGCCCTGGCCCACGGCCATTGATTGATCAGGCATACCGATACCGATATGAGTGGACAGGTAAAAAGATCGAGCGGACGACATGATGAAAACGACACGACGAACGGCACTCTTGGGCGGACTTGCACTTGGCCTTGCAGGGTGCGCCAGCAAATTCCGAACCTACGATGGGCCCGAGGTCACCCGGTTGCAGATGTTCAAAGGTGACCGGAACCTGTTCCTGTTCAACAATACCTCGGTCCTGAAAGCCTACAGGATAGACCTCGGTTTCGCGCCCGAGGGGCCCAAGCAGTTCGAGGGTGACGGGAAAACACCCGAAGGGGCTTACACCGTCGACCGACGCAATCCCGACAGTCTGTTCCATCTCTCCATCGGAATCTCTTATCCGAACGAGGCCGATATCGCCTTCGCCGCTGCACAGGGACGTGAGCCAGGCGGCGACATCTTCATCCATGGCGGGCCACGACCCGGGATCGACGCGATCAAGCCAGACTGGACGGCGGGTTGCATCGCGGTGTCGGACCGCGAAATTGAGGATATCTACGCGATGGTGCGGGACGGGACGCCGATCGACATATTCGCCTAGCGCCTATCCGGCCTTGGACGGCGGTTCATAGAACCCGTGCAAGAACGATCGAGGCGAACAACGCCAGGAGTCCGAATGCGATCGCGGAACTTGCCGCGTACTGGGCGATGTCCAGCCTGTTGCCGCCACGCTTCTTGGCGAGATATCCGCCCCATGCGGCTCCCGCCACTGCTCCAAAGACTACGATCATTACGCGTTTTCCTTGCCGACAGTCAATCCAATGGCACCCGCGATGCACGCTGCCAAAACGAGCAGGAACATCATCTGCCCGCATTTCGCGAATGGCGTGGCCGGGAGCGCAGCTGGCAAGCGGGCGTCCAGCACGCCGGTCTCGTCCAGCCCGAGGCGGGCGACGATCCGGCCGTACCCATCGATAACTGCTGAAATGCCCGTGTTGGCCGCGCGAACCATCGGCAGCCCCTCTTCAACCGCGCGCATCCTGGCAGAGGCCAGATGTTGCCGGGGACCGAGAGACGCACCGAACCAAGCGTCATTGGTGGCGTTGAATATCCAGTCCGGACGCGAAGCGGCGTCTACGACACGTCCCGGAAAAATGGCCTCGTAGCAGATCGAAAGGCCGACCGGAGATAAACCGGGTAGCTCAACGGTCTGGGGGCCGGGACCGGGCGTGAAGTCCCCAAGCCCTGCGGTCAATCGCTGGATCGGAAGAAAACTCCGCAGGGGAACGTATTCCCCGAACGGCACGAGATGATGCTTGGCGTATCTCGTGACGATCTGTCCGGTCTGATCGACCGCGAGGATCGAATTTCTGTAGCGTGTGCCAGTGCCGTCCGACTCGCGCGTCTGTGCACCGGTCAGAAGAACGCGGCCCTCAGGCAGACGTTCGGCAATTCGACCCAACATTTCAGGATTCTCATCAAGATAACCGGGAAATGCACTTTCAGGCCAGAGAAGGACGTCGAAGCTGCCAGACTGCGCAGACAGGTCCAGATAGCGGGATATGTTCCGTTCGCGGAACGCGGGGTCCCATTTCTCCGTCTGAGGAATGTTTCCCTGAACGATCCTGACGGTTGTGTCTGTTGGCGGTGTGGTGGCCATAAGGCGAACCGTACCGAGGGTTCCGGCACCCCCCACCACCGACATGAAAACAAATGCGGCGAACGCATTTTGCCGACGATTCCGCATGAGGAGCGTTACGGGCAAGACCGACAGCAGAACTGTGAGGAGGCCAAGTCCGTAGCTGCCAACCCATGCGGCCATTTGGCGTGGAATATCGTAGTCGGCCCATGCATAGGCAATCAGGTTCCAGGGGAAGCCTGTCAGCATGGTGCCGCGCAGCCATTCAGAAACCGACCAGCAGACCGCGAAGATCAATGCGCCGGAGACACCTTTCGTCCTGCTCCATGCGAACGCTGCCATTGCCGCCGCCGGGAACAGCGCAAGGCCGGCGGCCAGTCCAGCCACCGCAGGAACGGCCATCCAGCCGAACCGCTCCGCGTCGACGAAAAAGCTTTCCGCGATCCAGGACAATCCGAACAGGAAGAAGCCAACGCCGAACGCCCATCCGGCAAGTCCGGCCCGCATGCGGCTCTCTCCGACCGTGAGGAGATACAGCGCGCCAAACGCGACGGGCAAAAGCACCGGCATCGAGAATGGTGGCAGAGCGAGAACCGCCAAAGCGCCGAGACCGAATGCACAGAATGTGAGGATGATACCTGACATTCTGGAAATGCGGAGAACAGTGATGCCGATTGAAATCACCGAGATCTATCTTGAGGTTTCGGACGCAGCGACCTTTTCGCGCCCCGAGAAGATCAGTAAAATCCCCACGCCGCAGACCACGAAGACATCCGCGAGGTTGAACGCTGGCCAATGCGCCGTTCCGAGATAGAAATCCAGAAAGTCGGTCACACCGCCAAAGCGAAAACGATCCACGACATTCCCAAGAGCGCCGCCGATCACCATGCCGTAGGCAACCGCCTCGGCTGCCTGCGTTGCCCGGATCAGTGAAACGACGAGGAACAGAACGACGGCGGTGGCGACCAATGCAAGGACCCACCACGGCACATTTTGAAAGAACCCAAAGGTCACGCCGTAGTTGCGGTGGAAGATCAGGTTGAAGCCGGGGAACACAGCGACGCCGGGGGCGAGCGCTTCTGCGTTCGCAAGCACGAACGCCTTCGATGCCTGATCGGCGGCGAGCGCCGCGACAGCTGTACAAATGCCGATGGAACGAGTTGCCATGGATCACCCCAACCAGACATCGAGGAACAGCATGACGACGAGCCCGATCGCGAGCCCGGTCGTCGCCTGCTTCTGGTGGCCGCTGCGATGGGTTTCCGGGATGATCTCGTGACTGATGACGTAAAGCATCGCACCCGCCGCAAAAGCCAGACCCCAGGGCAGGAGAGGCTGCGCCACGACGATCACCGCGGCACCGAGAAAACCTGTGACGGGTTCGACCAGACCGGTCAGTGCCGCAATGCCAAAGGCGCGGCCCGCCGAGTATCGCTCGCCCAGTAGGGCGACTGCAACAGCCAGCCCTTCAGGCGCATTCTGCAATCCGATCCCGAGAGCGACGGGAAATCCGCCTGTAAAACCATCAGCTCCGAACGCAACGCCGACGGCCAAACCCTCCGGCGCATTGTGGATCGTGATGGCGATGATGAAGAGCCAGACACGGCGCAGCGAGACCGCCTCCGGGCCTTCGCGCCCGCTGCTGAAATGCTCATGCGGGATCATTTCGTTCATCATGGCGACCGCGCCCATGCCCATCAGGATCGCAGCACAGACGATCAGCGCCGGTATCGCGCCATCCCCGTATCGGCCCTCCGCTGCGTCGAGTGCCGGTATAATGAGAGAAAAGAAAGACGCGGCAAGCATGACCCCGGCGGCAAAGCCGAGCGAAATATCGCGCCATTTGCGTGAAGGGGTCTTGCCGAGAAGCACGGGCGTCGCCCCGACGGCGGTCATGAGACCGGCGGCCAGGCTGCCTAGAAAGCCCAGTGCGACTGGTGAGAGTGTTGTGATTTGCTCCACTTTAACTCGCCGGATAGGACGAAAAGATCTCAGTGGAGCCGTCGGATTTCACCAGAAAGACATCGTAGGCTTCGGCAGCGTCGCCGAAATCCATGCCGGGCGAGCCGATGGGCATGCCGGGCACGGCCAGGCCTATGGCATCGGGACGTTCTTCAAGCAGTCGAGTAATATCGGCTGGCGGAACGTGACCCTCGATGGTGTAGCCTTCGACGGTCGCCGTGTGACAGGAGAACATATCGACGGGAATACCGCGATCCATCTTCAGACGGATCAACGCCCCGCCCATATTCTCACCTTCAGGGGCAAAATCGGCCTCGGACAGCTTTTCCATCCAGGCAAGGCAACAACCGCAGCCGCGCGTCTTTCCGACGTGGATAGCGGTCTGGGCGGTTACTGCCGTCGCGGCAGCAATCATGAGGGTCGCAGCGGCCAAGGTTTGAAACCTGTTTTTCATCGGAATTCCTTTCAAATCAGTCATGTGTCTTCGCGAAGAAAGGTCGCGAACCGTGTGCGCGTCTCTTCAAGGATTTCAGTGGCGTCCGCAGTGTCGAAATTTTCCGCAGAGGCGAGCAATTCCTCCCCGAGCGGATCGATAGGTCGGCCGTCCACGCGCACTTCGTAGTGAAGGTTCGGAGCTGTCGCCGTGCCTGTCTCACCGACCTGGCCAATCGTTTCGCCCGCGACCACGCGGTTTCCGACGGCCAGACCCTCCGGCACAGCGCTGAGGTGCGCATAGCGGGTCATTGTGTCTGACCCGTGCGCGATCTCGACCACCCGGCCATACCCGCTCCGCCATCCGATGAAGGAGACCCGTCCGGGTGCGGTCGCTGCAATCGGTGTCCCCGCAGCGGCGGCATAATCGACACCTGTGTGCATCCGCATATTGCCGTAGATCGGATGCTTGCGCTGCCCGAAGACCGACGACAGTCGTGCGCCTTCCACCGGCGGCGCGACCGTCCGCAGGATTTCACCATTCAAATAGACCGTTGCCCGCCCGCTGTCTTCGGCTGACCAGAGGATTTCGAAGCGGTCGTCGGCCAGATCGAGGGCCGCATAGGAGATTGACGGTTGACCGACCTCTGAACCATCGCGAAGGACGGTCTGACCCCAAAGGATATTCAGGGTCTCTCCGCCTTGAAGATCCCTGCGAAAGTCGACCGTTTCCCCGAGGATTTGTGCGAGATCGACGGCAAAACGGGCCGGGACGCCTGCTCGATCCAGCGAAGCGTAGATCGACCCGTTTACCAGCAGCTGGCTCGCACGCTCGACTGTCAACGCGCTCGGCGTTACCGTCCGACTCGCAATGGTGTCGTCCAGGGTGACTTCGATCCGCACACCGTCATCGACAGCCAACGTCACAACGGATGGCGTTCCGTCCGGGCGAAAGTCGACGCTGAGACGATGGCCCGGTCGAAGGCGGCGCAGGTCGTATTCAACCGTCAGTGCCAGTGCGACTTCGGTCCGTGTTTGCGCATCCATGTCCGCGAGAGAGAGAAGCACGTCCAATGTGTCACCCGCCTCGACCGTCGCCTCCCAAGGCGGCGTGGCGAGGGCCTGAACAAGCGCCATCAGATTATCTGGCTCGGCCCGTTCGAGTGCGGGAAACTCAGGCGGCTGAAAAGCGGCCGGAAGCATATTCGGCATCGTCTCGCCAGATGCGTTGACGCCTGGTCCATCGAGAGGTTCGGGTGGACTGTCCAAGGCTACCGGAGCCTCGGAAAAGATGTACTCGGACGGCGCCTCCAGGATCAAAGCCCGGCTCGCTATCGTGCTGACCGCTGCCGCGGCCATTGTCGTTCCCAGAACGATATGTCTCAGTTTCAAGATTCTGCCCTCTCGGTTCTGTTCTGCATCGCGCGCCTTATCTTCGGCACGGCGAATTCGCGTGGTTCGTGATAGTCGATGGTGGTGACGAAGCGACCTGTCGCATCGAACAAGAAAACACCCGCCGTGTGGTTCATCGTATATTCGCCGTTTTCCCCCTCAACCTTCTCATAGGTGGCACGGAAACCATCGGCGATGGCCGCGATCTGGTCTGGCAAGCCCGTCCATCCTTGTATCTGCGGATGGAAATACGAGACATACTCGGCCATGGCCTCGACCGTGTCGCGGTCCGGATCTACGGTGATGAAAACGGTATTCAGGTCTTCGGCGTCCGGCCCAATCTCGTCGAGCCATCCGGAAATGTCCGAGAGGGTCGTCGGGCAAACGTCGGGGCAATAGGTGAATCCGAAGAAGACCAGACTCGGCTCGCCGATGAGGGTTTCCGGGCCGACATCCCGACCATCCTGATCCGTCAGGCTGAATTCCATAGCAGTCAGCGGTAGAGACCGCTTGCCCGGCGCGGAGTCAGCGCCAGGCCCATCTACCTGCCACCAGCCGACAAACAGGGCGGCAAAGACCGCCGCCGCTCCGATCGCTGCGATTTTGGCCACCCTCATCATCAGCCGGATCAGCCTTCGGGGCCGCGTGCGCCGATGCCAAGGACCGGGACGGTGATTTCAAGCTCTGTTCCATCGGAAAAGAGCAGGGTCAGCGGAAAGGTCTCCCCCTCGACGAGCGGAGATTGCAGTTGCATCAGCATGGCGTGATATCCGCCGGGTTCAAGGGCGAACATACCCCCGGGCGGGATCACGATATTGTCCGCCGGAGCCATGATGCTGACGCCGTCAGAATTGGTTCTGGTTTCGTGGATCGAAGCCATGCCGGAGATCTCCGCGCGAAGACCGATAAGGGAGATCTGATCGCTGCCCTCGTTCCGAACGGTCAGATAGGCCCCGCCGGGCCGCGACATTCCAAGGCTCGCGCGCGCCCAGGGGCTCTCGACCACAATCGATGCGTTCTCTGACAACTGCTGCGCTGAGGATGCCATTGGCAAGCCCATCAGAAGAGCGACAGACAGGCTCTGGATTGCCTTTGCGAAGGTTTTGAACACGTTGGGTCTCCTGTTCGTTCTAGTTTGTTGCCGCAGCCTCGACTTCGGCTTGGACGAGCGACAAGAGCTGCTCCGCACCGAACTCTGGCAAAGGCTTACCGTTGACGAAGAACGTCGGTGTGCCTTGGATTCCGACAGCTTCGACGTCTGCCCGGTCTTGATTGAGGACGCCGACGATGCTGGGTGACATGATCTGATTTGCGGCGGCGTCTGTGTCCAAGCCCGCCGCTCCGGCGATCTCCATGATGCGCTCAGCTGCCGGAGCGCCGTGAGAGGCCCAGGCGGGCTGATTTTCAAGCAGCGCTTCCAGCACGGGAACAAAAACGTCCTGCAACCGGGCCGCTTCCAGCACCTTGATTGCCAGCTCGGACCCCTCGCCGTGGAACGGCGTGTAGCGCATGACGACGCGCACATCGTCGGGGTATTGCGTCAGTATCTGCTTCACGATGGGATGGAAGGCGCGGCAGGCCTCGCAGGCTGGGTCGAAGAACTCCACGATGGTCACTGGCGCATCCTCACGCCCGAGTATGGGAGAATAGGACCGAACAAGACGATCCTGTTGTTCCAGTGGAGCGGCTGTCGCCACGGGGGTCGGATCGGGACGCGATACGAACCAAGCACCAGCCACGAAAACGACCATTAGCAGAGTGAGTATCGCGAGCAGAAGTGTCTTTCGGTTCATATTGATATCCGTCGAAGTTGAATGAGAAGGACAAGGATCGCCCCGAACGTCAGCAGGGACAGCAGAGGGATCGGGATACCGACGAGCAGCATTGCATCATCGGTGCAGGAGGGCCCGGACGCGGTGCAGGGCACGATCGGCGCAGGCACGATCCCGGCGTAAAGCAGGGAATGGTAGAGGGCGACGGCACCGCCCAGAACCGCGAGAGGCGCGGCATAGCGCCAGATCGAGAGGTCGGCGCGCCACGCCGCCACCCCCAGGATGACCGCGAGCGGGAACATGAAGGCACGCTGGAACCAGCATAGATTGCAGGGAGTCTGCCCCAGAACCTCTCCGATGAAGAGCACGGCAAGCGACGCGGACAAGGCGACGAACCATGCCGCAAAGAGGAAAGCCATCGGGCTCGCGGCGCGTGGCGTTGCGTCTGGGCCAGCTGTCACGCGCCGATCCTTTCGCGAAGATCAGTAACGATCAGTCCGGGTTCCTCGTCGTATTCGTAGATGCGGACAAATTCGCCTTCCGGATCGAACAGGAGGAAGGACGACGTATGCCCCATCGTATAGCCGTCGGGCGCCGAGGCTTCCTCGATCTTCTGGTAGTAGATCTTGAAGGTCTCGGCAGTGCGTTCGATTTGGTCCGGCGGTCCGCTCAACCCAAGGATTCCCTGACCAAACTGGGGAACGTAGTTGGCCAGAGCGCTTGGCGTATCCCTTTCAGGGTCGACCGTGATGAACAGGGGCTGGACGGCGGAACCTTGGGTGCCGAGCTCGTCCATGACCTGCGCGATGGTTGCGAGCCCCATGGGACACACGTCGGGGCAGTTCGCAAATCCGAAAAAGACGAGCATCCAGCGCCCTCGGAAATCCTCGTCGGTCTGCACCATACCGGTATGGTCCGTCAGCTCAAAATCCGCAGTGAAACTCTCGGCCTCAGGATCGACACGCGCGGCGACCGGTCCCTGATTGCGTTCAGTCATCCAAAGCGTGGCTGACACCGCCGCAGCGAAAACCACTGCCGACCAGAGAACTATCCGGACCTTCTTCATTGCTTGCGCTACCCACCTGTTCAGTTTGTCTGTGCGCGGGCTACAAGCTACAGCAGATAGAGGTTCAAGCGAAAAGTTACTTTTTGTTGTCCGAAGTCACACCAAAGTGAAACCTTTGTCTTTTCAATGGAGTTGGCTCTTCAGTAAGCTACAGTCTTTGTAGATTGAAGGATCGCACATGCTGGCAATTGGAACACTCTCGCGGAGAACCGGAACCAAGGTTCAGACGATCCGCTACTACGAAGAAATCGGTTTGATGAACGAGGCCGGAAGGACCGCAGGCGGCCAGCGCCGGTACTTTGAAAAGGACCTCGACCGGCTGGCTTTCATCCGGCACTCACGCCAGCTCGGATTTTCGCTCGACTCCATCCGGGAGCTGCTGGACCTCTCGGACAACCCGTCCCAATCCTGCGCGGAGGCGGATTCGATCGCGCGTCGGCAACTCCACCAAGTCGAACAGCGGATCAAGCGTCTGCAAGCGCTTAAGAAGGAATTGAAACGCATGGTCGCCGAGTGCGACGGTGACAGCGTTGCGGAGTGCAAGGTTCTGGAGGTCCTTCGAGACCATGCGGAATGTCTCACCGAGCACGACGAGATTGGGGCTTGAACGCCGCAATTGCCTATCCGCTGGCTGCTGTCGCGGAGATCAGCGGGTGTTTCGCCATCTGGGCGTGGTGGCGTCTTGGGGCATCACCGCTCTGGCTCGTACCTGGCATATTCGCGCTCGCGCTTTTCGGCTGGTTGCTGGCGCAGGTCGAAACCAGCGCAGCGGGCCGCGCTTTCGCAGCCTACGGCGGCATCTACATCGGGGCCTCCATGTTCTGGATGTGGTTCGTCGAGGGCCAGCGACCTGACAGATGGGACTTCATAGGGACGTCTATCTGTTTGATCGGTGCCGCGATTATTCTTTCGGTGCCGAGAGAGACGTAGATAAATTCTCTTGGATCTACAGTCGCTAGAGGTTCTATATATCTTTTTGATAGCGGCATCCGAAGAGGGCGTTTCTGCCCCCTTTCTTAGAAATCGGAAGGTTTGCCAGTTCGATGGTCGAAAGCGAATTCAGCGGGAAGAATGAAAAAGAGCGCCAGACGCTCTGGATTGTTCTCGGTCTCAATCTCGCAATCGCTGCGGGGTTCTTCGCCACGGGAGCCATCGGCGATTCCAGCGCCCTGATCGCCAATGGTCTCGACAACACATCCGACAGCCTCGTCTATGGCATCAGCCTTCTGGCCTTGTCCCGGTCGTCGAAGTGGAAGCGGGGTGCCGCAAACGTATCCGGCGGATTGCTTCTGATCTTTGCGGTTGGCATTCTGATTGACGCTTGGCGGCGCTATGTTGGCGGTTCCGAACCGCTCGGAACTCTGATGATCGCAATGTCGCTGGTCGCTGTGGTCGTCAACCTCGCCTGCATCTGGCTGCTCGGGCGACTGAAGGAACCGGACGTGAACATCCGGGCCGCCAACACCTTCAGCCTCAACGATTTCGCATCGAACGGCGGCATCCTGATCGCGGGCGGTCTCGTTTGGTGGTTGGGCAGCAACTGGCCCGACCTCGTTGTCGGGGTCGCGGTGGCCGGCATCGCTGCGTGGGGCGGCATAGGCATCCTGCGGGACGCGCATGACGAGCATGACGAGCATCACAAGGCAGTTCACAATCACCAACCAGAATAGTCTCTCGCGTCGCGACAAGATAAAGGTTGAAGCTACAGTGACTGTAGAAACTATCATCTTTGCATAGTTGATTCTAGGAAACGCTCGTGACCCCTGTTGACCCGCTGCTTTCGTCCACGCCACTCTTGGATTTCAGGCATCCTTCACTTGCCACTCTGATCGCCGACCGGGGCTGGGGAACCTTGCCGCTGCATGATCGAATTGGTGCAATCTACGACTTCGTGCGAAACGAGATCGACTTTGGCTATAACCGCGCCGACGACATTCCTGCCTCCGAAGTGCTCGAAGACAGATATGGACAATGCAACACGAAGGGAACGCTGCTGATGGCGCTTCTACGCGCTGTCGGCGTAAGATGCCGCTTGCACGGGTTCACGTTCCACAAAGCGTTGCAACGGGGCGTCGTGCCTGGACTGATCTATCCGATCGCACCCGCAGAAATCCTCCACTCATGGATCGAGGTCGAGACCGAGGCAGGATGGGTCGATCTTGAGGGCTTCATCCTCGACACATCCTTCCTGTTGGCCTTGCAGCGGTCGTTCCCCTAGACTCAGTCCCTATGCGGCTACGGTGCCGGGACCGACTGCTTGAGCGCACCGCCAGTCGGATGGACGGGGGAGAGTACATATATCCAGAAGACCGGCATCGCCCGCGATTTTGGAACATTCGATAATCCTGACATGTTTTATGAGCACCATCGTCAGGCGTTAGGCCCGCTGCGCGACTGGATCTATCGGCACCTCATTCGCCATTGGATGAATGCCCGCGTCAGGGCGATCCGCGCTGGTCGTTTGCCAAGCGTTCCAGGGCTCAGCCGGCCAAACCACGGCCATGAGGAGGCTTCTCGTGCCGCATGATCATGCCCATATGGAGCCTAAAAAAGGCGACCGGCGAGTTGCCATTGCCATCTGGGCAAACGGCCTCCTGACGGTCGCGCAGATTGTCGGCGGGATACTATCCGGCAGCCTCGCGCTAATCGCGGATGCCATCCACAACTTCTCCGACATGGCGTCGCTCGTCATCGCATTCGGCGCGCGCAAGATCGCGCGCCGCCCGGCCGATGCGAAAATGACCTTCGGATATGGCAGGGTCGAGATCGTCGCCGCGCTGATCAACTACACCTCATTGATCATCATTGGTCTGTATCTGGTCTATGAGGGCGGGATGCGGTTTGCCGATCCGCCTGAAATCGAGGGCTGGACGGTGGTCATCCTGGGTGGCGTAGCGCTCTTCATCGATACCCTCACCGCGTGGCTGACCTATTCGATGCAGAAAGGCAGCGTGAACATCCGGGCGCTGTTCCTCCACAACCTCAGCGACGCACTGGCGTCCGTGGCCGTGATCGTCGGTGGTGTCCTCATCCTTCTCTACGATATCCGCTGGGTCGATCCTGCGATCACCATCGGGATTGCTGCCTATATCCTCTGGCTCGCCTTCAGCGAGATAGGCGGCCCGATCCGCACCCTGATGCTGGGGAGCCCACCCGATATCGCCACGGACAAGGTCATCGCAGCCGTGGAGGACGTGGACGGTGTCGAGGAAGTCCACCACGCGCATTTCTGGCAGATGCATGAGCATCGTGCGGCGCTCGATACCCACGTCGTAATCGCCGAGGACCGCTGGGATGACCTCGAAAACATCAAGACGGCAATCAAGACCCGCCTCGACGAGGAATTCGGGATCGACCATTCAACGTTGGAGTTTGAACGCTCAGCAACCAAACATCGGGACGCCGACAGGTATGGTCATGGGTGACCTCAAAACCGTGGTTCTCGTGCTGGGTTGTGCGGCCAATCTGTTGCTGGTCGCGGGTATACTCTGGTCCATGTTCCAACCGGAGCGACGTGTCTGGCCGCCGATTCACTCTACAGGAGCCCACAAGATTGTCGTCTGGGGACTTACGTGCGTCGGCTTCGGATCTGCCATCGTTTTGGGTCTGCTAGAATGGGGTGAGCTCGACTTCGCATGGATCATACGTTGGGGTCTAGGGCTTTGTCTGATCGTTCTGGGCAATGCCGTTGTCTGGTCCGGTGTGATGCAACTTGGAATAGCGGTGACGAGTGGTGATGAAGGCGTTCTGCGGACCCGTGGCCTTTACCGCTTCTCCCGCAATCCTCAATATGTGGCTGACATGGCGATCCTCATCGGGATCGGATTGCTCTCCGCCTCAATCCTCGCGTGGCCGGTGATTATCACCGGCGTTACTGCATTGGCACTCGCGCCCTTCGCTGAAGAGCGCTGGTTGATTGATCGCTACGGGGACGCTTACCGAGCCTACCTCCAAAAAACCCGCAGATTTCTTTGATGCCATGACCGAGTTCAATCTCACGGGTTTGTGAGCAGAAACATATTGAAGCTCTAGCGGGTGTAGGTCTTAGAACCGGGAAAAATAACGAGACCAGAGGTTTTCTTGATGAGACGAGCTAACGACAGACCGTTCACACGCCGGACCGCACTCTTTGTTGCAGCAGCAAGTGGGTTGGTTCTCGCGACCAGTAGGGCCATGGCACAGACAAGCGATGGTCTGGCGGCACCGGCGGTGCGGAGCAATATTTCCGGGTTCAGGGTTGCATCTTGGCAAGACCATTTCGACGATCTGAGAAACGGCGCAATCCTCTGCGACATCGACTCCCGCGCGGTCCAATTCTGGTCGGAAGACGAAAGCATCTACAAGCTCTATCCGTCCAGCGTACCGCTCACAGAGGAATTGACTCGGCGCGGATATACCACGGTGGTTCGCAAGGTAGATGGCCCGAGCTGGCGACCCACACCTTCGATGAAGGAGCGCAATCCCGAATGGCCGGATTTCGTTGGCCCTGGCCCCGACAACCCCCTTGGAACACACGCCCTTTATCTGTCATGGCAGTACTACCGCGTTCACGGCACCGGTGACACGCGCAAGATCGGTCGGCAATCGTCGAACGGCTGCATCGGTCTCTACAATGAACATATAGAAGAGTTGTTTGGCTTGGCAGAGGTCGGTACTCAGGTTAAGTTGTTCTAAAGGCGGAAATTTTAAATATGCGTATTCATCTTGGCTTACTTCTCCCAGCAGCGTTTTTGTTGGGAGCGTGTTCCGCTTCTATTCCTGGCGCGCCCGACACTGTACAAAACAGACCACTGCCGGAGGCAGTCGTCGCTATGGCCGCAACGGGTCAGGATCTTCAGTCCGCGCGCCTTTTGCCGGAAGACGGCTGCTACTGGTATCTGCACAACGGTCCCGTGGAAGCGACCCTGGTGCCGCTCCGAACCCCTCGCGGAAATCCGATTTGTACCGCGCCAGCGGCCTAGCGGGGTTCAGTAATCCGAAGTGCTCCCCGGCTAGGATAAACTCCCGTCACTTTCCCTGACCGATGGTGCTTTGGTACACGGCCTCAGCTTCCCGCAGTGACACTGTCCTCGGCCGAGTAGAGGAAAGCCGTCGAACCAATATCGACGTTGGGATAAAGCTCGTTTATGTGCGCCATGACCATTCTGACGCAGCCGGAACTCGCACGACCGCCAATGCTTCTCGGCTGTGGCGTACCGTGAATGCGGAGATAAGTATCCCGGTCGCCCAGAAAGAGATAGAGAGCTCGCGACCCAAGCGCATTCTTAGGTCCGGGCTCCATACCGTCGGCGATATCAGCGTAGAGTTCTGGGTCGCGGTCGATCATGTTCTGCGTCGGCTGCCAATGCGGCCATCTGACTTTGCGCTTGATCGTGTATGTACCTGGTTCGTACAGATCACCACGAGCAATGGCGACGCCATAGCGCATTGCAGTCCCGCCCTCCTCGATGTGATAAAGGTAGCGCGCAACCGCATCGACATGAATGTCGCCCGGTGTCAGCCCGTCTTTCGCGGCCACCCGGGTCGGGAGAAACCGCGGATGTAAGCCCCAGGGGTTCGAGGTTGCCGGGTCAAAGCCGGGCGGCGTCACCTGTGCGTCCCAGGCAACCTTCTGCGCTTCGGTCGGCCAGGTATTTGCCAGCACCGGGCTGGCAACCGGGGCAGAAAAGAGGGCGGCGGTGGTCATCACGAAATGTCGTCTAGTCAGCATACTATACTCTTCCAGCTTTGTCTGGCGAATGCCGTGACACGAGAAACGGCGTTTGATGTACCATAGAACCTCTACCAACTAGAGCTTCAAGGAGTTTCTTTTGACACAGATTGATTGCTCGGCTTCTACATCTTGTCGCGTGGTCGATGGCGAATATTCGAACACTCAATGTATATTTTCAGTCGTATTTTACATAACCCTGATTATGCGCGTAATACACTTTGCGTTGCATTAGTATATTATTGAAGGTAAGGTTGTTCCCGACAAAGGGTCCCCTACCATGCGCTTTCAACTTAGACGACTGTCTCTATGCCTAACCGCTGTAACCGCTTTAGCAACCGGTGTGCTGCCGAGCACCACAAAAGCACAAACCTATCCAGTTGACTGCGCAATCCTTCTCTGCCTGTCCGGCGGTTGGCCCGCTTCCGTGCCCTGCAGCCGTGCCCGTGCCGAGTTTATCCGTCGCATCACGCCTTGGCCTGTGGAACCACCACTGCAGATTTGGCGCTGTCCCATGGGCGCATCTTATGAGACCGAACGACATCCGAGCAATGTAGACCGAATCTTCGAAGCCTTGTTTCACGCCAAGGACTATTCGCCCCACCAATCGTTTCCAGGCAATGATGTTGCCGTCCAAACAAAATCAACAAATGCCGTTTGGCGCTCTCCAGAAACCGGAACGGGCGGCATTCCAGCAGACTTCGTGCTTCGCCTTGTTCAGGATCGTGCTGATATCGATATCAGCGGTCCGGAGTTCAATTTTGTGCGGTCCATCCGCGTCTTTGACGTTCGCTATGCCCGCCAGCACGAATCCGGGCGAGATGGGGATTGCAACCGAAGTGCGACCGTGGTTCTCGGCACATATGGGACCCAAGGTGACTTCGCCTGGCAAAGGTCTTCCGTCACTGCCCTTCCTTCGGCTCACGTAGGTCTTGAACGCTGGGGCGAGCATTGCCCTGGCATTTATCACCGATCCGTCTTCGTCGATTGGCGTGACTATGAGGGCAACTACGGGTTCGAGCAGGTGAACTACTGACCTGCCGCCACGTAGATTTGTCTCGGAAGACGGCTACTTTGGCGTGTACGACCGCACCGCATACGCGTCTCGGTCCACATGCTGTTTGGCGTTTCGGCAAACACTGCGGGTTCGCTCTGTTCACCTGTCGTCGCTTCTTCCGATCCTCGTCAGCGCATCGAAGTCGATTTCTTGCTTCTGTTCGTCACTTATATCCGGCCGGGTTTCCGATACCGGCTGGGGCCCTTGGACGTCCCACATCACCGCATG
>Ga0114903_1000144_pt1 | contig 50716 bp, 50 predicted proteins | sample MalvirDeepMed_s2_FD_87289 | JGI IMG/M metagenome (GOLD analysis project Ga0114903, IMG submission 87289) | Marine viral communities from the Global Malaspina Expedition - Malaspina viral metaG DeepMed_s2 | ecosystem: Environmental > Aquatic > Marine > Oceanic | place: Mediterranean Sea...
ACGGTGCGTCGCTCTTCGACCTGATGGAGGCCGAGGTGACATTCTCGGCCTCCATCAGGTCGAAGAGCGACGCACCGTCGAGCTTCGGACCCGGCATGATCAGGCTCGCACCCGTGAGCGGCGCGGCATAGGGCAGACCCCAGGCGTTGACATGGAAGAGCGGCACCACGGGCAGGATGCGCGCGCCTTCGGTCAGGCTGTTCTTGAGCGCGATGGATTCCCCCATCGCGTGCAGCACCGTGGAGCGGTGGGTATAGAGCGCGCCCTTTGGGTTGCCAGTCGTACCGGACGTGTAGCAGAGCGCGGCGGCGGTATCCTCGGGCAGCTGGGGCCAGTCGAAGGTGGTGTCCTGCCCGTCCAGAAGCTCTTCGTAGCAGAGCAGGTTGAGCGGGCTTTCCGGCATGTGCGCCCGGTCGGTCATCGCCACCAGGTGCAGGCCCTTGGGAAGCTGGTCGGCGATGCCCTCGACGATCGGCAGGAAGGTGGTGTCGAAGCACAGAACCCGGTCGCCGGCATGGTGGATGATGTAGAGCATCTGCTCGGCCGAGAGACGCGGATTGATCGTGTGGCAGACCGCGCCCATGCCCGAGACGCCGTAGTAAAGCTCGAAATGCCGGTGGCCGTTCCACGCCAGCGTCGCCACCCGGTCACCCCGCGCGATATCCAGACCGCTCAGGCCATGCGCTAGTTGCGCGGCGCGCAGGTAGGCCTCGGCATAGGATTCGCGGTGCAGGTCACCTTCGGTCCGCACCGACACGACCTCGCCGCCCGGATGCGCCTCTGCCGCGTAGCGCAGGATCTCGATGATCGACAGCGACTGGTTCATCATCATGCCTTGCATCCGGCCCTCCCTTGCCTTCTGCTGAACTGGTCTAAGTACACTGCGCAGCCGCTCCGCCGCGTGCAACCACATTTCCCCGATCCGGCAGAAAGTCCCCCATGTCCGCAACGTTCCAACGCATCGCCCTCGCCCGCCGCCCCCATGGACACCCCGTCCCCGAGGATTTCGACCTGCGCTCCGAGCCGATGCCCGAGCCGGGTGACGGCGAGGTTCTGGTCGAGGTGACCCACCTGTCGCTCGATCCCTACATGCGCGGACGCATGGACGATGTGAAAAGCTACGCGCCGTCGGTCGAGATCGGCGGCACGATGACTGGACAGGGCGTCGGCACGGTGCTGGCGTCGCACGCCGACGGTTTCTCCGAAGGCGACCTCGTGACAGGCATGACCGGCTGGGCCAGCCATGCCTGCCTGCCGGGGACCGAGTTGCGCACACTCTCGGACGATCTGCCGCCTTCGACGGCGCTTGGCGTGCTGGGCATGCCGGGGCTGACCGGCTGGGTCGGCTTGAACCGTTTCGGGATTCCCAAGGCCGGGGAGACACTGGTCGTGGCGGCGGCCACCGGGCCGGTGGGGTCGATGGTGGGGCAGCTGGCCAAGGCCGCGGGGCTGCGCACCGTCGCCATCGCGGGCGGGCCGGAGAAATGCGCGCTGGCGAGGGACACCTTCGGATTCGATGCGGCCATCGACCACCGCGCGCATGACAGCGCGTCGGACCTACGCAAGGCCATCGCCGCGGAAGCGCCGGACGGCGTCGACATCTACTGGGAGAACGTCGGCGGCAAGGTGCTCGAAGCGGTGCTGCCGCTGATGAACACGCACGGTCGCATCCCGGTCTGCGGGATGATTTCCTGGTACGGCGGCGTCGATGGTGACGGCACCGACCGCCTGCCGCAGATGTGGCGCGCGGTGCTGGTCAAGCGGCTGCGGGTTTCGGGGTTCATCATCTTCGACCACTGGGACGATTATCCGGCCTTCCTGAAGGAGGTCGGGCCGAAGGTCGCGAAAGGCGAGATTTCCTACCTCGAAGACGTGGCCGAAGGGCTGGACGCGATGCCCGAGACATTCATCTCGATGCTGAAGGGCGGCAACATGGGCAAGCAGATCGTAAAGCTGTAAAAGCCAGCGGCGGGTCGGCACCCCGGCCCGCCTTTTTAGCCCCGGCCGATATACGGCATCTTGGTCGCCATCACCGTCATGAACTGCACGTTGGCATTGAGCGGCATGTCCGCCATCAGCCGCACCGACTTTACCGCCTCGTCCACGTCCATGGTCGGCGGCTCCGGCTGACCGGCGGCGCGGGCGCGGTCCACCAGCCCGCCCAGCAGGTCGGTGCGCGCGTTGCCGATGTCGATCTGACCGCAGGCGATTTCGAACGGCCGCCCGTCGAGGCTCAGGGACCGGGTAAGGCCCGTGATCGCATGTTTGGTCACGGTGTAGCACACAGACCCGTCGCGCGGCACATGGGCCGAGATCGACCCGTTGTTGATGATCCGCCCGCCCTGCGGTTCCTGCCGCCGCATCGCGCCAAATGCGGCACGGGCGCAGAGGAACATGCCGTGCAAGTTGACGCGCAGCACCTGCTCCCAATCGTCCAGCGACACCTCGTCGATGGGCGCCGCGGGGCCGAACATCCCGGCGTTGTTGAAGAGCACGTCGAGCCGCCCGGCACGGCCGATGAAGCTCTCGAAGGCCGCGTCCACCTGCACCGCGTCGGTAACATCGGCGGGCAGCACATGCGCCGTGTCCCTTCCCGCCGCCACCTCCTGCAACGCGTCTTCGCGCCGGGCCAGCAGGCCCACCTGCCAACCCGCGTCGAGAAACGCCTCGGCGCAGGCCCGGCCGATGCCGGAGCTGGCGCCGGTGATCAGGATCGTACTCATTCGAATTCCTCCGCCTGCAATTGCAACGGCGCCACGCGTTTCAGATCGTCCACCACCAGCGGGCCGGTCGGCTTCGACAGGCGGTTGCGGACCACCCAGATCAACCGTTCCTGCGCCCGGGTGATCGCGACGTAGGCCAGCCGTTTCCACAGCGGCTGCCCCGCCTCCACACGGCCCATGCGCGCGGCGACGAAGAGGTCGGGCGCGAAGACCTGCACCGTGTCCCACTGCGAGCCTTGGGCCTTGTGAATTGTGACCGCGGCTCCGTGCAGAAAGGTGGCTCCCATCCGGGCAGCGTAAGGGATGAAGGGTTCTTCCTCATCGGGCTTCTCGATCTTGACGATGGAGGCGGCAGAGACCTGCGGATCCTCGGCGCCCATGACGTGCAGCTTGGAAAACCCGGGGTTGCGCCCGGGTCCGAGGTAGACGACCTGCGCGCCCTTGATCAGGCCGCGCGCCTCGAGGTCGAGGCGTTTCTTGCGATGCTTGAGCGGCAGTTCGAGCCCGTCGCAGATCAGCGGCTCGCCGGGCAGAAGCTCTGTCTCGGGCGCGTCGTGGACCTTGCGGAAGGCGTGGATGAGGCGGATACGCGTGGCGTTTCGCCAGACCAGCACCGGCGAGCGCGCCATCAGGTCCACCTCGACCCGCTGTCCCCAGACGACGCGGTCATCCTGCCTGGACTTTTCTTCGACCATGCGTTCGAAATCGGAGAATTCGAGCTGAGGGTCGGCCAGCGCATGGGCGAGGTCGAGGATCGGGTTGTCAGCATCCTGTCGGTGGATGCGGTGCAATTCCATCTTCTGCGCCGGTTTCAGGCTGTCGAAGACCATGCCGCCGGGGCTGTTGACCGGTGCCAGCTGCGCGGGATCGCCGAAGAGCAGAAGGTTGGGAAAAATTTCCTGCAGGTCCTCGAACTGGCGTTCGTCCAGCATCGAAGCCTCGTCGACGAAGCCGATGTCCAGAGGTTCCTCGCGGCGTTTCCAGCCGGTGATGAAATCCGACCCGCGAAGACCGGCGGCGGCCAGGGCGGCGGGCACGGATTTGTGGCCCTGGTAGGAGGCAAAGGCGCGGTCCAGCGCCTCTTCGCTCAGCGCCTCGGTTTCTGGCCGTTCGCCGTTGCCCAGGAGCCATTCGGCGATCTTTTCGTACTCGGGATCGTAGACCGGCGAATAGAGGATGCGGTGGATCGTCGTCGCGGGCACGCCGCGCATCCGCAACACGCTCGCCGCCTTGTTGGTGGGGGCGAGGATCGCCAGGGTCCGCTTGTCACGGCGCTTGCGCGATTCATAGTCGCCTGACACCACGTCGACGCCGGCCTGCTCCAGCGCCTTGTAAAGCTCGGCCAGCAGCAGCGTCTTGCCCGACCCGGCCTTTCCGACCAGCGCCATCAGGCGGGACGATCCTTCCTTCGCAGGCAGCAAGAGCCCATCGGTCAGATCGACCCCGGCCTCGCGCAAGAGCGTCGTGACTCGGTCGTAGGCTTCGGCCTGATCGTCGGAGAATGTCAATGCGGGCAGGGTCATGGGCGGACCCTACAACCCTGCCCCGCCCAGCACCAGTATCAAGCCGCGCGCATGTCGCCCCGCGCCGGGCCGGCGCCGCCGAAAGCGCGTTCGAACCAGTGCCGCGACAGCTCGGGCGACACGCCCGCGCGCTGTGCGACCCGCGCCTGCGCCTCGGGGGTGAAGTCCCACAGGCCGACGCTGATCCGGTCGGCGCCGGTGCCCTGGCTGCCCACGATCTCGGGCGAGGCGCCGATCATCCGGTAGATGCGCACCATGCAGGCGTCGAAGACGCCGACGTAATGTTCGACGCCAAAGCCGCGCATCACCTCGCCCCCCGCCAGCATCAGCGCCGCGGCGACGCCTGGCCCCGCGTCCCGGGCGAGGCAGAAGCGGGTGCATTCCCAGATGAAGGGGCTTTCGATGCGCACGCCGTCGGTCAGGTGGCCGAAGTGGTCGTTGACCATGGTGCGGCCCACGGTCGGCATCAGCCGCATCGACCCGCCATGGCCGCCGGCGGGCGTCTCCCAGATGACATAGAGCGGGTTCAGCGCGTCGTATTCGTCGCGTTCCTCGCCCTGCGCATCGACCTCGACCGCCCACTTGAGGCGCGTGGCGAACTGGTCGGCGCGGTCGCGGAACATGGCGCGGGCAAGGGCCGGGAAGGATGAAAGCTGGTCTGCATATAGATATTGGATCATGTCCGTCTCCCTCGATGTCTGGAGGGAGGGTGGCGGAAAGACGGTTAACGACCGGCAAATGCGGCGTACGGTGCGCGGTCAGACCACGATCAGCCCGCGCGCCATTGCACGCGCCACGGCATGGGTGGTGTTGAGCGCGCCCAGCTTGAACCGGGCGCTTTCGATATAGACCCGCACCGTATGTTCGGAAATCGACAGCGCGTCGGCCACCTGCGCCCGGCTGTAGCCGACCGCCAGCAGCGTAATCGCCTCGACCTCGCGCGGACTGAGCGCCTGCGCCGGTTCCGGCGTGCGGCCCGGTTCCAGCTCCAGCGCCTTGTGGTTGAAGTAATGCGCCAGCAGGATCAGGTCGCGGCGGTTGGCCTCGGTGAAGGAGGCCCAATCGTCGTCCGATGCATGGTGACTGACGGTGAAAAGCGCGAACTGGCCGTTGGGTCCGCGGATGGGGATCGAATAGCCCTGGTTGCCGATGCCATGGTCGATCGCATCCTGCAGGAAGACGCGGACCGCCTTGCCGGACCAGTCGAGGCTTTTCCAGTCGACCGGGTGAAAGTGCCGGTAACATCCCTGGATCACAGGGTCGATCTTCAAATAACCCTTTTCGATATACCGTTGCACCCAGTCCGGCGGATAGGTGCCGCAGCCCCATTGTTCGCCGTTGCTGTTGACCCAGTGATAGATGAGGTGATCGACTCCGCAGAAATCGCGCAACGCCTCGGACGTGCGCTGCAACTCCTCACGGGTTTCGACGCATTCCAGCTGCGCCAGAATAAAATCCATCTGTGGCGACAACTGCGCGCAGCCCAATTGACGACCCTTTCGCCTGCGACGCGATCTCCTTCCGGGCTGCCAGATGGGTTTCATCCAGCTGCTCGGCCAGATGAGGTAGCCCGTTGGCCCGCGCGAAGGCCCTGAGATCGGTCAGAACATCGATTATCCAGTCATGCGCCATATGAACCTCATGCTGCAGTGGTTAATGAAAAGTTAAAACAATCTTAGCATGTGGTCGTTTTGGTTAACATTCGCGTATTTCACATCCCCAGAAATAGCGGGTTGCGAAATCGGAAGTTATTGTTTCCAAATGTCGCCCATCCCGGAATGCACAAAGCCCGCGAACGCCATGGCGATTCGCGGGCTTTGCGAGGGATTGCGTGGCGTTAGCGGCGCGCGTCGAGCGCGTCCTCGAGCGTCCGCAGGCCGGTCTTGGGCGCCTGCACCAGCACCGCCATGTTCCCCGGCTTGTGCTGATTATGCATCATCTTCATATGCGCCGCCGGGATGTCGGCCCATTCGAACACCTCGGACATGCACGGATCGAGCCGACGTTCGATCATCAGCTGGTTCGCCGACGACGCTTGCTTGAGATGCGCGAAGTGAGACCCCTGCAGACGCTTCTGGTGCATCCACATGTACCGCACGTCGAAGGTGCAGTTGAAGCCGGTGGTGCCGGCGCAGATGACCACCATCCCGCCTTTCTTGCAGATAAGAGCCGACACCGGGAAGGTCGACTCGCCCGGATGTTCGAACACCATGTCGACGTTGTTGCCCTTGCCGGTGATGTCCCAGATCGCCTTGCCGAACTTGCGCGCCTCTTTCAGCCAGGCGTTGTATTCGGGGCTGTTGACCGTGGGCAGCTGGCCCCAGCAGTCGAATTCCTTGCGGTTGATGACGCCCTTGGCGCCCTGGTCCATGACGAACTGTCGCTTGCTTTCGTCCGAGATCACGCCGATCGCATTGGCGCCGGCGGTGTTGGCCAGCTGGATCGCGTAGGAGCCAAGACCGCCCGATGCCCCCCAGACCAGCACGTTCTGGCCCGGCTTGAGATCATGCGGCTCGTGCCCAAAGAGCATCCGGTAGGCGGTGGCCAACGTCAGCGTGTAGCAGGCGCTTTCCTCCCAGGTCAGGTGCTTGGGCCGCGGCATAAGCTGCTGCGCCTGCACCTTGGTGAACTGCGCGAAAGAGCCGTCGCCGGTCTCATAGCCCCAGATCCGCTGGCTGGGCGAGAACATCGGGTCGCCGCCATTGCAGTGCTCGTCGTCGCCGTCGTCCTGGTTGCAGTGGATCACGACCTCGTCGCCGACCTTCCAGCGGGTGACCTTTTCCCCGACCTTCCAGACGATGCCCGACGCGTCGGACCCGGCGATATGGAAATCCTGGTTGTGCACGTCGAAGGGGCTGATCGGCACGCCCTTCCCGGCCCAGACGCCGTTGTAGTTGACGCCCGCGGCCATCACCAAAACCAGTACTTCGTGGCTGTCGACATCCCAGGTGTCGACCACCTCGACCTCAAAGCTCTTGTCGGGATCGCCGTGCCGCTCGCGCCGGATCGCCCAAGCGTACATCTTCTTGGGAACGTAGCCCATCGGCGGCATTTCCCCGATCTCGTAGAGGTCTTTCTCGGGTGCGTCGTAGCTCGCGATACCGGTTTGCGTGTCCAGAGCCATCGGGGCCTCCTCGTCCAGGTTCAAGGTTTTGCCGCAATGCAGAATCGCGGCGGTTTTCTGGGAAATATAGCCCCATACGCAACATTGCAACAACATTAAGACGTGTTTTGTAATTTTATGACCGAGCGGATGCAGAAACTCACCCGATCAGGTGGCGGATCGACCGGGCGTAGAAGTCCAGCGTTTCCTTTTCGGCCTCGACCGGCGTATAGCGGGTGCCGTCAAACGCCACGAGACGCCGCTTGCAGAGGCCCAGAAGCGCCTCTTCGACGGCAAGGCCGCGGTTGTCGTTGGGAAGCGCCACGTTGGCGGGTGGCACATGCGTCAGCATCTCGGCCAGGTCGCGCTCAAGCTCTGCGCGGCTGCGGGCGCCATGGCTCAGCAGCGCCTGCGCCACCAGGGGCACCGGCAGAACCGGCACCGCGGCGGCGATGCGCGCCATGACTTCTGCCGCCAAAGCGTCCGTGTCCTCGGCTAGTTCCGGTCGTGCCCGCAGCGAAAGCGGCATGCCGAAACTCACCGCTGCATGGCCGAAGCGCCGGAACCGCCCGGCGATCTTGCGCCACAACAACCGCAGGGCATGCAGGGCGACAACGCTGATTCGGGCGCGGAACCGCCGAGTGCCCGACGCGCCAGCCTCGAGCAGGACGCGATCCTCGAGCACGCGGTCGTAGTTCAGCGCGACCGGGACGAAAACGACATCGCGCGCCGCGAGGTCCACCCCGTCGGTGAGATACTTCAGCAACCCCAGCTTTGGCGGCGCAATCGCACCGTCGAGGCTCAGACCGCCTTCGGGAAACATTGCCTGCGCCACGCCGCCGCGTGTCGCCATCTGCACGTAGCGCGCCAAGACCCGGCGATAAAGCGCCCCGCGCGACTTGCGCCGGATGAAATACGCCCCCATCGCCCGGATCAGGACCGATAGCGGCCAGACCCGCGCCCATTCGCCCACGGCGTAGGACAACGCTGACCGGCGCGCGGCCAGGTAGGTCACCAGAACGTAGTCCATGTTGCTGCGGTGGTTCATCACGTAGACCACCGTCGCGTCGCGGTCGATCCCGTTCAGCGCCGCCTCGTCCGAATAGCCCAGCCGCACGCGGTAAAGCGCCGTGCTGAGCATCCGGGCCAGCCGGATGGCGATCCCGAAATAGGCGGTGGCAGAGAAGGAGGGCACGATTTCCCGCGCGTAGCGCCGCGCCTGCTCAAAGGCCACATCCTCGCGCACGTTGTTCTCGCGCGCATGGTCGACAATGGCTTGCGTGACTTCGGGATCGTACAGCAGCCGCTGGATCATGTCCGTCCGGCGGGCCAGCTTGAACGGCTGGATCGGACGTTCCAGCCGCGCGTTGAGCCGCGCCACCACGCGCTCGGCCCGCCGACGCAGGTACCAGCGCACCGACGGAAACAGGAAATGTGACGCGAAGGTCACCGCCGCGAACAGCAGGATCAGGACGAACAGCCATAGCGGCAGGGACACGGTACGGGTCATGTACAGACCAAACCAGCCATCCGCCGGTCCGGCAAGAGCCACGCAGGCGGAGTGCGGCCATTTGGACCCGTGCCCTGGCCCTCCTTTGGTCGGAGACGACCCCGTCGAGTGCAAAAAATCAGCCTGGACGTATCGCGGCTTGGCGAGCCGCCGCATGTCTCTTGCGCGTAACCGGCCCGCGCACCATCCTGTGTTCGGGCATCGCCGCCTTGCTGCGATGCGGCGAATTGACAGCGACACATTGTTTCGCGTATCCACGCCTAAACGCAACAAGATTGCCCGGATGATTCACGAGGACCCCATGACCGAGACACCGACCCGCGACAAGCCCTGGCTCATCCGCACCTATGCCGGCCATTCCACCGCCAAGGCGTCGAACGCGCTCTATCGCGGCAACCTCGCCAAGGGGCAGACCGGACTGTCCGTGGCCTTCGACCTGCCCACGCAGACCGGCTATGACAGCGACCACATCCTGGCCCGCGGCGAGGTCGGCAAGGTCGGCGTGCCGGTCTGTCATCTGGGCGACATGCGCACGCTCTTCGACGAGATTCCGCTCGACCAGATGAACACCTCTATGACGATCAACGCCACGGCGCCCTGGCTGCTGGCGCTTTACATCGCGGTGGCCGAGGAACAGGGCGCGGATGTCGGCGCGCTCCAGGGCACGGTGCAGAACGACCTGATCAAGGAATACCTGAGCCGCGGCACCTATATCTGCCCGCCCAAACCCTCGCTGAAAATGATCGGGGACGTGGCTGAATACTGTTACAAGAACGTGCCGAAATGGAATCCGATGAACGTCTGTTCCTATCACCTGCAAGAAGCGGGTGCGACGCCGGAGCAGGAATTGTCCTTTGCGCTCGCCACCGCCATCGCGGTGCTGGACGAATTGAAACCGCGCGTTCCGGCCGAGGATTTCCCGATGCTCGCCGGACGGATTTCGTTTTTCGTGAATGCCGGCATTCGCTTCGTCACCGAGATGTGCAAGATGCGCGCCTTCGTCGATCTCTGGGACGAGATCCTGGCCGAACGTTACGGCGTCGAGGATCCGAAATTCCGCCGCTTCCGCTATGGCGTGCAGGTCAATTCGCTTGGCCTGACCGAACAGCAGCCGGAAAACAACGTCTACCGCATCCTCATCGAAATGCTGGCGGTGACCCTGTCGAAAAAGGCCCGCGCCCGTGCCGTGCAATTGCCCGCCTGGAACGAAGCGCTCGGCCTGCCCCGTCCCTGGGACCAGCAATGGTCGATGCGGATGCAGCAGATCATGGCCTATGAAACCGACCTTTTGGAATTCGACGATCTTTTCGACTGCAATCCCGCAGTCGATGCCAAGGTCGAGGTATTGAAAGACGGCGCGCGTGCCGAATTGGCCAACCTCGAAAGCATGGGCGGCGCCATCGGCGCCATCGAGTACATGAAAGGCCGGCTGGTCGACAGCAATGCCGAACGCGTGGGCCGGATCGAACGCAACGAGACCGTCGTCGTCGGCGTCAACAAGTGGCAGGCCTCCGAACCCTCGCCGCTGATGGGGGAGGACGGCGGCATCATGACCGTCGATCCCGGCGTCGAAGCCGATCAGATCGCCCGGCTGAACGAATGGAAGGCCGCGCGCGACGACGATGCCGTCAAGACCGCGCTGGCCGTATTGCGCGCCGCCGCCAAGGAGGGCCGCAATGTGATGGAACCGTCGATCGCCTGCGCCCGCGCCGGCGTCACCACCGGCGAGTGGGCCGCGCAGATGCGCGCCGTCTACGGCGAATACCGCGGCCCCACGGGCGTGTCGAAATCGGTCAGCAACAAGACCGAAGGCCTGGACGACATCCGCGACGCGGTGAACGCGGTCAGCGACCGCCTGGGTAAGCGCCTGCGTTTCCTCGTGGGCAAGCCGGGGCTCGACGGCCATTCCAACGGTGCCGAACAGATCGCCTTCCGCGCCCGCGACTGCGGCATGGAGATCGACTACGAGGGCATCCGCCTGACGCCCGAGGAAATCGTCCGCGCCGCCCATAACGGTGCGCATGTGGTGGGCCTGTCGATCCTGTCGGGCTCGCATATTCCGCTGGTCGAGGACCTGATGGAGCGGCTGCAATCCGAGGGCCTGGGCCATGTGCCGGTCATCGTCGGCGGCATCATTCCCGAAGAGGATGCCCAGCGGCTGCGCGCCATGGGCGTCGCCAAGGTCTATACGCCGAAAGACTTCGAACTGAACGCCATCATGCGGGATATCGTCACGCTGGCCGATCCACAGTCGGTGGCCGCGGAATAATCGCGGTCCTTCGAAACCAGGGGGCACGAATTTCAGAACGAATTGTGTCGGATCAGCGTCAATTCCGATATGTCCGGCGACAATTCCTTACCGAAACGTGTCAGACAAAAGCCGCGCTCTCCTTTTGGATGCGCGGTCTTTTGCCGTTTCCGTAAAAAAGCGGGATTGTCACAAGAGAGGGTCTTGATCCCAATGGCAAAAAGGAGAATTTAAAGCCACCACTCAGGAGACAACAATGCAAATAGACCTTGAATCCCTTTCCAAAGACGACCTGAAGCAACTGAAAACCGATGTCGACAAGGCGCTGAAAACCATTGACGCGCGCCGCAAGGCCGAGGCCAAGAAAGCCGCGGAACACGCCGCCAAGGAATACGGCTTTTCTCTGGACGAGCTATTGGGCGGCTCCGGCAAAGGGTCGAAAAGCGCGCCGAAATATGCCAATCCGGCCGATCGCTCGCAGACCTGGACCGGCCGCGGACGCAAGCCGAATTGGGTTCTGGAGGCGCTCAACGCCGGAAAGTCGCTGGACGATATGAAAATCTGATCTCATGACGATCCATATCGGCGCCAAGCCCGGAGAGATCGCCGAAACGGTTCTGATGCCGGGCGATCCCTACCGTGCGAAATGGGCGGCAGAGACCTTTCTGGACGACGTCCGGCTGGTCAACGAAGTGCGGGGCATGCTGGGTTTCTCCGGCACCTGGCGCGGAAACAGGGTGACGATCCAAGGCTCGGGCATGGGGATGCCGAGCCTCTCGATCTACGCCAACGAGCTGATCCGCGACTACGGCGCGAAGACCCTGATCCGCATCGGGTCCTGCGGCGCGATGCAGGAAACGGTGCAGATCAGGGACATCATCCTCGCCATGACGGCGACAACCCTGTCGACCCCGTCACGCGGCATCTTCCGCGAGGTGAACTTCGCGCCCTGCGCCGACTGGTCGCTTTTGCGCGCCGCCGTCGCCGCGACCGAGGCGCGCGGCGCGCCGCTACACGTGGGCGGCATCTACTCGTCAGACGTGTTTTACGACGAACGCCCCGACCTCAACGAACAGATGACCCGCCACGGCATCCTCGGGGTCGAGATGGAAGCGGCAGAGCTCTACATCCTCGCCGCCCGCCACGGTGTCCGCGCCCTGGCGGTGCTGACCGTGTCGGACCATCTCCTCACCCACGAAGCCCTGTCCGCGGAAGACCGCGAACAGAGTTTCGGCGATATGGTGGAAATCGCGCTCGAAGCGGCCTTCGACTGAACCGGGGTGGGTCGCAGACCCACCCTACAGCCCGTGGCTGCCGTCATAGCCGTTGCGCGCGGGCGGCGCCCAGCCGGGCATATCGCCCGCGTCCAGGACCTCGACCCTCAGCGGGTAACAGGCGGCGGCATCGCTGGTATGTTCCGCCGAACAATCCCCGCCCGGACAGGCGCTGAGCGCGCCCAGGAGCGGCACCTCGGCCAGGCAGGTCCAGCTGTCGCCGGGCCTGACCGGGCTGGCCTTCATGAAATACTGCCCGGTGTCGCGGGTAAAGCCGGTGCACATGAAAACGTTGAGCACGTCGTGCACATGCGGCTCCGCCTCTTTCGGAGACATGCCCAGTTCCGCGGCCAGCGCCCGCACCAGGTTCGAATGGCAGCACTGGTGATACTGCACGCCCGAAAGCAGATGCCCGGTATAAGGATCGCAACGCGTGCCGATCACGTCATGCACCGCGCCGCCGAAGGTATCGATCCCGTACCAGTCGAGCGAATCCTGCACCACAGTCGCTATCGGCCGGAGATGCGGGAAGCTCGACCAGAGCCGGTCGCCCACATTGACATGCGTGCCATGCAAAGCCCGCGTCTTGCCGGAATAGAACCGCTCACCGAGGTCTTCGGCGTGCCACAGGTTCAGATCGCCGACCTGCGGCCCGTCGACGCTGGCGATCCGGAAGAAGCCGCCTGCCGGTACGCGAAAGGTCGCGGCCTCGCGCGGGGGCACGGTGACCGTGTCGATCACCGTCGCGCGCGCCAAGGCTGCCGAATAGCCCGCAAGATCGGGCCGGGGCAGGGTGTCGTTGGGGTAGCAGATCACCGGCGCCACGGCGCGGCGCGCTTCTGCATCGGGGGGCTGGAACATGTCGGAACTCCTTTTCCCTATTTGCAATCCGCGCGCCCGACAAGGCAAGCGCCGCGCCGCCGTCACCGGACCAAAGCCTCCGGCGGGAGTTTATCGGCAAGATGAAGCCGCGCCCCGCGCCTCAAACTTCATCTTGCCCATAAATCTCCGGGGGTCCGGGGGCTGGCCCCCGGTCCGAGGCTCCGAAAACGCGAAAGGCCGGGACAGTGCCCGGCCTTTTAAACACTCAACAAATTGGATCAGATCACGATCACGTCCAGCGGCGGGAAGCCGTTGAATCCGACCGAGGAGTAGGTCGAAGTGTAGGCGCCGCAGTTGCGGATGATCACCTTGTCGCCCGAGGTCAGACCGACCGGAAGTTCGATCGGGCGCTTTTCGTAAAGCACGTCGGCGCTGTCGCAGGACGGACCGGCAAGGATGCAGGGGCCGAAGCCTTCGTGATCCCGCTCGGTCAGGAACTGGTAGCGGATCGCCTCGCCCTCGGTTTCCGCGAGGCCGGAGAAGCGGCCGATGTCCAGGTAGACCCAGCGGTGCATGTCCATGTCCGACTTGCGCGACACCAGCATGACCTCGCAGGCGATGGCACCGGCTTCGGCGACCATGCCGCGGCCCGGCTCTGCCATGATCTGCGGCACGTCGCCGAAGCGGGCGTCGATCTGGCGCATCACGTTGGCCGCGTAGGAGGTCGGAGCCTCGATGGCTTCGCCGTAGAACGCCGGGAAACCGCCGCCGATGTTCAGCAGGCTGAGCTCGTGACCGGCCTCTTTCGCGTCGTTCCACACGGCCGCCACCTGGTCCAGCGTGATCGCCCACATGTCAGCGCGGCGGGTTTGCGATCCGACGTGGAAGGAAAAGCCCACGGGGGTCAGGCCCAGCTCTTTCGCCAGGTCGATCAGCGCCAGCGCCTTGTCGCGGGCGCAGCCGAACTTGCGCGACAGCGGCCAGTCGGCCTCGGAGGCATCGACGATCAGGCGGATGTAGACCTGCGCGCCGGGCGCATGCTCGGCCACCTTCGCGATTTCCTCTTCGGCGTCGACCGAAAAAAGCGTGATGCCGACGCTGTGCGCCCAGGCGATGTCGCGCGCCTTCTTGATGGTGTTGCCGAAGGAGATGTGCTCCGGATGCGCGCCCTGGCTGAGGCACAGCTCGATCTCGCCGCGCGAAGCCGCGTCGAAGTGCGAGCCGAGGCCGACGAGGGTCTCGATGATCTCTTTCGCCGGGTTGGCTTTCACGGCGTAGTGGATCGAGGCGCGGCCCAGGCCGGCCTTGAGCGCGCCATACTGGCGGGCCACGGCGTCGCGGTCCACGACCAGGGTCGGATGCTCGAAGCTGTTGTTGCGGATGAAGGTTTCCACGCGGGATGCGGGCGTTGCGGTGCGAGCGGAAAACTCGGTGGCGAATGCGTTCATGTCCATCTCCTATAGACCCGGCCATATATGACCGCTCAGTTCCAAGGGAGACGTTACCGTCGCTACGTAACCTTAGGGGTCGGATCCCCTTTCGCCAGTGGTGCGTGCGTTGGCGTCTGATGGCGTGCATATGAGGCCGCGCGTGATTCACATCAAGTGGAATTTTCGCTGAATCCTAAAAAGTTTAGCGGCCTCTCGGACTGTTGTCCCGCAGACACGTCCGGGGCGGTTTTCCGGGCGTCCCGACCGTCTCTGCCCCACAATGCACGCAGGTCCATGTGGCGGTTTCGCCACGACGGTATTCGCGCCAGCGGCATTGGCGCGTGGCGCGGTTGGAAAAGACCGCGATCAGCACGAAGGCGACGATCAGGCCGATGATGACAAGCATGGAATCATCCGGAGTCCTTGTGCTCGACACCTAAGGCCCGGCCTCCGCGGGGCAAGCCGGGGCGGACCCTCGCCGAAACGGGGCGCCCCGGCCCTGATCAGAGGACCGGTCCGCTGTCGTAGCCGCCAAGGGCGGGGCGGACAGGGGTCTCCGGCGTCCAGTTCGGCCGGGAATAATAAGACAGCGCATCTTCGAGCAGACGCAGCTGTTCCTGAGGGGTATGGGTCTGGGAGTTCGGGGTTTGGTTCTGCATGGAAGCCTCTCGCTTTCGCGTTGGCCTCCTCCCTGCGCCACAAGATGCGCACCTTGGCGGTCACAGACAAGTCCGTGTTGCACATTCGGCACATGCAGACAGTGCATGGCGCCCCGGCGGAACCAAACCGCCGGGGGCGCAGCGGTTCAGACCGCGCGTTCGACCATCATCTTCTTGATCTCTGCGATCGCCTTCGCGGGGTTCAGACCCTTCGGGCAGGTCTTGGCGCAGTTCATGATCGTATGGCAGCGATAAAGCTTGAAGGGATCCTCGAGATCGTCCAGCCGCTCGCCCGTCGCCTCGTCGCGGCTGTCGATGATCCAGCGGTAGGCGTGCAGAAGCGCCGCCGGCCCGAGGTAGCGGTCGCCGTTCCACCAGTAGGACGGGCAGGAGGTCGAGCAGCAGGCGCACATGACGCATTCGTAAAGCCCGTCGAGCTTTTCGCGGCTTTCGATGCTCTGTTTCCATTCCTTTGCAGGCCGGTTTGTCTTGGTTTCGAGCCAGGGCATGATGCTGGCGTGCTGGGCGTAGAAATGGGTGAGATCGGGGATCAGGTCGCGCACCACCGGCATGTGCGGCAGCGGGTAGATCGCCACATCGCCCTTGATCTCGTCCATTCCGTAGATGCAGGCCAGCGTGTTGATCCCGTCGATGTTCATGGCACAGGACCCGCAGATGCCTTCGCGGCAGGACCGGCGGAAGGTCAGTGTCGGGTCGATCTCGTTCTTGATCTTGATCAGCGCGTCCAGAACCATCGGGCCGCAGGTGTCCATGTCGACGAAATAGGTGTCCACACGCGGGTTGCTGCCGTCGTCCGGCGTCCAGCGGTAAATCTTGAACTTGCGCAGGTTCTTGGCGCCTTCTGGCTTGGGCCAGGTCTTGCCGGTGGTGATCCGGGAGTTCTTGGGAAGGGTCAGTTCTACCATCTTGTGTTCCTTGCAGCTCAGCTCGGTATGCCGCGGTGCGGCCGGATGAGGCGGATACCTCGGGTTCTACCAGACATCGGTTCGTTCAGCCACCTAGGCCCCGGCCGCAGGGGCGCAAGCCTGCGTCGTCCGACCCCGTGGCTTTGGTGCGCCTTGGATACCGTCACGTGCAGTCCCACGGTTCACGCCGCTCCGGCCAACAGCGCCGGCAGCCCCTGTTCGGCAAGGCAGCGCAGGGTTTGCGGCTGGCGCAGGATGCCGGTCACGATCTCGACCGTGCTTTCGGTCGGGCCGGTGACGGAATCCGCCGCAAGCGCGTAGATCTGCGCCGCCGTGGCGTTGTTGATGACGCAGTTCACGGCCGGTTGCACCGGAACACCGGGCAACCGTTCGACCAGCACCTTGGACGTGGCCGACCGCGCGGCCGCGCGGGCAAGCTCGTCCTGACCCTGCGGCGAGCAGGCCGCGAGGGACAGCACCAGGCCGAGAGTCATCAGGCGGGGCATCATTCGGCGCATGGTCTGGTCACTCCTGTTCCTGACACACCCGAGAGGTACGCCCTCGCGGGCACGAAGGAAATATCTGCGCCGTTGCGCCGCGAGTGTCGGCCAGCGACCGCCGATCCCCCGAAGGTTTCGATTGTGCCGCGCGCGATCATGTCGCTTCCGCGTAGACAAGGTGCACATCGTTGCGCGTCACATGCGCCTCCGTGTAACCCAGCCCCTTGAGGTGTTCGACAAGATCGACGTCCCAATTGTCGCGGAACAGCACCTCCATCATCAGATAGCGCGGCCACAGGCTCTGCGGCGCGGTCTCGAAGAAGGGCATCAAGGCGTTCACCTCAAATCCCTCGACGTCGATCTTCATCACGTCAATCCGGTCGACACCCGTTTCGGCCAGCAAGTCCGTCAGCGGGCGCACGGAAATCGCGATCCCCTCGCCTGTCGGCTCTCGCTGCGGCACCAACGTATTCGCGCCGGCGTTATGGGCGCGCACCGGAAAGATTTCCATCGTCTCGGCTCTCGGGCCCACGGCGAAGGGCAGAACCGTGACATTGCCGGCGTCGTTGAGGGCAAGGTTGGTTTCCAGCTTGGCCCGGGTCCGCGGATGCGGTTCGATCGCGATCACCCGCGCGTCCCCGGACATCCTGCGGCGGGCCAGCAAGCTGGCGATGCCGACATTCGCGCCGACATCCAGGAACACCTTGGCATCGGCCAGGCGCGCCCCCAGGGCATCGAGTTCGTCGGACATGACATGCCGCCCGGACAAGAGGATCGTCAGGTCGCAGTGGTTCTCCGCCGGGTAAAGCCGCAGACGAATCCCCTCTTTGGGCTGCTCCACGTCGAAGGCGCGCGGATGGCCCCGCAGGAAATGGCGCAGCCGTTTGGCAACGCCTTTCGACCGTTCGACCTTGCGCCCCTTCTCCGTGCCGCGGAACAGCAGACGCCAGAAAAAGCCCGGGCGGAAAGTGCCGAAGGCCGCCTGGGTATTCACGTCACCCATCATGTTCCGTGGCCCCCCGAAGCAGGATCGTCCCATGCCGTAGCGCGGCCAAAAGCTTCAGCGCCCGCAATATTGCGTCCCTCCATAGAGCACCGGCGCGCCGGGCGGGCAGTGGGCCGTGCCATAGGTCCGCTGCGGGGTTGTCTGCGCCTCGAAACGGGCGCGGTAGTCGGTGGCATGCACGGGCGTTGCCGTGCTCATCGCACCTGCGGGAATGCGGCCGCTTTGCACCACCATCGAGCCATCCGGATACTGCGTTTCGACCGTTACGCGGCGCGTGCGTGCGTTTTTCTTGTCGCGGATACAGGCATTCAAGGCGTCCGCGCCCGTCCGGGTTCCGCCGTTGCCCGGCACGAGCACCAGTTCGTTGCCAACCACCGCGTAGTTGTAGACACCCAAAGGCTGGCCCGCTTCCTGCAGGCATTGCGCTCCGGCGTCCGTCGACGACACGCCGCAGCCCGTCAGTGCCAACAGCGCCGCAACCCCTGTCGCAGCGGCCATGCAACGCCGCCGCATCAGAACGTCCGCTCTTTCGGCGCGATCTTCTTGAGCGCGATACCGCCCGCCTTTTCGTCGGTCAGCGGGTCGGTGATGATCGGGCGGTAGGACAGGTCGACCTTGGCCCCGTCGACCCGGCTGATCGTGTGCACGCGCCAGTTCTCGTCGTCGCGGGTGCCGTAATCCTCGTGCGCATGGGCGCCGCGGCTTTCCTTGCGCGCCTCTGCGCCAAAGATCGTGGCCAGCGCGTTTGGCATGAGGTTCGTCAGCTCCAGCGTCTCCATCAGGTCGGAATTCCAGACCAGCGACCGGTCCGTGACCTTGATGTCGTCGAGCTTGCCGGCGATGGCGGTCATCTCCTTCACACCGTTCTCGAGCGTTTTGCTTTCACGGAAGACGGCGGCGTCGCGCTGCATGGTCTTCTGCATCTCGAGCCGCAACTCGGCCGTGGGCGTGCCGCCGTCGGCATGGCGCAGGGCGTCGAAACGGGCGAAGGCCTTGTCGACCTGGCCCGTGTTGGTACCGGGCACCGCCGCGTCGCGGTCCACGACCTTGCCCGCACGGATCGCGGCCGCGCGGCCAAAGACCACGAGGTCGATCAGCGAATTCGACCCAAGGCGGTTGGCGCCATGGACGCTCGCGCAGCCCGCCTCGCCCACGGCCATGAGGCCTGGCACGATGGCGTTGGGATCGTCCTTGGTCGGGTTCAGCACCTCGCCCCAGTAGTTCGTGGGGATGCCGCCCATATTGTAATGAACGGTCGGGATGACCGGGATCGGTTCCTTGGTCACGTCCACCCCGGCGAAGATCCGCGCCGATTCCGAGATGCCGGGCAGACGCAGGTGCAGCGCCTCTTTCGGCAGGTGGCTGAGGTTCAGGTGGATGTGGTCGCTGTCGGCGCCGACGCCGCGGCCCTCGCGGATCTCCATCGTCATGCAGCGGCTGACGTAGTCGCGCGGCGCGAGGTCCTTGTAGTTGGGCGCATAGCGCTCCATGAACCGCTCGCCTTCGGAATTGGTGAGGTAGCCGCCCTCGCCGCGCGCCCCTTCGGTGATCAGACATCCCGCTCCGTAAATGCCTGTGGGATGGAACTGCACGAATTCCATGTCCTGCAGCGGCAGGCCCGCGCGCGCCACCATGCCACCGCCGTCGCCGGTGCAGGTGTGGGCGCTGGTCGCGCTGAAATAGGCCCGGCCATAGCCGCCCGTGGCCAGAACGACCATCTTGGCGTTGAATACATGCATGGTGCCGTCGTCGAGCTTCCAGCAGACCACGCCGGTGCAGGCGCCGTCGTCGGACATGATCAGGTCGATGGCGAAATACTCGATGTAGAATTCGGCGTTGTTCTTGACCGACTGGCCGTAAAGTGTGTGCAGGATCGCGTGGCCGGTGCGGTCGGCGGCGGCACAGGTGCGCTGCACCGGGGGGCCTTCACCGAATTCGGTGGTGTGGCCGCCGAAGGGACGCTGGTAGATCTTGCCCTCTTCGGTGCGCGAGAACGGCACGCCGTAGTGTTCCAGCTCGTAGACCGCTTTTGGCGCCTCGCGCGCGAGGTATTCCATCGCGTCGGTGTCACCCAGCCAGTCCGAGCCCTTCACCGTGTCGTACATGTGCCACTGCCAGTGGTCGGGGCCCATGTTGCTGAGGGATGCGGCAATGCCGCCCTGTGCGGCGACGGTGTGCGAGCGGGTGGGAAAAACCTTGGTCACGCAGGCGGTGCGCAGGCCCTGTTCGGCCATGCCGAGCGTGGCGCGCAGGCCCGCGCCGCCGGCGCCGACCACCACCACGTCATAGTCGTGGGTCTCGTATTCGTAGGCTGCCATGGATTGGTTGCTCCGGATAGATTAGAGGGCCAGGCGGGCGATGGCGAAGATGCCGGTCGCCGCGGCGCCGTAGCTGAGGCAGGTCATGCCGATGATCAGCGGCTTTTCCAACTGACCGTGGACGTAATCCTCGATCAGGGTCTGGAAGCCGCTGTTGAAATGCTTGAAGCCGACGAGGATGGTCAGCGCCGCCACGATCGCCGGGAAGGGGCGGGAATAATAGGCGGTGACCTCTTCATAGCTGCTGCCGAGGATTGATCCGAAAGTGAAGATGAAGAGCGGCACGAGGATGACGAGCGCCACGGAGGACACGGTCATCGACCAGTGGTGCATGGTGCCGGACTTGGCCGAGCCCCAGCCGTTGGCGCGCTTGCGGTCTGTCATGTAAGCCATGGTGCGCTCCTTCAGATGATGATGACGGTGAGGATGGTCAGCAGTACCGATCCGCCGATGCAGGCATAGCCCAGCTTGTAGGCTGTATCGAGGTCGAGCCCGATCGCCTGGTCCCAGATCAGGTGCCGGATGCCCGCCAGCGTGTGATACCAAAGCGCCCAGAGCGACAGGAACAGCACCAGGTCGCCGAACCAGCTGGTCAGGACCGCATCGGCGGTAGCGAAGTAATCGGCGTTGGTCGCGGCGGCAAGCAGCCACCAGACGATCATCAGCATCCCCACGATCAGGGCGTTTCCGGTGATCCGCGTCAGGATCGACGTCATCGACGTCAGCTGCGGGCGGTAGATGGTGAGGTGGGGCGAGAGCGGGCGGTTGCCTCGGTTCACGTCGGCCATGATGATGTCCTTTTGCTTCCCTTGGGTTGTTTGTAACCCTTTTTCGCCGCGTGTCACGGTATGGGAGGAAGCGAAGGCGCGGTTTTTTGGCGCAAATGCTGCAATTGCGAGAACTTTGTGATCACGCAAGAAATGCTGTGATCACATGTTTGGCGCTAACGTGGTTCGTGACCGGCGGCAACACGGCGTGACGATTCTGCGCGGGTGTCGCCGCGATTCAAGCGGATGCGCGCAGCATGCCGGTGTTGGCCTGGATCACCGCGTTCAGTTCCACGATCCGCGACAGTCGGCTTTCGATCTCGTCCTGGCAGGCGTCGAGCTGGTCGACGATACCGGCGAGGGAATCTCCCGAGCCGCCCAGCGTGGCGCTTTCGATCTTGCACATCATCCGCGTGGAGCTGAGCCCCGTGACATAGCGCTTCATGTCCAGCACGCTGCGCGACAGGCGTGCCGCTTCGACCTCGACGACCGACAGCGCCTCGGTGGCGCGGGCCTTGAACAGGGTCGACTGCGCCTCGAATGCCGCGATGTCCTGTTCGACCCGGTCGCCGGACTCCCGGCCCAGCTGCGCCACCATCTCGACCTGGACATCGGCGACGCATGTCAGGAAGTGGCCGCGGACGATCGCGTCGCGGATCCGGGCGAAGGCGCAGTCGGAACCGTCCATGAAGGTGCGCACCCAAGTGGCCATTTCATCCAGCATGGAGCCGTAATTGACCGAAATCGCGCTGATAGGCCCGCCGGCGTTTTCGAGCCGCGACGCGAGGATGCGCATGTTCATCGGGACGGTGCGGATCGCCTTGAACGCCTCGGTCATCTCGGCTGTTTCGCGGGCGACGTCGAAGATCGCCGTGGACATGGCCGCGAACCGTTTGTGCGCCAGGTCGAGCGTTCGGTCCAATTTCCTGGCCCTGTACTGCGCCTCTGCGGCAAGGGCGACGCCTTGGAATATGTCGTAGGAGGCATAGCCCTTTTCGCCCAGCAACGCCTGCAGGAGATCGGCGCTTTGTTCCGGGGTCAGGCCGGCGGCCTCTTTTTCGACCAGGTCCGCGTAGAGCGCCTGCACCTCTTCGAAGATCGGGCTGGACGGCTTGATTCGGGCCGAGGCGTAGCCGCCGTCGACCGGCGTGGCCACGGCAAAGACCCAGTAGTGCCGCCCGTCCTGCGCGCGGTTCTTGACATAGGCGCCGATGGTTTCGCCGGCCTTGAGCCGCGCCCACATCAGGTGGAACAGACCGCGCGGCGTGTCCGGGTGGCGCACGATCTTGTGCGGCGCGCCCTTCATCTGGTCCCATTCATAGCCCGAAACCCGGCAGAAGACGCTGTTGCCGGCCTCGATCACCCCGCGCGCATCGGTGCGGCTGAAGAACATTTCGGAGAAATCGAACGGCACCTCGCCGGGCTGCACGCGGCGTGCCTGCGCGACAAGTTCGGGGTCCAGCTGGGACATGAAAAAACCTCCTGACGGTCGGGATCATCCCTAGGCCAGAAGGTCTTTCCATTTCGTAAAGCGGTGCCGGATCAGCCCGGGCTCATGCCGCGGATCCTCTCGGACCGGCGGCGCAGCAATTCGACCGTGGTCAGCAGGCAGATCGAGATGCCCACCAGGATCGTCGCCGCGGCGAGGATCGTCGGGCTGATCTGTTCACGCAGACCGGTGAACATCTGCCAGGGCAGCGTCTGCAACTCGGCCGAGCCGATGAAAATGACCACCACGACCTCGTCGAAGGAAGTGATGAAGGCAAACAGCCCGCCCGAGATCACACCGGGCAGGATCAGCGGCATCTGCACCCGAAAGAAGGTGGTGACCGGATTGGCGCCCATGTTGGCGGCGGCCCGGACCAGCGACCGGTCGAAGCCCACCAGCGTCGCCGTAACGGTGATGATGACAAAGGGAATGCCCAGCACCGCATGGGCCAGCACGACGCCCCAGTAGGTGCCGACGATGCCGATCTTGGAGTAGAAGAAATACATCCCCGTCGCCGAGATGATCAGCGGCACGATCATCGGAGAGATCAGCACCGCCATGATCGCGCGTTTGCCCGGCACGTGGCTCTGGCTCAGGCCGATCGCCGCCAGAGTGCCGAGGCTGACCGACAGCAGCGTCGCGACCGGCGCGATCCGCAGGCTGTTCCAGACCGCGTTGGTCCATTCGCTGTTGGTCAGGAAGTCGCGGTAATGCTTGAGGCTGTAGCCGTCGGGGTCGAACCGCAGCATTTCCGGGGTGAAGGTGAAAAAGTTCTCGGCGTTGAACGACAGCGGCATCACCACCAGGATCGGCGTGATCAGGAAGACGAAGATCGCGCCGCAGATCACCCGGAAGGCATAGTGCCAAAGCACCTGGCCCGGCGTGAGGTAGGGCACCAGGTGCGACCGGTAGCGGCCTTGGCCGATCCAGTAGATGAACCAGCCGAAGAACCAGCCGAACAGTCCGCCGACGATCAGCCCCGGCAACGCGCCGAACAACAGGCCGGTCACGGCGAAGATCGCGATCATCGCCCAGCGGAACAGCTTTTCCTTGTCGGACGGCACGCTGGTCATGGCGATGAAGGCCAGCGCCGCGATCAGCACCGCGCCGCCGACGATGCCGGCGATGGTCGACCCGTTGGCCGCGCCGACGAAGATGCCGGCGAAGGCGCCCGCAGCACCCACCACGGGCAGGGTGAAGGACATCGGGCGTTGCTCGACTTTGGTCAGAATGGCACTCATGTCGTCACCCCAGCTTCACGTTGTCGATGCCGACGATCTTGTCGTAGCACCAGTAGAGGGCCATCACGACCGCCAGAAGGATCGTCCCGAGCGCCGCCGCGAGACCCCAGTTGAGGCTCGACGAGATGTGGTAGGCGATCCGGTTCGAAATGAACGTGCCGGTGGTGCCGCCGACGATCTCGGGCGTGATGTAGTAGCCGATGGCGAGGATGAAGACGAGGATCGACCCGGCGCCGATGCCCGGCACCGATTGCGGGAAGTAGACCCGCCAGAAGGCCGTCCAGTTGGTCGCGCCAAGGCTCTTGGCGGCGCGCAGGTAGCTGGGCGGGATCGTCTGCATCACCGAATAGAGCGGCAGGATCATGAAGGGCAGCAGGATGTGCGTCATCGCCACGATGGTGCCGAACTGGTTGTTGATCATCACCAGCCGCGCATCGTCTGCAACGAGTCCCAGCCAGACCAGCACGTCGTTGATCACCCCCTGTTGCTGCAGCATCACCTTCCAGGCCGAAGTCCGCACCAGAAGCGACGTCCAGAACGGCAGCAGCACCAGGATCAGCAGCAGGTTCGCGCTGCGGCTGGGCAGGTTGGCAAGCAGCCACGCCACCGGATAGCCCAGCAGGATGCAGCTGAAGGTGATCATCAGGCTCATGAACATCGTGCGCTGGAAGAGGATGCCGTAAATGCGTTCGTTCTCGTCCCGCAGGGCCGGACCGTCGGGCGTCTTTTCCATGTCCACGGCCGCGAGGAAATAGCCGTTGGTATAGTTGGGGCTGTAGGTCTTGATCGTCGCCCAGATGTCGTGGTTGCCCCAGTCGTCCTCGATCTCGAGAAAGCCGTCCTTGAAACCGATGGTCTCGAAGTCGCCGACCGCGGCCTTGGCTTCATTGAGCAGGTCAGCCTGGGCACCGTCATAGCCCGAGACGTCCTGGCTCACGAGGTCCTGGTAGAGTGCCACGTGCACCATTTCCCAGGGCTCTTCTTCGATCGGGCTGTCCTCGTCCTCGGTCTCGGTGAACTCTGCAAAGATGCCGTACATCTCGGCCGTGCGCGGCAGCAGGTCCTCGATGCCGTCCTTCATTTCGAAGCCGGGGATGCTTTCATCATTGCCAGCGCGGGCCTTCGCCTCGGCCACCCAATTCGGTTCCCCCATCAGTTCGGCCCAGGTGACGGCCTCGTCCCAGGCCGGGTTCAGGTCGTCGAACTGGTCGAAATAGACTTCGCCGATGTCATCGACGCCGCGCCCGGTCTGGCGGAAGAGCGACGACAGGCCGGTCTGCTCGTAGTTGAGGCGGGACCCGAGGCGGGTGTGCAGCTTGCGCTCCTCGGCGATCACCATGTCGTAATACAGGCCCTCGTAGACCGCTTCACCCGGAAGCTCGCCGCTATCGGCGTTCCAGTCATCGAGCGCCGCGGTGGTGCGCGGCAGCGTGTCCGAGACGATCTGGTTCTCGACCGAGCGGAACAGCATGTCGGCGATCGGCGCCACGAAGGTCACCAGGACGAAAATCAAAAGCGGCGCGATCAGCATCAGCGCCCGCAGTTTCTGGCGGCGCAGCGCGCGGCTCAGAGATTTTTTCAGCGGCGTGCCGTCGGCGGCCAGCATCGGCCCCGGTTTTTCGGCGGCCTTGGCGGCGGCATCTTGCGGATTGGGTCCGGCCCCGGCTGTTGCGTCGGTCATCTACACCCCCTCGACAAGAATGATTGTGCTGGTTGCGGTCCGGCGGCGGATCTCGGCGACCTCCTGGTAGGCGGGGTCGTTGTAGGCCCGCTTCGCGGTTTCGAAATCCGGGAATTCGATCACGACATGACGGTTTTCCGTCACGCCTTCGGGGGTTTCGGAGGCGCCGCCACGAACGATGAACCGTCCGCCGAAGCCTTCAAGGATCGGCGTGTCGCGCTCGACATATTCCTTGTACGCGTCGGGATCGTTCACCGTGATGTGGCCGATGATATAGCCTTTGGGCATCGCCCGTCCCCTGTCTGTCGGTCTTTTGCTTTTCTTCTTGGTGTCCGGTGGCCCCGCGAGGAGGCCACCGGAAAGCCTGGCGTAGGGTGGGTTTTCAACCCACCGCCACAGGTCCGCTTATTGCGCGAGCCAGGACTGGAACTTCGCGTCGATGTCGTCGCGGTAGTCGGCCCAGAACTCGTAGTTGTAGACGAAGATGTTCTCCGAGTTCTCGGGCGCCGTCGGCATGTGCGGCCCCATCGCGATGCCCAGCTCGGCATGTTCGCCCACGAGCGGCGCGGAGCTCTTGCGCGCCGGACCGTACGAGATATAGGCGGCCTGGTCGGCAAGACGCTGCGTGTCGGTGGCGAAGCGCACGAAATCGAGCACGCGGTTCAGGCGGTCTTCCGGCAGGTCGGCGGGGATGATCCAGCCGTCCAGGTCGAACACCTGCGCGTCCCACAGCATCGCGAAATCCTGGTCCTGCTCCTCGATTGCCGAGAACCAGCGGCCGTTGTAGGACGACCCCATCACCACCTCGCCATCGGCGAGAAGCTGCGGCGGCTCGGCGGCGGCGGACCACCAGACGGTCTGGTCCTTGATGGTGTCGAGCTTGTCGAGCGCCTGCTGTTGACCCTCTTCGGTGGCCAGCACGTCATAGATCTCGTCCTTGGCCACGCCGTCGCAGAGCAGCGCCCATTCCATGTTGTTGATCGGACGGCGCTCGAGCGTGCGCTTGCCCGGATAGGTCTCGAGGTCGAACATCGCGCAGATGCTGCTCGGCGCCTCGGCGCCCTCGGGCAGCAGGTCGGGGCGGTAGGCCGCGGTGGTCGAATAGACGATCTGCGGGATGAAGCAGTCCGACACGATCAGATCGCCGAAATCGTCCGAGGCGTCGGTGCCGTCGGGCGCCGCCTCGAGGATCTCGTCGTGGTCGATTTCCATCGCCAGGCCCTCGTCGCAGAGCCGGATCGCGTCCGACGCGACCACGTCGACCAGGTCCCAGGTCACGTTGCCGGCCTCGTTCATGGCGCGCAGCTTGGCCACCGCCTCGTTCGAGGATTCGTCCCAGGTCGCCGAGACATCGGGGTTCATCTCGAGATAGGGCTCGACATAAGCCTTCTGCTGGCTGTTCTGGTAGGCGCCGCCCCAGCTGACCAGGGTCATGCTGTTGGCCATGTTCCCATGCGCCTCGGCGAACACCATGCCGCCTGCGGCCACGGTCAGCGCCGTCGTTGCCATCAGTGTCTTGCTGAATTTCATCATAGTCTCCCTAAGCTGCCCGTTTACGAAAGGGGTCCGGGTGACGGGCACTCATTGGCCGGACCCTCGTGTTCACCGTCCGGGCAGGACCCTCTCGGCCCCGCCCGTTCGATCATCGGTGAATGTTACGTCGCGTCGAGAGCGCGACAATCCTCCGGCAGCCAGCCGATGGTGATCTTCTCGCCGGGACTCAGACGCACCTGGTCGGCGCGGTTCCGGGTCTTGACGACGAAGTCTTCCTTGCCAGCCACCTTGAGCCGTGTGCGGAACACGTCGCCCATGTAGACGAATTCCTGAACCTCGGCTTCGAGCGTGTGGGCATCGGGGCCCATCTGCGGATTGAACTCGACCCGCTCGGGCCGGATCGACACGCGGGTGCGCTCACCCTTCTGGCTCACGTTGACGGGGACCGCGTCGATCACCGCGCCCTGGTCCAGCTTGACCGTGCAGCGGCCCGATCCGATGGTCTCGACCGTGCCTTCCAGCGTGTTGTTCTCGCCGATGAACTGCGCGACGAAGCTGTTCTGCGGCGCCTCGTACAGCTCGTCCGGCGGCGCCAGCTGCTGGATGCGGCCGTCATCGAAGACCGCCACGCGGTCCGACATGGTCAGGGCCTCGGTCTGGTCGTGGGTCACGTAGACCACGGTGATTCCGAGGTCATCGGCGATGCGCTTGATCTCGAACTGCATGTGTTCGCGCAACTGCTTGTCGAGCGCGCCCAGCGGTTCGTCCATCAGCACCAGCTCGGCTTCGAACACCAGCGCGCGGGCCAGGGCGATCCGCTGCTGCTGACCGCCCGAAAGCTGCGCCGGACGGCGGCCGCCAAAGGCCCCCATCTGCACCATGTCGAGCGCGCGCTTGACCTTCTTCTCGCGCTCCGATTTGCCCATCTTGCGGACTTCGAGCGGGAAGCTGAGGTTCTCGGCCACGGTCATGTGCGGAAACAGCGCGTAATTCTGGAACACCATGCCGATGCCGCGCTTGTGCGGCGGAATGTGGTTGATGCTGACGCCGCCGATCTTGATCTCGCCGTGGGTGGCCGTCTCGAACCCGGCCAGCATCATCAGGCAGGTGGTCTTGCCCGAACCGGACGGCCCGAGCATGGTCAGAAACTCACCCTTCGGCAGGCTCAGATTGAGGTCCTTGACGACGAGATTCTCACCGTCATAGCTCTTTTGGACGCGTTCGAATGCTACGAACGCTTCGTTTGATCCATCCGCCAAAAACCTGGCTCCCTGTGTGTTCCGCGGATTTGCTCCGCTGTCATGTGGTAACTAAACCGCGTGATGCCCCGGCATGCAACTGGATTGCTGGTTTTCGACCCCTTGGCGCCCATCTACAGGACATCCGGACATATAACTTGCACTTATCGGGCGATTTCACCGCAAGAAAGCGACCATTTTTGCAGAGTTCCCGTCAGGCCGCGTAGAACTCCCTTCCCGTTCAAACAAAAATGACAGGACGGATGTCCGAGAATCACTTGGCAAAGCGGAAAAATGGTCAAACTCAACTCTTCCGGGTGTCATCGGCGTGGGTCCGCTGATCGAAAATACGGCAATTCGCCCGCGGCCATTCCGAAACCGCCATGCAATGTCGTTTTCTTTCCACCCCGCTTGAACCCTTTTTTTGTAGGTGTCACCGTCAAGCACAAAGGGACATCTTCCCATCAACCATCCCCCCGTCGCGGAGGACGCCGCTTGCAGCGCGTGCTGCGACCGGGTGCCGCGCTGGGGCGATAGGACCGGAGCGACCGCATGACCGACCTTGCCGCGACCGAAAAGGTTCTCGCCGACCTGATCGCCTTTCCGACGGTGTCTTCGGATCCGAACCGGGCGATGATCGGCGACATGGCGCAGCGGCTCGAGGATCTGGGCGCGCGGGTCGAGGTGTTCGAGGATCCGTCGGGCGGGAAGGCCAACCTCTTTGCCACTTTGGGGCCTGATGCGCCCGACGGGGTCGTACTGTCGGGCCATTCGGACGTGGTGCCGGTAACCGATCAGGACTGGCACACCGATCCGTTCGAGATGACCGAACGGGGCGACCTCCTGTACGGTCGTGGCACCTGCGACATGAAGGGCTTCATCGCAGCCTCCATCGCCATGGCCCCGATCTTTGCCGAGGCAAAGCTGCACCGCCCGGTGCATTTCTGCTTTACCCACGACGAGGAGGTGGGTTGCCTCGGCGCGCAGGCGCTGGTGCCCGAGTTGCAGAAACGCGGCTACCGCCCCGCCATCGCCATTGTCGGCGAACCCACGGACATGAAGGTGATCGAGGGCCACAAGGGCTGCTGCGAATACACCGCGCGCTTTACCGGGCTCGAAGGCCACGGGTCGAATCCCGACCGCGGCGTCAATGCCGCCGCCTACGCGGTCAAATACGTGTCCCGTCTGCTGGAACTGGCAGAGGATCTCAAGCGCCGGGTGCCGCGCGAAAGCCGCTTCGACCCGCCTTGGACCACGGTCAACATCGGCCGCATCGCCGGTGGGGTGGCGCATAACGTGATCCCCGGAAAGGCCGAGGTCGAGTGGGAGATGCGGCCGGTCCAGTACGGCGACGCCGAATTCGTCAAGGAGGCGCTGCAGCAGTATATCGAGGAAGAACTGCTGCCCGCCATGCGCGCGGTCAGCCCGCAGGCGGACATCTCGACCCAGGTCATCGGCGAGGTCGTGGGGCTGGAGCCGATGGACGTGAACATGGCGCGCACGCTGATCGCCTCGCTGACGGGGTGCGAGACCGCCGACGTGGTGCCCTTCGGCACCGAAGCGGGCCTCTTTCAGCAGATGGGCATGTCGGTGGTGGTCTGCGGGCCGGGCTCCATCGCCCAGGCACACAAGCCCGACGAATACCTCAGCCGCAGCCAGTTGTCGGAGTGTCTGGCCATGCTCGAGGGGTTGCGCACTAACCTCTCGGTCTAATGACGCGCCGTTCGGAGGGCCGGATCAGGACCGGCCCTTCCACGGCACGAGAATGCGTTCGGCCCAGCGCATCAGCACGTCGATGCCAAAGCCGATCACGCCGATCAGGATGATCCCCATGATGACGATGTCGGTCAGCTGGAACTTGCTGGCCACCATGATCATCATGCCGGCGCCCTTTTCCGCCGCCACCAGCTCGGCCGCGACGACGGTGCCCCAGCAGACGCCCATGGCCACCCGCGCGCCGGTGAATATCTCGGGCAGCGAGTTGGGCACGATGACGTGGCGCATGATCTGCCACTTGCTGGCCCCCAGCGAATAGGCCGCGTGGACCTTGGAAATGTTGACCCCCGACACCCCCGCCCGCGCGGCGATGGCCATGATCCAGAGGGCCGCAAGGAACAGCAGGATGATCTTGCCGGTCTCGCCGATGCCCGCCCAGATGATGACCAACGGGATCAGCGCCAGCGGCGGGACCGGGCGCATGAATTCCACGATCGGATCGAACCAGCCACGGAACCAGTCCGATAGCCCCATGGCATAGCCCAGCGGAATGCCCAGAGCCGCGCCGCAGAGAAATCCGACGATCACGCGAAAGAGCGAATAGCCCAGGTGTTCCCACAGGGTGCTGTCGCGGTAGCCATCGCGGGCGATCTCTGCCATCCGCGCCACCACGGCCTCTGGCGCGGGCAGCCATATGGGCTCCATCTGCCAGCCTTTCGCCGGTTCGAAGTTGAGCGTGCCCTTCGGGCTCATCCCGATTCGGCCATACTCGGTGTGGACAGACCCGCCCGGCTCCAGCGGCTGGCCGTCGACGGCCACAACCCGGTGCTCGACGCCCTCGGGCACCTCGTCGTTGCGGTCGACACGGACGAGGCCCGAGCGCCAGGCGCCGATTTCGTCCACGTCGTTCTTGGCAAATCCGTCGCCGGGGTCGACCTCGGGCAGGACCGGGTCGTCACCCGCGCGGGTGACGACGATGCTGACCGTGGCATCGTCCCGCTCCCCGGTGCTCAGCTCGGCGGTGTAGTCGAACTTGGCCGTGCCGATGAACGGACCCGGCGCGTGCAGGAAGGACGGCACCAGGGTCGACCCGGTGAAGGCCGCCCAGAGCAGGAAGATCGTCAGGACCGACAGGATGCTGGCGATCCGGTTCGGTCGCACCGCGCTTTCGTCGCCGAAGGTCACGGTCTTGAGCGAGGCGTAATCGTTGGTCGCTGTCTTGACGATCAACTTGACCACGAAGAACGAGGCGATGAAGATCGCGGCGTAGATGAGGAAAACGATCATGCCGCATCCTCCGACCGGCCCATGATCTCTTCTTCCATGTCCCAGATCATGCTCAGGATTTCCTCGCGCCGCTGGCCGAACTCGGGATGTTTCTTGACCTCGCGCAGGTCGGAATCGACGCCGAGATCGGCAAAGGGCAGCCGGTATTCCTTGTGGATGCGTCCCGGACGCGGCGCCATGACCAGCAGGCGTTCGCCCAGAAGCAGCGCCTCTTCGACCGAGTGGGTGATGAGGACGATGGTCTTGCCGGTTTCCTTCCAGAGCTTGAGCACGAGGCTCTGCATCTTTTCCCGCGTGAGCGCATCGAGCGCGCCCAGGGGCTCGTCCATCAGGATGACGTCCGGGTCGTTGGCGAGGCACCGCGCCAGCGCTACGCGCTGCTGCATGCCGCCGGAAAGCTCATAGACCGCCTTTTCCTTGAAATCGCGCAGACCCACCACGTCGAGCAGGTGATCGACATTGGCCCCCCAGTCCCTTTCGCGCTGACCGGCCATGCGCGGGCCGAAGCTGACGTTCTCGCGGACGTTCATCCATTCGAAAAGCGCGCCCTGCTGGAACACCATGCCGCGTTCCTTGTCGGGGCCGGTGACCCGATGGCCGTTCAACTCGATCTTGCCGGAAGTCGGGGCGAGAAAGCCGGCGACGATGTTCAGAAGCGTGGTCTTGCCGCAACCCGACGGCCCCAGCACGCTCATCAGCTCGCCCGACTTGAGGTCAAGCGACACGTCCTTGAGCGCCTGCACCGACGCGCCGTTGGGCAGATCGAACCGCATGGACAGGTTTTCAATCGTCAATCCGGACATGACGCCCCCAAGGTGTTTCGTCTGGTCCAACGGCGCCGCTCTTCCCCCCGTGCGGGCGTCCTCGCGAAAGGCGAAGACGCCCGTCAGGGCGGAGGAGCAGACCCGGTTTACATCCCGCTCGCGCTTTGCAGCGGGCCGGTGTTGACGTTGTCTGCATAGCTGTCCAACGCGGCGTCGATGGAGCCGGCCTCCACGAAGACCTGCGCCACGCCGCCCATGAACTCGGTGGCGCCGCCGCCCAGCCATTTCTCGGTCAGCTGTTCCTCGACCGTCGGGAAGACGAAGGTCGAGATCGTCGCCATCGTGTCCTCTTCGGACATGCCGGCATCCTTTGCGATCACCGGCAGCATCTCGGCGTGGTTCGCCTCGTCCGCCCACATGGCGTTTGCATCGGCCGTGACCTTGAGGAATTTCGCCACCAGGTCGCTGTTCTCGGCCACCCAGCTCGCCGGACCCGAGGTCACGTCGAAAACCAGGATGCCCAGCTCTTCCTTCTCGGCGCCGGTCAGCAGCACGTTGCCGAATTCCTTGGCGCGGCGCAGCGATCCGCCCCAGCCGCAGAACATGTCGACCGACCCCTGGGCGATCGCCGCGGCGCCGTCGGGCGGCGCCATGTCGACCACGTCGAGGCTGGCCACGTCGACGCCGAAATGGTTCATCTGCTTGAGAAAGCCGTAATGCGCCGCAGTGCCCAGCGGCACGGCGACCTTCTTGCCGGCCAGTTCGTCGGCAGAGTCCTTGTCGATCTCGAGCGCTTCGGCCACGACGCAGTTGTCGTTGTCGGAATAGCTCACCGCCACGTCCAGCGCCTGCAGGTCCTGGCCCGCGCTGGTCGCGACCACGAAGGGCGGCACGCCCTGGCTCACCGCCAGCTGCACGTCGCCGCTCGCCATTGCCGCGGACATCGCCGTGCCGGTGTCGAAGCTGACCCAGTTGATATCGACACCCATTTCTTCCTCGTAGGTGCCCATCTGCTTGGCGTATTCGAACGGCATCGGCCATTCGAGAAAATAGGCCACCGTGATCGACCCGTGGCCGGCGGCAAAGGCCGGTGCGGCGGTCAGGGCCAGTGCCATGGCGGTTCCCGCCATCATGTGTTTCATCGACATCTTTCGTCTCCCGTGTTGGGCGCAGAGGCTGCGGCCCTGCGCATATACCGGCGTTCGGAACGCTTTGTCCGACGCTGCGGCACCTTGCTGGTGCTCTGGCCCGATCCGAGCGGAAAACCGGCAGCCGATCAACGATTTTTCTGGCATCGCCAACCGCAATTGCCGTGAAAAGACGCGCCGAAACAGCACGCATTTGAAAATTTGTTAAATCTTTTCATAACCCTAGAGACTGCACCCTCTGGGCGACAATTGACCGGGGGTCGCTCTGGAGTCATACAGATTGCGCAACTGGCCCTAACGTCTGCTCAATCTTTGGGTCTGAGTGAAACCAAGTCATGAGGCGCGCGCTGCACGCGCCCTTTCGTGTTTCCCTACGATAGAGGAGTTCCCGTCATGGACGGCACCTTTTCCGAAAACGATCTGAGCCGCGTCGTCGCCGCGGACAAGGCCCACATCTGGCATCACCTGAGCCAGCACAAACCCTACGAGACCACCGACCCGCGCATCATCGTCGAAGGCAAGGGCATGAAGGTCTGGGATCAGAACGGCAAGGAACACCTCGATGCGGTGTCGGGCGCGGTCTGGACGGTGAACGTGGGCTACGGGCGCGAAAGCATCGCCAACGCCGTGCGCGACCAGTTGCTGAAGCTCAACTACTTTGCCGGGTCCGCCGGGTCGATCCCGGGCGCGATCTTTGCAGAGCGGCTGATGGAGAAGATGCCGGGCATGACCCGGCTCTACTACACCAACTCGGGGTCCGAGGCGAACGAGAAGGCCTTCAAGATGGTGCGCCAGATCGCGCACAAGCGCTATGGCGGCAAGAAGCACAAGATCCTCTACCGCGATCGCGACTACCACGGCACCACCATCGGCTGCCTGTCGGCGGGCGGGCAGGACCAGCGCAATGCGCAATACGGCCCCTTCGCGCCCGGTTTCGTGCGGGTGCCGCATTGCCTCGAATACCGCGGCTTCGAGCAGGAAGGCGCGCCGACCGACCATTACGGCGAATGGGCCGCCGACCAGATCGAGGCGGTGATCCTGCGCGAAGGCCCCGACACCGTGGGCGCGCTCTGCCTCGAACCGGTGACCGCCGGCGGCGGCGTCATCGTCCCGCCCGAGGGCTACTGGCAACGGGTGCAGGAGATCTGCCGCAAGTACGACATCCTGCTGCATATCGACGAGGTCGTCTGCGGCGTCGGCCGGACCGGCACCTGGTTCGGCTACCAGCATTACGGCGTCGAGCCCGACATGGTGACCATGGCCAAGGGCGTCGCCTCGGGCTACGCGGCCATCGCCTGCCTGGTGACGACCGAAGCGGTGTTCGACCTGTTCAAGTCCGACGCCAGCGATCCGCTGGACTACTTCCGCGACATTTCCACCTTCGGCGGCTGCACGGCGGGACCCGCCGCGGCGCTCGAGAACATGCGGATCATCGAGGACGAGGACCTGCTGGGCAACACGCTGGCGATGGGCGACTACATGCTGGACGGCCTCGGCGGGCTGATGGACAAGCACAAGGTCATCGGCCAGGTGCGCGGCAAGGGTCTATTCCTCGGTGCCGAACTGGTGACCGACCGCGACAGCCGCGCGCCGATGGCCGAAAAGCAGGTGCAGGCGGTGGTGGCCGACTGCATGGCGCAGGGCGTCATCATCGGGGCGACCAACCGGTCGGTGCCGGGCTACAACAACACCCTGTGCTTCTCGCCCGCCCTGATCGCCCGGAAGGACGACATCGACCACATCCTGTCGGCGGTCGACGGCGCGCTGACCCGCGTCTTCGGCTGAGTGCCACCGCCCGCCCGGACTCGGGCGGGTCACACCCTGCTGTCATGACGCCCGACCGCCCCACAGGCCCGCCGGTCACGCTGATCCTGCCGCGGCCGCGCCCGCCCCGCACCGAGTTGCAGGGGCGGTACGGCACCCTCGTGCCGACCGCGCCAGACCATGCCGACGCCCTGCACGCCGCCTTTGCCCGCGACGGGGCGGGCCACGGCTGGACCTACCTGCCCTACGGCCCGTTCCCCGACGCGGGCGCCTTCGCGGACTGGCTGACGCGCGTCTGCCTCGGCGACGATCCGCTGTTTCACACGATCTGCGATCCAGAGGGCACGCCGCTCGGCCTGGCCAGCTACCTGCGGATCGACCCGGCCATGGCGGTGATCGAGGTCGGGCACATCCACCTGTCCCCGGCGTTGCAGCGCACCGCGCTCGCCACCGAGGCGATGGCGCTGATGATGGCGCGGGCCTTCGACGAGCTGGGCTATCGCCGCTACGAATGGAAATGCGACGCGCTGAACGCGCCCTCGCGCCGCGCCGCGCAGCGTCTGGGCTTCACCTACGAAGGTACGTTCCGCCAGGCGGCGGTGGTCAAGGGCCGCAACCGCGACACCGCTTGGTTCTCGATCCTCGACCGTGAATGGCCCGCGCAGAAGGCGCGGTTCGACCGCTGGCTCAACCCCGCAAACTTCGACGCCGCCGGGCGCCAGCGGCAACGGCTGACGCCCGAGGTGTGAGGCCGGGCGACCGGAAACCTCGCGGTTACCGGCCCGGAATTCTCGAGAATTCCGCGCCCGCGTCGGCCGGACATGAAAAAAGGCCGCCCGAAAGCGACCTTTCAAATCGTTCGCAGAGCGGCGGATCAGCCGTTCACGCTGTCCTTGAGCGCCTTGGCGATGGTCATCTTGACCACCTTGTCGGCCTCTTTCTTGAACTGCTCGCCGGTGGCGGGGTTGCGCACCATGCGCTCGGGGCGCTCGCGGCAGTAGATCTTGCCCACGCCGGGCAGGGTCACGGCGCCGCCGGCAGCCACTTCCTTGGTGATCAGACCGCACACGGCATCCAGGGCCGCGCTTGCTGTTTTCTTGTCGCTGCCCATTTCGTCGGCCAGAGCGGCCACAAGCTGGGTTTTGGTCATCGGCTTCGCCATTTCATGGTCTCCTTCTCTGCCCACTCTCTTGGGCCTCATTCCGTCCACTAAACCGGATGTAGATATGTAACACAACCGTTAGTGTGTCTTTGCAAGGGAAATCGGCAGGTTTTCCCGCTTTTCCGCGCGTCAGAGGAAGGCTGTTTCCTCAAAACTACGCAATTTCCTGCTGTGAATGCGCTCCAGCGGCATTTCCCGCAGCCGTTCCATGGCCCGGATGCCGATCATCAGGTGCCGCGCCACCTGCGTCTTGTAGAAGTCCGAGGCCATGCCGGGCAGCTTCAGCTCGCCGTGCAGGGGCTTGTCGGAAACACAGAGCAGCGTGCCATAAGGCACCCGGAAGCGAAAACCGTTGGCCGCGATGGTGGCGCTTTCCATGTCGAGCGCCACGGCGCGCGACTGCGACAGCCGCTGCACCGGCCCGCGCTGGTCACGCAGTTCCCAGTTGCGGTTGTCGACGCTGGCCACGGTGCCGGTGCGCATGATCCGCTTGAGGTCGTAACCCTCGAGCTGGGTCTCGTCCGCCACGGCCTGCTCCAGCGCGATCTGGATCTCGGCCAGCGCCGGGATCGGCACCCAGACCGGCAGGTCGTCGTCCAGCACCCGGTCCTCGCGCAGGTAGGCATGGGCCAGCACGAAATCCCCCAGGCTCTGCGAATTGCGCAGACCTGCGCAGTGGCCGACCATCAGCCAGGCATGCGGGCGCAGCACCGCGATGTGGTCCGTCGCCGTCTTGGCGTTCGAAGGGCCCACACCGATGTTGACCAGCGTGATCCCCGCACCGTTCCGGCGCTTGAGGTGATAGGTCGGCATCTGCGGCATCTTGAGCGTCGGCGCGATCTCCTCGTCCGGGCCGGTGATCTCCACGTTGTCCGTGCTGACAAAGCTCGTGTAGCCGCTGTCGGGATCAGCCAGCATGACCCGCGCGTAGGCCTCGAATTCGCTGACGTAGAACTGGTAGTTGGTGAACAGTACGTGGTTCTGGAAATGCTCGGGGTCTGTCGCCGTGTAATGCGCCAGCCGCGCCAGCGAATAATCCACCCGCTGCGCGGTGAAGGGCGCCAGCGGCAGCGCGCCGTCGGCGGCGGGCTGGGCCAGACCGTTGACGATGTCGTCGTTGGTGGTGCTCAGGTCCGGCACATCGAAGACATCGCGCAGGATGAAATCCGCGGCCCCCTCCTGCGGCACGGTCACCCCCTCGCGGTTGGCGACGGCGAAATGCACCGGCATCGGCGTCTGCGACAGGCCGATCTGCACCGGCACGCCATGGTTGGCGATCAAAAGGCCGATCTGCTGACGCAGGTAGTCTGCGAAAAGGTCGGGCCGGGTCACGGTCGTGGCATGGGTGCCGGGTTCCGAGATATGGCCAAAGCTCAACCGGCTGTCGACCTTGGCAAAGCTCGTCGTGTTGATCCGGATCTCCGGATAGTAGGCCCGGTAGCGCACGCCGGGATGGCCCTCGGCCATGGCCCGGTTGAAATTTTCGCACAGGAAGGCCACCGCGCCGTCGTAAAGCGCGATCAGCCGGTCGACCGCCGCCTGGGCCGTGTCGAACATCCGCGGCCCGGGCAGGTCCGGCGACACGATATCCAAGCTGAGCTGATCCTGCATGACACCCCCTTTGCGCATGGTCGCGGCACCGTGACACCAACCCGTGATGGGCGCAAGGCATGCGCGCCGGAACCCGCCTGCGGCGCCCGCGTTCACCCGCCATGCAAACCGTGCCCGACTTCGTCTACTACCCCGATGACCGCCCCGGCATCACCCGGCGGCGGCAGGGCCGCGGCTGGAGCTATACGGCCCCGGACGGCACCCGCATCGACGACGAGGCCGAGCGCAAGCGGCTGAACGCGCTGGCGGTGCCGCCGGCCTATTGCGACGTCTGGATTTCGCCGGAACCCCTGGGCCATCTGCAGGCCACCGGCCGCGACGCGCGCCAGCGCAAGCAGTACCGCTACCACCCGGACTGGACCGCCTTCAGGGCACAGGCGAAATACGCCGACCTGCCCGCCTTCGGTGCCGCTCTGCCCGGCCTGCGCCGACGGATCCTGCGCGACCTGCGGCAGCACGATCCCGGCGACAAGGATTTCGCCATCGCGGCACTGCTGGCGCTTCTCGACCGCGCGGCCCTGCGCATCGGCAGTCCCGACTATGCCCGGCAGAACAACACCTTCGGCGCCTCGACCCTGCGCCCGCGGCACATGCGGCTCGACGGCGACACGATCCGCCTGCGCTATCGCGGCAAGGGCGGTGCACGCATCGACCGCGCGCTGCGCGACCGCACGCTGAACCGCGTGCTCGGGCAACTCGACGACCTGTCGGGGCCGACGCTGATCTCGTGGACCTGCGCGCGCGGCGAGGCGCATGCGGTCACCGCAGGAGACGTGAATGCCTTTCTCGCCGACCAGACCGGGACCGCGGGCATCACCGCCAAGACCTTCCGTACCTGGAACGGCACGGTCGCCGCCCTCGACGCGGCGCTCGGCCTCGAGAAACCGACGATCAAGGCCCTGTCAGAAGCCGCCGCCGAGCGGCTGCACAACACGCCGACCATCGCCCGGTACTCGTATATTCATCCCGCGGTGATCGACCTCACCGACGATCCCGATGCGCGCGCGACACTGGCCCAGGCAGAGGACATCCGCGGCCTGCGCCGCGCCGAGGCGCGCCTCTGCGCCCTGCTCGACCGCTGACGCCCTCTGGCCCCCGCGCCGCCGACGTCCTATGCTGGCGCTAACGCGACAGCGACAGGAGCCCCCATGTCCCAGGTTCAGTTCCGCCCCAACATCGACTTCTGGCCCGAACGCGTCGATCTCGCCGCCGCCTTCCGCTGGACCGCGCGGCTGAACATGCACGAGGCGGTGGCCAACCACTTCTCCCTGTCGGTGAACGACGACGGCACGAAATTCCTGATGAACCCCAACCAGATGCATTTCTCGCGCATCCGCGCGTCCGACCTGATCGTGGTGGATGCCAACGACCCCGACGCGCTGTCCGGCCCGGACGCGCCCGACCCGACCGCCTGGGGCCTGCACGGCGGGCTGCACCGGCACTGCGCCCATGCGCGCTGCGCCATGCATGTGCATTCGATCCACGCCACCGTGCTGGCCTGCCTCCAAGACCCGACCCTGCCGCCGATCGACCAGAACTGCGCCACCTTCTTCAACCGCATCGCCTATGACCGCGACTACGGCGGGCTGGCCTTCGAGGACGAAGGCGCGCGCTGCGCACAGCTTTTCACCGATCCGAAACAGAAGGTGCTGGTGATGGGAAATCACGGCGTCATGGTGATCGGCGACAGCGTCGCGGACACGTTCAACCGGCTCTACTACTTCGAACGCGCGGCAGAGACCTATATCCGCGCGCTGCAGACCGGCCGCCCGCTCAAGGTCCTAAGCGACGAGATCGCGGAAAAGACCGCATCCGAGCTCGAAGCCTATCCCGAACAGGACGTCCGGCACCTGGCCGAACTCAGGGCGATCCTCGATGCGGAAGGGTCGGACTACGCGACCTGACCCCGCTCTTCTCCGGTTTCCAAATACCTCGGGGAGCGCGAGGGGCAGCGCCCCTCGCATCTTGCCATTGCGGCAGGCGCCGGGGTGCCGGGATCAGGTGCGCAGGCCGGTTTCGTACAGCATCCCGCGCCGCTTGGCCTCGTAGTAGTAGCCGCGCGAATACCACTTCACCGCGGTGTCGAAACTGCCGTCGGCCAGCATCCAGGCGCCGCGCAGGTACTTCACCGCGTATTTCAGATTGACGTCCGGATCGAGCAGATCGCTGTCCTTGCCGCGAAAGCCCATGCCGCGCGCCGTGGCGGGCAGGATCTGCATCAGGCCGTAATAGGGACCGTTGCGCGCCCAGGGGCGGTGCGTGCTTTCGCGGATCGCAAGGCGATGCACCAGCGGACGCGGCACGTCGTAGTGATCGGCCCACTTGTTGATCAGCTGCCGCAGTTCCGGTGTCTCGTTGGGATACAGCGGCGGACCCTTTGGCACCGCGGCGAAGTTCAAGCTTTCCTGAGGAACGCCCCGCGCACAGGCGGCAAGGCTGAAGGCAAGGCCGGTCAGAACGGCGCGGCGGGTCATATGGGGCATCGGTTGTCCATGAGATGTGTCCACTGATTCCCGCATGCCCGACGGACAAGGCGTCAGGCAAGCGCGCGAGAATACCATGCGCAGAACCTTGCCAATTCCGGCCGCCATCGGTGTCTTTCCGCGCATTGCGGCCCGACGTCCGACGCGGCCCGCCGCCCTTGCATTCCCCCCTCTGGCGCGCCACTTAAAACGGCATGGAACGCACATTGCTCTCTTTCGGACATGGCTATTCGGCCCGGGCGCTGGCGCGGCGGCTTCTGCCGCAGGGCTGGCGCGTGCTGGGCACCACCCGCAGCCCCGACAAGGCCGAGGTACTGGCCGCCACCGGCGTCACCCCGGTGCTGTGGGAAAAATCCGCGTTGGAGGACGCGCTGGCGCAGGCCACCGACCTGCTGGTCTCGGCCGGGCCGGATGACGCGGGCGACCCGACGCTGGCGCTGCTGGGCGATGAGATCGCCGAACGCGCACGGCAGTTCTTCTGGGTCGGCTACCTGTCGACCACCGGCGTCTACGGCGATCACCACGGCGACTGGGTCGACGAGGCGACGCCGCTGCATCCCGGCACCGATCGCGGCCAGGCGCGGGTCGATGCCGAGGCGGCCTGGGGCGCGATCCCCGGTCTGCCGGTGCATTTTTTCCGTCTCGCGGGGATCTACGGCCCTGGCCGCGGCCCGTTCGCCAAGGTGCGCTCGGGCGATGCGCGGCGGATCATCAAACCCGGACAGGTGTTCAGCCGCATCCATGTCGAAGATATCGCGCAGGTGCTGGAGGCGTCGATCACGCATCCCAACCCGGGCGCGGTCTACAACGTCTGCGACGACGATCCGGCCCCGCCGCAGGACGTGATCGCCCACGCGGCCGAGCTTCTGGACCTGCCGATCCCGCCCGAGGTGCCGTTCCGCGAAGCCGACATGTCGCCGATGGCGCGCAGTTTCTATTCGGAAAGCAAGCGCGTCTCGAACGACCGGATCAAGACCGAACTCGGGGTCGAGCTGCTTTATCCTGATTACCGCGCCGGGCTGCGGGCGCTGCTGGACGACGATGTTGCAGGGTGACATCCCCGACGAGGGGCGTGCGGTGGCGGTGACCCCGGAGACCGGCCCCATCGACCTGAGCCGCCTGATCGACGCGCTGCTGCCGCGCGACGGCGACGAATGGGTGTCTGTGCGCGACGTGATGGCCCGGATCGGGACCACCTCCTTTGCCCCGGCGATCCTGATTCCGGCGCTGGTGCTGGTGTCGCCGATCTCGGCGATTCCCGGGATGCCGACCATCGGCGCGCTCATCATCCTGCTGATCACCGCGCAGAAACTCCTGCGCCGCGAGCATCTGTGGCTGCCGGATATCCTGATGCGCCGCCGCGTCGGCGCAGAGCGGATGCGGCAGGCGCATGCGTTCCTGCGCAAGCCTGCCGCCTGGATAGACCGCCATTCGCGCGGGCGGCTGCGGCTCCTGACGATCAAGCCGATGCGGGTCACGGCGACGCTGGCGATCTTCCTTACGGCGCTCACCTGGCCCTTCCTCGAGCTGATCCCGATGTTCACCTCGGTCAGCGCCTTCGCCGTGGCGCTTCTGGCCATCGGCCTGCTGACCCGCGACGGGCTGTTCATGGCGGCGGGCTATGCCGTGATGGGCGGCATCGTGGCGGTCTTCGGGGCGCTCTGGCAGGGGCTGGTCTGACGCTCAGACCCGCAACCAGCGGTGCATCACGTCAGCCCCGGCGGCGCGTGTTTCGGCCAACCGGAACCGCGGCGCATCCCGTAGCCGGTCCAACCCCATCGCCCCCAACGACGGCTGGCCTTCGGCGCCGAGCGCCACGCCGGCGGTAAAGCCCACAAGCTCGTCCACCAGCCCCGCCGACAGCAGCGTCGCGGCCAGCGTGCCGCCGCCCTCGCAGAAGACGCGGGTGAGTCCCGCCGCACCCAGCGCCTGCAACACGGCCCGCGCGGACACCTGTCGACCGCTCAGCGCGCAGGGAAAGAGCCGCGCGCCCAGACCGTCCCAGGCCTGACGGGTTTCCTGCGCGGCGTCGGGGCCGTGGCAGATCCAGACCGGCACCTCGCGCGCGGTGCGGGCCAGCTGGCTCATCAGCGGCAGGTCGATGAGGCGTGACACCACCACCCGCACCGGCTGCGCCACCGCGCCGAAGTCGCGCACGGTGAGCGACGGGTCGTCGATCCGCGCGGTGCCCGCCCCCACCATCACCGCGTCGTGGCGCGCGCGCTGGCCATGCACCAGACGCCGCGCCTCGGGGCCGGTGATCCAGCGGCTTTCCCCGGTGGCCGTCGCGATGCGCCCGTCGAAGGAGGAGGCGAGCTTGAGCGTGACCCAGGGCCGGCCCTCGGCCTGGCGCAGGAAGAAACCCGCGTGATCTTGCGCCGCCTCGGCGGCGCAGACCCCGAGGTCGACGGCAATCCCGGCATCCCGCAGGGCCTTGAACCCCGCGCCCGACACGCGCGGGTCGCTGTCCTCGACCGCCGCCACGACGCGCGCCACTCCGGCGGCGATCAGCGCATCGGTGCAGGGCGGGGTCTGGCCGTGGTGCGAACAGGGTTCGAGCGTGACGTAAGCGGTCGCCCCACGCCCCGCGTCACCGGCCAGGGCCAGCGCCTGCGGTTCCGCGTGCGGCCGCCCGCCGGGCGCCGTATGGCCGCGTCCGACGACGCGGCCGTCCTTCACGATGACGCAGCCCACGGACGGGTTGGGCCAGGTCCGACCCATGCCGCGTCGGCCCAGGCTCAGCGCATGGGCCATGTGGCGGACGTCGTCGCGGGTCACTTTTCCGGAACGGCGTCGGGGCGCAATTCGCTGACGAACTTGTCGAAATCGTCGGCTTCCTGGAAGTTCTTGTAAACGCTGGCGAAGCGGACGAAGGCCACGGTGTCGATCCGCGCCAGCGCCTCCATGACGATCTCGCCGATCTGCTTGGAGGGGATGTCGGTCTCGCCCATCGACTCCAGCCGCCGCACGATGCCGGAAATCATCTGGTCCATGCGCTCGGGTTCGATGGGGCGTTTCTGCAGCGCGATGCGGATCGAGCGTTCCAGCTTGTCGCGGTCGAAATCCTCGCGGCGGCCATTGCTCTTGATGACGACGAGGTCGCGCAGCTGCACGCGTTCATACGTGGTGAAGCGGCCCCCGCAGGCCGGGCAGAAGCGCCGGCGCCGGATGCTCACATGGTCTTCTGCGGGGCGCGAATCCTTGACCTGGGTATCTATGTTTCCGCAAAACGGGCAGCGCATGGGCCGTCCCCCTATCCTACTGTAATATGTCTCTGCCTCGTGGAATGGGGTTGATCCCCAATTATCCACAGCCACTATAGGACCTCGCCCAGAATTTGGGTAGTCCAGATTTTGCGCCGCAAGATGAGGGGGCAAATCCGGGCGGTTCGCGACGGATTTCAGCCCAGATGGGCCGCGATACGCCTGTCGTGCGGCGCGCGGCGGTGTTCAAAAAGGTAGAGTCCCTGCCACGTGCCCAGCGCCATGCGGCCGTCCGTCACCGGAATGGAGAGCGACACCGGCATCATCGCCGCCTTGATATGGGCGGGCATGTCGTCGGGGCCTTCGTAGGTGTGGGTCAGGTAGGACATCGACGGGTCGGTTGTGGGCGGCACCAGCCGTTCGAAAAAGGCGTGCAGGTCCGTCTGCACCTCGGGATCGGCATTTTCCTGGATCAGCAGGCTGGCCGAGGTGTGCCGCACGAAAAGCGTGAGCAGTCCGGTTCCGGCCCCGGACCGCGCGACCCAGTCGGCCACTTGGCCGGTGAATTCGTGAAGACCCGCACCGCGGGTGGAGATCGTGAATTCCGTCTGCATCACGCACCTGTTGCTTTGTCGTGCCGCAAGGCCATCCTAGTCTTCGCCCATCGCGCGCCCGGCACCCTCGGGGCCACACACAGAAGGGAGAGACTTATGGACGGCACACCCCAAAAAACCCGCCTGACCGCGAAGGACTTCGCGCCGGAGCTTCTCGAGCTTTACGACTATTACGCGCACGGCATGATCACCAAGCGGGAATTCCTCGACCGTGCGGGAAAATTCGCAGTGGGCGGCCTGACCGCGGCAACGATCCTCGGAATGATGTCGCCGGATTACGCGCTGGCCGAACAGGTATCCTTCAACGATCCCGACATCCTGCCGGAATACATCACCTATCCGTCGCCCAACGGGCATGGAGAGGTGCGCGGATACCTCGTCAAGCCGGCCGAGATGACCGTACGGCGCCCCGCTGTTGTGGTGATCCACGAGAACCGCGGGCTCAACCCCTATATCGAGGACGTCGCGCGGCGCGTTGCCAAGGCGGGTTTCGTGGCGCTGGCGCCGGACGGGCTGACCTCCGTCGGCGGCTATCCGGGAAATGATGCGGAAGGTCGTGAATTGCAGCGCAGCGTCGATGCGGAAAAGCTGATGAACGATTTCTTTGCCGCCTACGAATTCATGGCCGCGCACGAGGACAGCACCGGTCGTGTCGGATGTGTCGGGTTCTGTTATGGCGGTGGGGTCTGCAATGCACTTGCCGTCGCTTATCCGGAACTCGGAGCGTCGGTGCCATTTTACGGGCGACAGGCCGCGGCCGAGGATGTGCCCCGGATCGAGGCGCCGCTGCTGCTGCACTACGCCGGGCTGGACGAACGGATAAACGAAGGCTGGCCCGCCTACGAGGAGGCATTACAGGCCAACAACAAGACCTACACGGCGCATATCTACGAAGGCGTCAATCACGGCTTCCACAACGACAGCACACCCCGCTACGACGAGGCCGCCGCAGAATTGGCGTGGTCTCGCACCATCGACTTTTTCAACGCGCACCTGGAGTCGTAACCTCCTCAGGCTTCGACGACGCAGCGCACCTGCGGCAGGTCTTCGCTGTAATCGAAGAGCATCGGCGTGCCATTGTCATGGACCGCCGGTGCTTGCGCGACGTTGCGCAGCGTTTCCCGGCATTCGGCCAGCTTGTCCTGCGTCACGGAGATTTCGATGACGGTCGGTTCGTCTTCGACCAGAACCTCGGTGGCGGACCAGGATGCGGCTGCGGCACAGATCAAAGCTGCGGCAATGGCATATGTCTTGGTCATTGGGGCACTCCTTTGATTTCAGAATGTTAACCAACCGGAGGCGGAAAAGGTTCCCTTCGGCCCTGTCCGGCTGTCGCGGTCGAGGGCCGGCACGGTGTCTTCGACATCGGATTGCGCGACCGAAACCACGTCTGTCCCTGCTGCCTGATCCGGCTGGACCGTATCGTGTTGAGAACGCCCGCAGAGGGTGCAATGCTAAGCGCCGGTGACCATCGGAGCCCTGCCATGCCTGTGCCCAAGACCCAGAAAAGCCGTGCCGAGCTGATCTGCATCGCAATGCGTTCCGCCATCCTGGAACGGGCGCTGCTGCCGGGCATGAAGCTGCCCGAGGATTCGCTGGGCGAACGCTTCGGCGCCAGCCGCACGATCATCCGGCAGGCCCTGGAGAAACTGGCGGCCGAAGGACTGGTGGAGCTGCGCCCCAATCGCGGCGCGGCGGTGGCGCAACCCAGCCTGGAGGAAGCGCGCGACCTCTTCGAACTGCGCGCGCAGATCGAGGACCTGGTGATCGCGCGGCTGGCGGCGGGGCTGACGGCGGCGCAGGAAGAGGCGCTGATGGCGCATATCGCCCGCGAGGAAGCGGCGCAGTCCGGGCCGTCGCCAATTTCGATCCGGCTGGCGACGGAATTTCACATCCTGATGGCGGCGCTGACCGAAAGCCCGGTGCTGATCCGCTACGTCAACGAGATCAGCTATCGCTGCGGCTTCACCCTGTCGCAATTCTCGCGCCCGCATTCGACCCATTGCGGCATCCAGGAGCATCGCGACATCGTCGCAGCGCTGAAATCCGGCGATGTGCCGCGCGCGCAGAAGATCGCGCGGGAGCATCTGGACCAGGTCGCCGCGCGGGCGCAATTCAACGGCGCCGACTTCAACAGCTTTTCCCATCTGGAAGCGCTGGAACCCTACGCCAGCCCGGTGCGCGAGAAGAGCTGAGCCTCAGGCCTCGATCCCGCGGGCGGTGAGGATGCGCTCGGCGCTGTCGTTCCACACGTCCATCTTCACGATCTTGCCGTCCTCGACCACGAAACGGTCGACGTAGCGGTTGCCCTCGAACGCGGTCCCGTCGGGCCATTCGCCGTACAGGTAACCGGTGGAATAGACCACTGTCCCCTCGGCCCCCTGCGCCACGTCGAACTGCCGCATGTCCTTTTTCACCCACTTATAGCGCATGGCGTTGAACCCGGTCGGCCCGGATGGGTGATGGTAGACGCGCCCGCCGGTGAAGGTGATGACCACGCCCTCGGCCATGTAGGTGGCGGCGCGCTCGGGGTCGGGTTTCATCGACGCTTCGAGAAAGTCGTGCACGATGCGCGCCTCTTCGGGCAGCGTGTCACAGTCGATTTGCAGGGTGTCGGGCATCTGGCTCTCCTTCGCTGGCATGATTCGAGATGTGCAGGGAAATCCCCGGCGCGGGAAGATGTATGCGACAAATTAATACAATAATTGCATGCAATCTGCCTCTTCTCTGTGCAGACGCGGTGACGATGAGAGAAATCGCGTCCGTTTCGGGGTGGCCGGTTTGACAGCTCGCGGCGTTCCCGCGCCTTTGAAAGGCATCCACCCATCCTGCTCACGGAGACACGGAATGCCCATGAGACCTTCACTGACCCGCCGACTGATGCTTGCCGGTGCGGCGGCCCTCTCCCTTGGCACCGCCTTGCCCGCCCTCGCACAGGACGACCCGATCAAGATCGGCCTCGTCGCCGCGCTGAGCGGCCAGTCGGCCAAATCCGGCGAGGCGATCACCCGCGGCATCACGCTCGCGCTCGACAAGATCAACGGCGACGGCGGCGTGCTGGGCCGCCAGCTCGAGCTGGTCAGCCGCGACGACGAAAGCAACCCCGGCAAAGGCCTGATCGCCGCCCGCGAACTGGTGCAGCGCGAAGGCGTCGCCGCGATGATCGGCGGGCTCGACACGCCGGTGTCGCTGGCCATCGTGCCCTTTGCCAATGACGCGCAGGTGCCCTTCATCGGTCCCTGGGCCGCGGGCACGCCGATCACCCAGAACGGCGCCGAGGAAAACTACGTCTTCCGCGTCTCGGCCGTGGATGAATTCGTCGACGAAGCGATCACCGAATACCTGGTGAGCGAATACGGCAGCCAGAAACCGGGGATGATCCTCATCAACAACCCCTGGGGCGAATCGAACGAGAAGGGCCTGACCAAGGCGCTGGAAAAGCGCGGCATGAAACATGCCGGCATCGAGAAGTTCGAAAGCAATGACGTCGACGTCGTGCCGCAACTCACCCGGCTCAAGGAGAACGGCGCAGACGGCTTGTTCCTCGTCGCCAACGTTGCGCCCTCGGCGCAGGTGGTGAAATCGCTCGACCGGATGGGCTGGGACGTGCCGATCGCGTCGCACTGGGGGCCCGCTGGCGGCCGCTTTACCGAATTGGCCGGCCCCTCGGGCGAAAAGGTCCATTTCATCCAGACCTTCCTCTTCACCGACACCGCGCATCCGCTCTTTGTCGCGTTGCAGGAGAAATTCCCCGAGATCGAGACGCTGGCCGACGTGACCCCCGCCACCGGAATCGCCAACGCCTATGATGCAACGCTGCTGCTGGCGGCCGCCATCGAAAAGGCCGGGTCGACCGACGGACCGGCGATCCGCCAGGCGATGTATGAGATCGAGGGCGTCGAGGGAGTCATCAAGACCTACGACATGCCCTTCACGACGGACAACCAGGATGCGCTCGGGCCCGAAGACTACATCTTCGCGAATTTCGTCGAAGGCGAGATCGTGCCCCTGACCGACTGATCCACCCGCGGCGGTCCGCACTGCTCGGACCGCCGTTTTCGCATTTTCCGATGCCCAGCGCGTCACCTGCCGGAGCCTGCCATGACCCTTTTCGTAACCGCCCTTGTGACCGGCATCGGCCTTGGCGCCATGTACGGGCTGATCGCCCTTGGCTTCCAGATCACCTACTCGGTCTGTTCCCGGGTGAATTTCGCGCAAGGGTCGATGGTCATGCTGGGGGCGGTGCTGGGCTTCGTGCTGACCCAGCGCGCCGGGCTGCCGGTGATCGTCGCCTATCCGCTGGCGCTGCTGGGCTGCGGGCTGATGGGCATGCTGGTCGAGCTGTGCCTCGTGCGGCCCTTTGCCGTGCGCGGGTCCGAGGCGTGGCTCATGGCCACCGTCGCCGGCGGCATCCTGCTCGACAACACCGTGCTCTTCACCTTCGGCAACGAGCCGCGCAGCCTGCCCTCGCCGCTGGTCGAAACCAGCTGGCAGATCCTCGGCACCGGAGTCTTTCCGCAGCAATTGCTGATCCCGGTCGCGGCCATCGGCTGTGCCGTGGCGCTGCAACTGCTGTTTCGCCGCACCCGGCAGGGCCGCGCGCTGCTGGCGGTGGTGCAGAACCCCGACGCGGCCCGGCTCATGGGGATCAACACCACGCTGATGATCTCGGGCTCCTTCGCGCTGTCTGCGATGCTGGCGGGAGCGGCGGGCCTGCTGATCGCGCCGCTCTTTTCCGTGCATTCGGACATGGGCACGCTGTTCGGGATCAAGGCCTTTGCCGTGGCGATCCTCGGCGGCATGACCTCGGCCTGGGGCGTGATGATCGCCGGGTTCCTTTACGGGCTGGTCGAAGCCTTCGTCACCACCTACCTCGGGTCGTCGCACACCTACATCCTGACCTTCGCGCTGCTTATCGCGGTACTGGCGGTCAAGCCGCACGGGCTCTTCGGCCAGGCGGCGCTGCGGAAGGTGTGACCGGATGACACCCGTTCTGGCCAACCGCGCGCTCGACCTCACCATCCTCGCCCTGACCGCCGCGGCGATGCTGTCGTTGGGCATTGTCGGAGGATATACGCAGTTCGTGATCGGCCTCGTGGCGATCTGGACCATCCTTTGCGTCGGGCTGAACGTGCTTTACGGCCTCACCGGCCTCGTGTCGCTGGGGCAGGTCGGGTTTTTTGCCATCGGCGCCTACGGACACGCGATCCTGATGCAGGCGGGGCTGAGCTTCTGGCTGGCGCTGCCGCTGGCGACGGCGCTCACCGCGCTTGTGGGAGCCCTGCTGGCGATCCCGGCGGTGCGCATGGCCGGGCCGTTCCTGGCCATGGTGACCATCGCCTTCGCCTTCATCGTCGAACACCTGGCCATCGAGTGGCGCAGCCTGACCGGCGGGCAGAACGGGCTCATGGGTTTTGACATGCCGCGTGTTTTCGGCACCACCTTGGGCGAACGCGGGCTGGTGATCCTGTCTATTGGCACGGCGGGCGTCGCCCTCCTGGCCTACCGCCGGCTTGCGAACAGCGGCTGGGGCATGGCGATGGCGGCGCTGCGCGACCAGGAGGTCGCCGCCGGATCGCTGGGCTTCGACCCGATCCGCACCAAGCTCGCCGCCTTTGCGGTGGCCGCTGGCGCCGCGGGCCTCGCGGGCGGGCTCTTTGCCACGCTGATGCAGTTCATCGCGCCGTCGAATTTCATGCTGTCGCAGTCGATCCTCTTCCTCTTCGCCGTGATCCTGGGCGGCGCGGGCACGGTGCTGGGGCCGCTCGTCGGCGCGGCCATCGTCGTCTTCCTGCCCGAGATGCTGTCGGGCCTCGCCGAATACCGTCTGCTGTTCTTCGGCGCGCTGCTGATCGCGGTTCTGCTGGTCGCGCCGCGCGGCATGGTCGGCACCATCGCCGCGGTCCTGCCGCGCCGGGCCGCCCCCACGCCCCCCGCCCAACACGAAGAGACGCTCGCCTTCATCCGGCCCGACGCACCCGCCGGGCTGAAGGTCACGGACCTCGGCATCACCTTCGGCGGTCTCAAGGCCGTGGACGGCGCCAGCTTCGAAGCAAAGCCGGGACAGATCACCGCCGTCATCGGCCCCAACGGCGCTGGCAAGACGACGCTCCTGAACATGATCTCGGGGTTCTACCTGCCCGGCCGCGGCCGCATCGCAACCGCAGGCCGCGACATCACCGGCCTGTCGATGCATGCCGCGGCACGGCTGGGCGTCGCGCGCACCTACCAGGCGACGCGGCTTTTCGGCGCGCTCAGCGCCGAGGAAAACGTCATCGCCGGATTGCCCCGCGGACGCGGCGGCGCTCCCTTTTCGGCGCTGGCCACGCAGGATGCGCGCGCCACGGCGCGGGGACTGCTGGCGCTGGTGGGCTATGCTGGCGCGCCCGACACCCCCGCAGCCGACCTGCCGCACGTGGACCGGCGGCTGGTCGAGAACGCCCGCGCCCTGGCGCTGCGCCCGCATGTTTTGCTGCTGGACGAGCCTGCCGCCGGTCTGATGCATGGTGACAAGCAGACTCTGGCGGCTCTGCTGCGCAAGGTGGCCGATTGCGGCATTGCCGTGGTGCTGGTGGAGCATGACATGGAGATGGTCATGGGCATTTCCGACCGTATCTTCGCCATGGACGCGGGCCAGCCCATCGCGTTCGACACGCCCGACGCGATCCGCCGCAACGAAAAGGTCATCGCCGCCTACCTGGGCGACGGGACGCCGGAAGCGCCCAAGCGCGAATTGGCCTATGTGCCCGGCGCCATGGATGTGCTGATCACCCGCAAGCTCTGCGCCGGATACGGGGCCGCGGACGTGCTGCAGGACGTCGACCTGCGCGTGGGCCAGGGCGAACTGGTGGCGCTGCTGGGGGCCAACGGCGCGGGCAAGTCGACCTTTCTCAAGACGCTGTCGGGACTGATGGCGCCCGGCAAGGGCGAGATCATTCTCGAGGACCGGAATGTCGAGGGCCTCGCCGCCCACCGGATCGTGGAGCGCGGGCTGGTGCTGGTGCCCGAGGGC
>Ga0114903_1000150_pt1 | contig 49107 bp, 57 predicted proteins | sample MalvirDeepMed_s2_FD_87289 | JGI IMG/M metagenome (GOLD analysis project Ga0114903, IMG submission 87289) | Marine viral communities from the Global Malaspina Expedition - Malaspina viral metaG DeepMed_s2 | ecosystem: Environmental > Aquatic > Marine > Oceanic | place: Mediterranean Sea...
CCCCCGTCCTTCCCCGCGCCGCCCGCCCCGATGGCCAGCCCCGCGGCGGTGGCCTGCGCCGCCCCCCACGCGCCCAGCGCCAGCCCCCGGCCGGCAACGCCGCGGGGCTGGCCATCGGGCTGGGCGGCGCGGTGAAGGACGGGGTGGGCGCGCTGGCCGCTTCGGGCGCGCTGGGGGCGACGCTGGATACGCCCGCAATCGGCTATACCACGGTTTACCATATTGAAATTGCTTTGCTGTTCGGAACGCTTGCGGTCCTCGGGCCTCTGGTCCGCCTGTCGTTCGTCCATCCCATAGAGACCCGCGAAGACGGCAAGATCGGTCTTGCCGACTTCCCAACCTGACAGGAGGACATCATGGTCGGTGTTGAATTTTTCGGAGATACGGATCTGGCGGCGGTCGCCATCTGGGGCTTCTGGCTGTTCTTCGCGCTGCTGGTCTACTACCTGCAGACCGAGAACATGCGCGAAGGCTATCCCCTTGAGAAAGAGGACGGCACGGTCGCCCCGAACCAGGGGCCGTTCCCGGTGCCCAAGCCCAAGGCGTTCCTGATGCCCGACGGCATGCCCGATGTCATCGTTCCCTCTGCCGAGAACGAAGAGCAGCATCGTCGCGCCGAACTTGCCATGGCCCGGACCGCCCTGTCGGAAGGGTTCCCGCACAAGCCCACCGGCGATCCGATGCTGGACGGCGTGGGCCCGGCCAGCTGGGTGCCGCGTCGTGACCGGGTCGAGCGGGACGGCAACGGCCACGCCAAGATCCAGCCCATGGCACAGCACGAGTCTTTCTTCGTCAGCGCGGGGCGCGATCCGCGCGGGATGCCGGTCGTGTGCAACGACGATCATGTCGCCGGCACGGTTGTCGACCTGTGGATCGACGTGCCCGAGCAGATGATCCGCTATCTGGAGATCGAGTTGGAGGCAGGCGGGCGCTGCCTTGCGCCGATGCAGCTGGTCCGGATGAAGCAGCGCTATGTCGACATCCGCACGCTGAACACCGCCCGTATGGCGCAGGTGCCGAAGACAAAGTCGGACCGCGAGATCACGCTGCTGGAAGAAGAGAAGATCGTCGCCTTCTACGGTGGCGGTGAACTTTACTGTAAGGGAGCCTGATCCGATGCCCCGCGATTATCGCAACGATCCCGACTTCACCATCGAGGAGATCCCCGGCCTGCCCGAATCGCTGCCCCGCGGCGAGTCGGTCCTGTGGCAGGGCCGCCCGGACGCCTGGGCGCTGGCGGTGTCGTCCCTGTCGTTGAAATGGATCGCGGGGTATTTCGTGCTGCTGGCCTTCGCGCGGGGCGCCTCGCTGGCGGCAGAGTTCGGATGGCTGCGCGCCATGGGCTACGGCGTACCGATCCTGGCGGTGGGCTTGGTGGCCTGCGCCATCCTGTTCGCGATCGCTTGGGTGCAGGCGCGCGCGACCGTCTATACCATTACGACCGAGCGGGTCGCCATGCGCATCGGCGCGGCGCTGACCCTGACGGTGAACCTGCCCTTCCCGAAGATCGCGTCGGCCGACTTGGCGCTGGGACGCTCGGGGACGGGGACCATCGCGCTGACGCCGGCCAGCGAGACGCGGCTGTCCTACGTGGTGCTGTGGCCGCATGTCCGGCCGTGGCACATGCGCGACGTGAAGCCCGCTTTGCGCTGTGTCAAAGACGCGAAACTGATTGCAGGCATACTGGCCAACGCGGTCGAGGCGCGCAGCACGCGCCCCGAACTGAGCGCCATGGCCGCCGAGTGAGGATGAGGACGATGCGGAACACGGGCCTTTATTACGATGCCGAGCGGCGCGAGATGCAGGAACGCGACCGCGAGATGATTCCGCGCAAGCTTCTGGTCGCGATGGGCGCCATGGCGCTGAGCGCGCTGGGTCTTGCGACCTGGGCCAGCGTTACCGACCGGCCCCTGTCCGGCGTGCCCGAAGCTGCGGCGGTGGTCGAAAGCCGGACCTTCGTGCTGGAAAGCGACTCGATCGCCGCCACGGCCATTGCGCCGGACGGCACCATCCTTCTTGATACCGACAACGGCGCCTTCATCGCCGTGGTGGGGGATGCGCTGAACCGACAGCGCGTCGTTCACCGGATTTCGGGCAACCCGCCCGTGACGCTCGCCCGTCTCGCCAACGGGCGGCTGGTGCTGTCCGACCCCGCCACGGGGTGGAGCGCCGAATTGACCTCTTTCGGGGCCGGTAATGCCCGGCACTGGGAGGTCCTGTTCGGGGATGCCCCGGGCAGCAGCCAAGGAGGGGAATGAGATGGGATTTTTCACGAAAACGGTCGAGACCGCGCCCTGCACGGTCGAGGTCGTCCACAAGTTCGAGGAACTGTCGGCACATGTCCGGCTGGATAACGGGGCGGTCATCCACCCCGGCGACACGGTTCAGGTCCACGGCACGCCTGTGATGGCCGGCTGGGGCGAGGAGGTTCGTGAAAGCCGCATGGCCACGATCCGCCGCGCCTCGGGGCTGGAGCGTCTGTGGACCAAGCTGACCGGCGACATGGAGTTCATGGAGCTATGCGAGTTCTCGTTCAGTGACGAGGTGTCGGCCAGCGGCACCGGCGGAGAGGAGTGCCGGGCATGAACGTGCAAACCCCTCACACCGCCGACGCCACCACGGTCGAGGAAGGCCTGGCGATCCAGCAGGCCCAGTCGAAATTCGACAGCGAGGCCGCCACCGCGCTTGCGATGCAGAACACGCTTCTGACGCCGCGCTTCTATACTACCGATTTCGCCGAGCTAGACGCCATCGACGTCAGCCCCGTCCGCGCGGACTGGGACAAGCTGATGGAGCAGATGCGCAACGACCCCAACAAAGGCCACTTCCGCAAGACTGAGGACTGGGACCATGTCGACTGGGAGGGGATGGAGCCCGAGCTGAAGGCCGAGCTTCTGGATTTCCTGATCTCGAGCTGCACGGCCGAATTCTCGGGCTGCGTGCTGTATAAGGAGATGAAGCGCCGCGGCACGAACGAGGACATCAAGGAGCTGTTCAGCTACATGTCACGCGACGAGGCACGCCATGCGGGCTTCATCAACGACGCGCTGCGCGAGGCGGGCGTGGCGGTGAACCTGGGCTTCCTCACGCGCGAGAAGAAGTACACCTATTTCCGGCCCAAGTTCATCTATTACGCGACCTACCTGTCCGAAAAGATCGGCTATGCGCGGTACATCACCATTTATCGCCACCTCGAGGCGAACCCGGAGCATCGGTTCCACCCGATCTTCAAGTGGTTCAAGGAGTGGTGCAACGACGAGTTCAGCCATGGTGAGGCCTTCGCCCTGTTGATGCGGACCGATCCCAAGATCACGCAGAGCTTTGCCAACAAGCTGTGGATCCGGTTCTTCCTGACGGCCGTGTTCTCGACCATGTGGGTGCGCGACCATGCGCGGCCGAAGTTCCACGAGGCGCTTGGCGTCGATATCGACTGGTACGACATGGAGGTCTTTCGCAAGACCAGCGAGATCGCACGGCAGGTCTTCCCGGTCGAACTGGACCTCGACAATCCACGCTTCATCAACGGCTGTCGTGCCATGGAACGGGCTGTGCGTCAGATGGATGCGGCCAAGGCGCGCGGTGGTGTGTCCGGCATGATGGGGCGTGCGGCGGCGGGGGCGAAGGCCGCCGCGGCGTTCGTGTCGCTTTACACCATGCCGGTGAAGAAGAACGCGGTGCCCGACGACGTGCGCCTCGAACCGGCTTACTGAGGGAGACGGCCGTGGACACCCCCTGGATCGCAGCGCTGTTCGCGCTTTTCGTCTGGTGGTTCTCCACCGGCGCGATCCTGTGGGTGGTCCAGCGCGCCGACGGACGCGGCCGGGGGGCGCATGGGCGCGTGGTCCTGGGCGCCTTGCCCGTGTTGGTCGCCGGCATCGCCGGGGCCATCGTGACCGCCGGCATGCCCGGTGCGGCATATGGCGGGTTCCTGTCGGCCTTGGCGGTCTGGGGCTGGATCGAACTGTCGTTCCTGACCGGCTGCGTTACCGGCCCGTCGCGCGCGCCGATGCCGTTCTGCGTGACCGGCGCCCAGCGCTTCCGCGCGGCCTGGCGGGTCATCGCTTGGCACGAGCTTCTGCTGACCGCGGGCCTCGTGTTCTTCTGGGCGCTGGCTTTCGAAGGCAACCCGACGGGCTTCTGGACCTATGCGGTACTTTGGGGCGCGCGCATCTCGGCCAAGCTGAACATCTTTCTGGGCGTGCCGCGCATCAATGCCGAATTCCTGCCGCGTCCGCTAGCGCATCTGCCAAGCTATTTCCGGCAGGGGCCGGTCTCGTGGCTGTTTCCGATCTCGATCCTTCTGCTGACGGCCGCGGTCTATTGCTGGATCGAACGGTCGATCTTTACGGGCGACGTTCAGTTCGCCCTCCTGGCCGCTCTGACGGGGCTGGCGCTTCTGGAACACTGGTTGATGGTCCTGCCCCTGCCGGACGCGAAACTCTGGAGCTGGGCGATCCCGGCCCCCAAGACGAAAATGCCCGAAGGAGGGGCGAAGAATGGACTTTGAACGGCACTTCACCGATCAGCTTTCGGCCCTGAAAGCCGAAGGAAACTACCGCTTCTTCGCCGACTTGGAGCGCGTCTGCGGCCAGTTCCCGAAGGTAAGGAACCACGGACCGGGACCCGATGAAGTGACGGTGTGGTGCTCGAACGACTACCTGGGCATGGGCCAGCATCCCGACGTGGTGGCAGCGATGGTCGACGTGGCGCAATCTTGCGGCACCGGTGCGGGCGGGACCCGCAACATCTCGGGGACGGCGCATCACCATGTCGCGCTGGAGCACGAACTGGCCGATTTGCACGGGAAGGATGACGCGCTGCTGTTCTCGTCGGGCTACGTGTCGAACTGGGCGGCCCTGTCGACTTTGGGATCGCGGCTGCCGGGGGCGGTCATCTTCTCGGACTCGCTGAACCATGCCAGCATGATCGAAGGGATGCGCCATTCCCGCGCCGAGCGGGTGATCTGGCGGCACAACGACCCCGAGGATCTGGACCGCAAGCTGTCGGCCTACGGGCCGGACGTGCCGAAGATTGTAGCTTTTGAGAGCGTCTATTCCATGGATGGCGACATCGCCCCCATCGCCGAGATTTGCGATGTCGCCGAAAAGCATGGCGCCATGACCTATCTGGACGAGGTGCACGCCGTGGGCATGTACGGCCCCCGCGGCGGTGGCGTGGCTGAGCGCGAAGGGCTGATGGACCGCATCACCCTGATCGAGGGGACACTGGGCAAGGCGTTCGGGTGCTTTGGCGGGTATATCACCGGCTCGAAAGCGTTGTGCGACTTCATCCGGTCCTTCGCGTCGGGGTTCATCTTCACAACAGCGATCCCGCCCGCGGTCGCGGCTGCAGCAACGGCCGCGGTGCGGCACCTGAAGACCTCCGAGATCGAGCGGATGCGGCAGCGCCGTCAGGTTGCGCGCTTGCGTGAGCGGCTGGACCGGCTGGGCATCCCGCATCTGCCGAACCCCAGCCACATCATTCCGGTGATGATCGGCGATCCGGTTAAATGCCGGATGATCGCGGACGTACTGATGGAAAGCTACGGGATCTATGTGCAGCCCATCAACTATCCGACTGTTCCGAAGGGCACCGAGCGGCTGCGTTTCACGCCAGGGCCGCTTCACTCGGACGCCGATATCGACCATTTGGTCGAGGCGCTGAACGGTCTGTGGAAGCAATGCGCCTTGTCGCGACAAGTTGCTTGATTGCCCAAGGGCCAGCCAATTGACTGGTGCTTTCTCAAAGCTATTCTTTCAAAAGAAAAGTTCACGGGGCGGACTTGCCCCGCAATGGGAGGAAAATTTCCTATGAAACTAGTCGTGCTTTCTTTTGCCGCCAGTCTTTTGGCAGCACCGGCCTTTGCCGAAAGTCATGAGATGGCGGGCGATGCAGCGGCCGGCGAAACGGTGTTCAACCAGTGCCAGGCTTGCCATGTCGTTGTGAACGACGAGGGTGAGACGCTGGCCGGTCGCGCCGGCCGCACGGGCCCCAACCTTTATGGTGTCGTGGGACGCACAGCGGGCACGGTCGAGGATTTCCGCTATTCCGATGCCATGGTCGAAGCTGGAGAGGCGGGTCTGCAGTGGGACTTGGCCAATTTCGTGCCGTATGTTCAGGACCCCTCTGGCCACCTTTCCGAGTTTCTTGACAGTCGCGCGCGCGGCAAGATGTCGTTCCGCCTGCGCAACGAGGAAGACGCCCAGAACGTGTTCGCCTACCTCCAGTCCCTCGGGCCGGACGAAGAGATGTCGGAAGACAGCGGCAGCTGAGGTCAACGTCCTGAAATCCCGGAAGGCCGCCCCCCCCCCCGGGCGGCCTTCTGTCGTTCAGAAGTAGCTTGTCACCAGGGCCCCGGATATCAGCGTCCACCCGTCCGCGACGGCGAAGAAAGCCAGCTTGAAGGGCAAAGATACGATTGCAGGTGGCACCATCATCATACCCATAGACATCAGAACCGCGGCGACAACGAGGTCGATGATCAGGAATGGCAGGAACACCAGGAAGCCCACCTGAAAGGCCCGTTCGATCTCGGACAGAAGGAAGGAGGGGACCAGCATCGACAGGGGGGAGTCCGGCGCAAGACCGGTGTCTGCAGTTTCGGGGCGCAGGGTCGCCAGCGCTTCATAGGTCGCGGGGTCGACGCGGCCGGCCATGAAGACTCGGAATGGCTCCAATGCCCGGGGCAGCGCTTCCTCGATCGACAGGATTCCGTCGACCAGCGGGGTGACGCCCACTTCCCAAGCTTCGGTGAATACAGGCTCCATCACGAAATAGGTCAGGAACAGGGCCAGTGTGACAATCAGCATGTTGGGCGGAGACTGCTGAAGTCCGATGCCTTGGCGCAGGATCGACAGAACGGTGACGATGAACGGAAAGCACGTGATCATCACCAGAAGTCCAGGCACCAGGCTTAGGGCCGTGATCAGCACCAGCAACTGAATGCCCCGCCCCGCCAGCGTACCTTCGCCGTCGAAATCAATGGAGATCTGCTGTGCCTCTGCCGGCAGCGCCACGGCGGCGGCGAACAGCAGAAGCCAGAGGCCGAGACGCATCAGAGGCCGCTTTCCATATCCGCGATTTCGGTCAGGCGAACGGCCAGAAGGCCCGCATCTTCGCCCTCCAACTCTTCCAGCTCGCCCTTGGCGATAAGCCGGTCGCCGATATAAAGAAGAACAGGATCCTCGACCTTGGCGTCCAGCGTCAGGACGGCCCCCTGGTCCATCTTAAGAAGCTCTGACAGCTTGGGGCGCGCCTTGCCGACGGCGACGGTGATCTCGACCGGAACGTGATGCAGCGGGTTTTGCGATCGTATCGGCTCGGCCGGCGTTTCTTGGATGTCGTCATCCATGGGACAGAAGCTCCTCGTTATGTGTGTCCAGCGCAAACAGCGCGTCAGTCAGAACCTGCTCCATCGCGCCAAGATCGATCTCGCGCCCCTTGTCGCCCAGTCGGACCTGCAGAACGCCCTCTGGCAGGTTTTCCTCTTCCAGGACCTCGACGGGAAAACGCGGTTTGTCGCCCAGGGCGCGCATCACCTCGGCGGCCTCACCCTTCGCGGTCAGGACCCGAATTTCGGGGTTGGAAAGATCCCCCGCCATGTCCTCGAACGCCTCGATCAAGCGCGGACCGAGGGTCTCGTGGAGAAGGCGCGGCAGGGCGGTTTTCACAATCGCTTCGATCAAGGGCGACAGACCGCGCATCACGTGGGCGCGGGCCTCGTGGAAGGTGAAAGAGAGTTCTTCCAGGCGCGTATCGAAGACCTGCGAACGGGATTCGGTATCTCGCTGCACCGCTTCGGTGGCGTCGTCCCATCCGGCCGTATAGCCCTTGTCGAAGGATTCCAGCTTCTCGGCTTCCAGTCGCTCTCCGTCGAAAGCCTCGACTGGGGCAACCGCCGTGTCCACGAAGAGGTTAAAGTCCTCAAGTTCGAGGGGGCGCGCATTCATGCTTTCTCTCCATCATCTTCCATCCAGGACTTCAGGATTTCGAGCGATTCTTCCTGGCGTTCGTCAATCAACTGGCGCAAGCGTTCGACTGCGGTAGGCTCGGACGGTTCGTCGTCGCCGACGAAGAACCCGCCCCCATCTCCCATCATTGGCATACCGTCGCCGAAGAACACCTCGCCCGAGAGCACTTCGCCGTCTTCTTCCGTATCGGTATCGGGCGCGGGAAGAGCCGTAGCGGCGGACCCTTTGGCCAAGATCGGGCGGACGACGAACAGACCCAGCGCGATCGCGGCAAGTGCGAGGATCGCAAGTTGAGCAAGGCGCATCACGTCGATCGGCCCAGTGAAGGCCCCCGATCCCGGCGCTGTTCCTTCGGAGGGCAGCGGCTCGAACCTCATGCTCTGAACCGACAGGGTATCGCCACGGTCCTCGTTGAAGCCGATGGTGGCGGCGACAAGCTCGCGCAGGGCGGCGATCTCGGTCTCGGGGCGCGGACTCCACTCGACGGTGCCGTCTTCGGCCGTCTGGGTAACCCCGTCGATCAGGACGGCGGTGGTAATGCGCGAGACTGAACCGGGGGCCCGCGTCACCTGCCTTTCGATCTGCGAAACCTCGTAATTGACGGTCTCGCGGCTCTCGCTCATCTGGCTCGACGCGGTAGGGCCATCGGTTTCGGCATCGCCACCGGGGAGGTTCGAGGCCACGGTGACGTTACCACCGCCGGCATCTGAGCTCGATTCCTTGCTCTGCTGGATATCCTGGCTGATCGCGACGCGGCTCTCGGGGTCGATTCGCCGCTCCACGATCTGTTCGGTTTCGTTCACCGTCTCGACATTCACCTCGACGACGACGTTGCCGTAGCCCACGCGGGCTTCCAGCAAGCGCTCTACGTTGCGCTTGAGTTGCTCGGCCTTGCTCTGGCCCTGTCCACCTTGCGGCGTGTCCTCACCGCCCAGAATGACACCGCCATTCCCGTCGATGATCGATACCTGTTCCGGCGACAAACCGGCCACGGCGGACGCGACGAGGAACCGAAGCGCTTTCGCATGCGACGTCGAAATGCCCCCGCCCGCCGGGGTGATCGTGACCGACGCGGTGGGCGTGACATCGCGCTGGAACGGTTTCGTGCCCGTGTTCGCGATATGCACCCGTGCGGCCTGCACCGACGGCGACGCGACGATCGTACGTGCCAGTTCGCCTTCCTTTGCGCGCCAATAGGCCGCGTCGAACATCTGGCTGGTGGTCCCGAACCCGGACATCTGATCCAAAAGCTCGTACCCTGCCGAAGAATCGGCCGGAAGCCCTTCGCTTGCCAAGGTCATGCGCAGGCCGTCACGCTGGGAATCCTCGACGAAGATCGCCCCGGCCCGCACGTCGTAGACGACGCCCCGCTGTTCCAGCGCCTGCACTACTTCACCCGCAGCACCGGGCTCCAAACCGGAATAAAGGAGCGACATTTCAGGCCTGGATGCCATGCGCGCCACACCAAGGACCAGAGCGAACATGGCCACCGTCGCCCCGATCACGACGATACGACGCTGCAGCGACAATGCCTGCCACACCGATATCAGTTCCTGCACGACCGACCTCCTGTCACCCGGGGCTTCTGCCCGTCTTGCGGTCTTCTTGCCCGTCCGGACTTAACAATTGGTTAGTGTCTTTAGGTTTATTTGATCTCACCGGAACGAAAGACGGAGACGGGATCGCATGGCCGAGGACGGCGAAGACGAACCGCCCAAGAAGGGGCGAACGGGCCTGATCATTGGTGCGATTGCCGCAGTCCTTCTGGGCGGTGGCGGGTTCTATGCAGTTTGGTCCGGACTGATTCTGGGCGGTGCTTCGGAAGAGGTCGAATCCGCCGGCGCAGATGATGGCGCCGCGGTGGAAGAGATAGAGATCATTGGATCGCTGACTGCCGAGGAGGTAGGGTTCATCGCCGTAGAGCCTTTGGTCGTCTCCTTGTCGGGCCAGAACAACAACCGTCACCTGCGCTTTCGGGCACAACTGGAGGTGGCGAATCGGCACAAAGCGGACGTGGAACACCTCATGCCGCGGGTCATCGACGTCATGAACGGCTATCTGCGCGCGGTTGAGCCCTCGTCCTTAAGCACCGCCGGAGCACTGATGCAGATCCGTGCCCAGCTCCTCCGTCGGGTCGACATGGTCGTCGGCGCCGGGAAGGTGCGCGACGTCCTGGTCATGGAATTTGTATTAAGCTGAAAGGCACCAGAATGGACCTTATCGCCGATATTTTACTGATTACCGGCGCCATTGGCGCGGCATTCTATTGCTTCGTCCTGTCTCGACGACTGACGCGCTTCACCGACCTCGAACGCGGAGTTGGCGGAGCCGTGGCTGTCCTCTCTGCGCAGGTCGACGATCTGACCAAAGCGCTGGAAGCCGCGAAAGCGTCGTCCGATAGCTCTGGAGCCACGCTGAAGGAGCTGACCGAACGGGCCGATTCCGTGGCTCGCCGGCTGGAACTGCATGTCGCAGCCCTGCACGACGTCGACACGGCCCCCCCGCCTCCGCCGAGCACGCCGTCCCCCGCGCCCATATTCACGTCTTCGGCCCGCTCGGCCGATCGAAGCGCGGCGCCAGCCACACAATCCTTTTTCGCTCAGCGCTCCACGGTAGGTGTCCGATGAAACGGAAATTCCGCCACAAGGCTCGCCGAGTCGGTTTGGGAGCCTTGCCGGTCTTGGCCGGATTCCTTCTAGCTTCGGCAATCTTGCGTTTGGGGGATGGGACAGCCATCGCGATGGCCAGCGAAATCGTCAGGGTGACACAGGCGCACGCTGCAACCCCGGAGCAACCCGAAGACGAGATCGCCACGCTATTGGCAGCGTTGCAAGCCAGGGAGGCAGACCTCGACGCGCGCGAGGAAGAGCTTCAGGCCGAGGCGGACCGCCTCGAAGCGGGACGCGAGGCCCTTGCCCTTCAACTGGAAGAAATCGAAACGGCGGAGCTCGAGTTACGCGAATTGCTTCAACTGGCAGACCGCGCGGCCGAGGATGATCTGAGTCGCCTAGCCACCGTTTATGAGAACATGAAGCCCGCGGAGGCCGCCCCGCTGTTCGAGCAGATGCCGCCCGCCTTCGCCGCGGGGTTCATGGGCCTCATGTCGCCGGCCGCCTCCGCCGCAATCTTGGCCGCCATGCCGGCCGACGTCGCCTATGCCATCAGCGTCATGCTGGCAGGGCGTCACGCCGATCTTCCTGAGGAGTAAGTCATGATCGCTATCGTCGGCGTTGTCGTCGTCTTCGTGATGGTTTTCGGCGGTTATCTCGCCGCCGGCGGAAAACTGGGTATCATTCTGACGTCCCTCCCCTTCGAGATGACGATGATCATGGGGGCGGCGGTCGGGGCATTCCTGCTGTCGAACGACGGCGCAACCGTCAAGCACACCCTCAAGGACATTAAAAAGGTCTTCAAGGGTGTGAAATGGAAACCCGAAGACTACAGCGACCTGCTGTGCCTGCTGTTCGAGCTGATCCGGATGGCCAAGTCCGATCCGCTGGCTGTGGAAACGCATATCGAGAACCCGGCCGAGAGCTCGATTTTTGGTGCCTATCCGAAGATTCAGGGGGATAGTGAAGCCGTCGAGTTGATCTGCGACACACTGCGCTCGGCCAGCATGAATTACGACGATCCGCATCAGGTGGAAGAAGTCCTGGACAAGCGTATGGAGGCGCACCTTCACGCGGCGCTTCACTCCAGTCACGCCTTGCAGAATATGGCGGATGGTTTGCCAGCCCTTGGCATCGTCGCAGCGGTGTTGGGGGTCATCAAGACCATGGCGGCAATCGATCAGCCGCCCGAGGTCCTGGGCAAAATGATCGGCGGAGCACTCGTGGGCACCTTTCTCGGCGTGTTTCTGGCTTACGGTTTCGTCGGTCCGTTCGCCGCAAAGATGAAGGCCGTGGCCGAGGAAGATGCGCATTTCTATCAGCTGATCCGCGAAGTGCTCGTCGCCAATCTGCATCACCACAGCCCTTCGATCTGTATCGAGGTCGGACGCCAGAACGTCCCCGGTCATCAGCGCCCTGCATTCGACGATCTGGAAGAAGCGCTGAAGGGGTCGAAGTCCGCATGATCCGCCTGTCGATCCTGTTCGTGATCGTCCCCCTGGTGGCTTCGGCGCAGGAGGCTGCGGTCCGCACCGCCGAGCATCAGGGATTCACTCGGGTCGCAATCGACTATTCGGCTTTCCCGGATTGGACGCTTGCCCGGGAGGACACGTCGCTCGTACTGAGTACGGATCGGGCAATTGCGTATGATCTCTCGGATGTGTTTCGACGGATCGACCGAGACCGCGTTGCTGATTTTGCCCAAAACTCCGCCAATTCCCTAACCATCGACCTGGAATGCGATTGCAGGTTCGAGACGTTCCGTTTCCCCAACGGAGGGCTCGCCATCGATATATTCGACGGACCCGCTAGCACCGATCCAACCCTGGAAGAGCCGGAACCCGAGTTCGCGGAGTCTCGGATTGAACCGAGGTTCGAAGCCCCGGCAGGACCGATCGCTCCCCCTGTGTCATTGTTGCCCGGCTTGCTGACCCGCAATGTCTCTGCGCCCCCCCGCTCCGAAGATCATGAAGATCGGGTAGCGGCCCTTCGGTCGCGCCTGCAGGGTGACCTTCTTGCAGCCTCAGGTGGCGTATTGGAAAGCAGGCAAGAAGAGGGCGCCGAACCAGGCGCCCAATATCGCGCGGAAGAGACTGAGACGCGCGATGGCCGAGGGTATTCCAGTGTCCCGCCGCAGATCGTCTGTCCGCCATTTGCCGAAGACGAATTGCAAGACTGGATGACGGCTCGCCGCAACGTGCCGAGCACCGAAAGCGATCTAACCTGGATGACGGCCGAGGCGCAGAGGATGATCGCAGCCGGCATGGGTATCGAAGCGGCTCGGCTTCTAGAGGCGTATCCGGATCCGGGTTCAGACCGTCAGATTCTGACAGAACTTGCGTACTTGATGGATGACAGCATCGAAGCTCCCGCAGTTGCCCAAGCGGCCGAGTGCGGACCGCTCATGTCGCTGATGGCCCTGATCGCCGATCCACCTGTCCTGCCGAATCGCGTAGCTACCATCGTTTCTGCCCTCCAAGGCGCGCCCGAACCGGTCCGCCCGTTCCTGGAACGGCGCGCCATGTCCAGTCTGCTGGCCCTCGGGCGTGAGGAAGAAGCCACCATTCTTCGGAACGCTACTCGATCAGCAGGCGACGATCCTCAGCCTGATCTGGCCTCGATCGCCATGGAGGACGCCCCACCATCGAGCGACGAGTTGCAGGCTATCGTATCCCGTCGAACCCCGGAGGCTGCGGAAGCCATCCGCGTCATGATCGAAAACATTCTTGACGCGGGGGACAGCGTGCCAGTCTCGGTGTTGGATCAAGCTCGTGCCCTGCTGCCCGAAATCACAGGCCTGGAAAAAGATCGTATCGTCAGGGCGGTCATCCTGGCGGAGATTGCCGGTGCGCGGTTCGAAAAAGCGAGCGATGAAATTCGCGACGTTGCAACCCATACGCCAGCTTTGGCCGTGGATCTGAATCGGCATCTGTTCGAAAGTGTACTGGGCCTTGGCGATGCCACCTTCCTGCGCCAGATGATGCGGCTCTCCGATCACCCTATCGCGGACGCCGAGCTTCGACTTGAGATCGCCAGTCGCGCAACGAGGTTGCATGTTCCGGACCTCGCGATCAGCGTGCTTGACCGTGGCATAGGGCTGCCGTTGCGGGGCGAGAAACTTCTACGGGCCCAGATCGCCATCTCGAAGGATGAGCCCGAACGGTCAGAAACACTTCTAGCCGGTATCGAAGGCGAAGATGCTGAAGAACTGCGACAGCAGGCGACAGCCCTTATCGCCAGCCGTATTCCCGAGCCCCCCCCGCCTGCGCCGGTGCTTTCGGACACCGTCACCGCCCGGAGTTCGCGCCTAGTGGAGGATACCGCCGCGTTGAGGGAACAGCTTTCCCAGATCCTCTCGGAATAGGGAAACGCGCTTAGGACTTTGTCAACGAAATGACTGCTACTCAGGGCGTACCGATACCGATTTGAGGTGCGCCTAGAATGGGCCGTCAAACAACGCCTTCCGAGTCCGGCCTGCGTTACCCGCATCGCAGGCAGATGCCATGAACATCCGCGCAGTCTTCCAGCCGACTGTGCTGTTGTCGATGGCATTGATGGCGGTCATCGTCATGATGATCCTGCCGATGCCCGCGTGGGTTCTAGATGTAGGGTTGGCTGCGTCCTTCGCGCTGGCCATTCTGATGTTCACGACGACGCTGTTCATCGAACGGCCTTTGGACTTCTCGTCCTTTCCGACCGTTCTTCTTGCTGCGCTGATGCTTCGCCTTTCGCTGAATGTCAGTTCCACCAAACTGATCATCGGCCAGGGTCATACCGGTACCGGTGCGGCGGGAGACGTGATCGAAGGGTTCGCCATGTTCGTCATGGGGGGCAGCCTGTTCCTGGGCCTCGTGGTTTTCGGCGTTCTGATGATCGTGAATTTCATCGTCATCACGAAGGGTGCCGGCCGGATGGCCGAAGTTGGTGCACGCTTTGCGCTGGATGGGATGCCGGGCAAGCAGCTTGCCATCGACAGCGACATGAGCGCCGGCGCGATCGACCATGCCGAGGCCAAGAGCCGGCGTGAGACGGAACAGCAAGAAACGACGTTCTTCGGCTCGCTCGACGGCGCCTCCAAATTCGTGAAAGGCGATGCGGTCGCAGGCTTGCTCATCACGCTCCTGAACCTCGTGATGGGACTCGCCATGGGGACGATTGTCCATGGGATGCCGATCGGATCCGCGTTCGAGACCTATGCGATCCTCACGGTAGGCGACGGTCTGGTTACGCAAATCCCCGCCGTCATCATCTCGATCGCGTCGGCGCTGTTGCTGGCACGCGGGGGCGCCAACGGATCGACCGACATTGCCCTTTTCGAACAGTTCGGCCGCCACCCGTCCGCATTGGCCACCGTAGCATTCCTTCTGGGGTTGTTCGCCCTTGTCCCGGGTCTGCCATTCGTGCCGTTCATGGCCGGCGCGGTAGGACTCGGATGGCTATCCTACTCGGCCCACAAAGCGGCGCTGGCACGCGAAAGACAGGCAGCCAAGGCGCCTGAAACCGAAGCGATCCCCCCAAGATCCATGGGGGATACGCTCGATCTCGACGAAATCCACTTGGAGTTCGCGCCGGATCTCGTCCCGCTTGTATTGGATCCAGGGACTGGTCTCGACTCCCGGATTGGAAACATGCGCCAGCATGTCGCCCGATCCTTCGGCCTGGTTCTTCCTGAAATTAGATTGACCGACGATCCGGGCCTTCCGGATGGAACCTATGTCATTCGCATTCACGGGGTCGAACGCGTCAGAAGCGTCATCGAACCTTCGCGCGTCCTGGCCTTGCTGGGCGATACGTCCCGCGCGGCCTTGCCCCCCGGATCGGATGTCGAAGAGCCTGTCTACGGTGCGCCGGCGCGTTGGATCGACGCCGAATCCCAAGACGACGCCGCGACGCTTGGCGTCACGACGGTCAGCCCCGCCGAGGTTCTGGCGACGCATTTGCTGGAAATCATCAAGAGGAACCTTCACCGCTTGATGACACTCAAGACGCTCCGGCGATTGCTGGACGAGTACGTCAACTTGTCGGATCCCGACCGCGCCAACGCCAACCGGCGGCTGATCGAGGAACTTGTTCCGGACAAGGTCCCGAACGAGCTTCTGCTTCAAGTCCTCAAGCTTCTTCTGGAAGAACGTGTGTCGATCCGCAATCTGCCGCTGATCCTCGAAGCAATCGCCCAGGGTCGAGGGCAGGCCGCGACGGCCGAGGCGATCTGCGAGATCGTGCGTCAGCGCCTGAGTTTCCAGCTCATCGCCGAATTGAAACGGCCCGACGGGTCCGTCCCGCTGATCCAGCTGGCCCCGGAGTGGGAACAAACGTTCCAGCAGCATCAATTGGGTGGAGAGGCCGCGGCGGCGAACGTGGCACTGCCGCCGGACGCCTTCAACAGGCTGATCGAGGGCGCTGCGGGAACGCTTAACGATGCGGCAGAACGCGGCGTCTTCCCCGCCATTGTAACCTCGGCCAACAGACGGCGTTTCCTGCGCATGGTTCTATCCGCAAAAGGCCTGACCAACCCTGTGCTCAGCTTCGAGGAGTTGGGGACCGAAGCGCAGCCAGCCCTGGTCGGAACCGTTCCAGCGTGATCGCCGCCCTGACCGCCCTGACGGAACTGGTCGGCGTCGCCTTCCTGGCGGCGTTCGCCGTTTTCCTTCGCATCGGAGCGGCGATGGCGCTTCTGCCGGCATTCGGAGAGCGCACCGTCCCGGTGCGCGTCCGCCTGGTCGTGGCATTTGCCTTCACGCTGATCGCGACCCCGGCCGTGGCACCCGCCCTTCCCGATGTCGGGCCCGCGGACTTGATCGGGCGGCTGCTGCTGAGCGAGACGATAATCGGCCTGACCTTGGGGGCGATCCTACGCCTTTTCGTGATCGCCCTTCAAGTCGCCGGGGCCATGGCTGCGCAGTCGATCTCACTGGCGCAGATCTTCGGCGGCGCCGGTCTCGATCCGCAACCGACGATCTCGCACATCATGGTCGTCGCGGGACTGGCCTTGGCTGTCATGCTGGGCCTGCACGTCAAGATCGCGGCCTACCTCGTCTATTCCTACGACCTTTTGCCGCCCGGACAATTGCCGGTGCCGGGGGACCTGTTGGATTGGGGAATTACGCGGGTGGCCCGTGCTTTCGCCCTGGCGTTCGGGCTGGCCATGCCGTTCGTGATCACGTCGCTTTTGTATAACTTGACCCTGGGCGTCATCAATCGCGCCATGCCCCAGCTGATGGTCGCTTTCGTGGGGGCCCCGGCGATCACGCTCGGCGGGCTGGTTCTCGTCGCACTGTCGCTTCCGTTTGCCCTTCAGGTCTGGCTGTCCACGATGGACGCCTTCTTCCTCGACCCGACCGGAGCGGCCAGATGAGCGGTTCCGACGACGAAGCCGAAAAGTCCCACGAGCCAAGTCAGAAGAAGCTCGACGATGCGCGCAAGAAGGGTGAAGTCCCCAAGTCGACTGACCTGACCACCGCCGCAAGCTATGCCGGGATGTTGTTGGCCGCGGGTGTTTTCGGGGCGACCTCCCTGCAACAGGCTGGGGCCAATCTAGCACGATTGTTGGAGAGCGCGCCGTTCGAGCCGCCGTCGGGGGCCGTCCTGCTTCCGCTCAGCCTCGCTCTGGGCCTTGTCCTGACCCCATGGATCCTGCTTCCCATGGCCTTCGCCCTGCTATCAATTCTCGGGCAGCGGTCCTTCACGGTGACCGGCACCAAGCTGAAACCCAAGATCAGCCGTATCTCCATCCTTTCGAACGCAAAGCAGAAGTTCGGCGGCGCGGGATTGTTCGAGTTCGCCAAGAGCACCGCGAAACTGGTGATCTATTCCGTCGCGCTGTTCGTGTTCCTTGCGCAGAGCATGCCGTCTATCCTTTCCCTGGTATTGGTCGAACCCGCCATCGGCACGGCCCGAGCCCTGTCCATGACAGTGCAGTTCATGAGCATTGTGCTGATCGTCGCGCTAGCCATCGGCTTCGTCGACCTACTGTTTCAGCAGGCCGAACACCTGCGCAAGCACCGCATGTCCCGCAAGGAACTGATGGACGAGCACAAAGACTCCGAGGGCGATCCCCACATGAAGCAGCAACGCCGGCAAAAAGGGATGGAGATCGCCTCGAACAAGATGCTGCAGGATGTTCCGGATGCCAGCGTCGTCCTTGTAAACCCGACCCATTATGCCGTTGCGCTGAAATGGTCGCGGTCCAATCCGGGGGCGCCCGTCTGCGTTGCCAAGGGCGTAGATGTCGTGGCCGCACGGATCCGCGAGGTGGCCATCGAGGCCGGAGTTCCAATCCATCCCGATCCGCCGACCACGCGAGCCATATACGGCGCCGTGGAAATCGGGCACGAGATCCGGCCCGAGCACTATGCCGCTGTCGCGGTCGCGATCAGGTTCTCGGAGGATATGCGCAGAAAGGCGAAAGCAAGGTGAACCATAAACAATTGGAAGACCTGGCCGACATTGCCGGCGTCATCAGCGACCGCGAACTCTCGAAGGTTCGCGTCATCATGGCGGAAATGGCAAGACTAAGAAGTGAGATCGCGGAAATCCAGGACCAGCGTGCGGCACGTCAGGCTGACGCTGCACTGGATCTTGCCCGCGTATCCGGAGCGGAAATGGCGTGGATGGCCGCGACCGAGGAACGCCTGCGGGTGCTGCAAAGCCAGCACGCCCGTCTGCGTGCTGGCCATGAGCAAGTTCTTGACGTGGCCCGGAAAGCTTTTGGCCGCGCCGATGTGGCGCGGCGCTTGGCCGAGGGTGCCGGCAAAAGGCGATAGCCGGGGACCTGAGGTTCGCCGTTCTCACGAATGCCCCGTGGATGCGCTTGCTTTCCCCAGCTGCCTATGCCGGCTCAAGCCTCCTGCTTGCCGATATCCGTGAGAAGGATGCCGAAGAAGCCGGTGCCAACCTCGGTTTTCGCCGTCTGTTCCAAGGACTTCTTCAGCCTGTCGATCGCCCCGTTCGAAGTGAACGCACCGTCGAAGCCGCCGGTATTGGCATGGTCGAGCATCACCCGCAGAAACCGATCCCGCAGGCGCGGTTCGCGCTCGGCAACGGCGGCTTCGATTTCGGGGGCAATCTCAAGCGTCAGGGACACGACGACGAGAGAGTCGACGCGCCCGGCATCCAAGACCGGAATTACGAACTGGTTTCCCAATTCGAAAAAGATACCTTCCGCAGGCTCCTCGACAATTGGCTGCGGATCGGTCACGGCATTATCTGGCGTGCCCACCGGCCCGCATGGCGCTTCTGAAGACGCGACATCCGGAAGGTTGGACGTAGGATCGGGCCGCAGGGCAATTCCTGCGCCCACGCCGCCGCCCAATCCGATCAGTGCAATTATCAGGGGCAGAATCTTTCCCATTGGATCACCTCAGAATGGCAGGACGGCATCGACCACGCGCTGGCCGTATCGCGGTTGCTGAACATTCGTGATCTGTCCGCGCCCCCCATACGAAATGCGGGCGGCTGCGATCTTGTCGTAGAGGATCTCGTTGCGGCGTGAAATATCCTCTGGCCTGACGAAACCAGTGACGACCAGTTCACGCAGCTCGTAATTCAGCCGGAGTTCTTGCCGCCCCTCGATCGCAAAACTACCGTTGGGCAAAATGTCAGTAACAGTCGCTGCAACCCGCAGCGTCAGTTTCTCGTTGCGGGACGTCTTCCCGTCGCCCGAAAAACTACTGTCCGAATTCAGGCCAACGGCGGATTCCATCGTTGCGCCGTCGGGCAGACGCCCGTTCAATCGCTGCGGAATACCGATCAGGCTGGGCATTGACATCGTCTCACTGCCGGTTCGGGATCGGTCCGAACTGTTGGAAAATTCGGCCCTGTCGTCGATCTCGATAATGACAGTGACAATATCGCCTCGGGTCTCGGCCCGACTCGTACCAAGCAGGGAATCGCGGCCGCCCGCCCAGAGGGAAGCCGATTGGGCCGGAAATCCGGGGTCTAGAGAAAGCGGCAACCCCGGGCTCTGCATGGCAACAAGCTCCGGGCTTTCGGCGACCGGCGTCAATGGCGGTGGCGCGTTTATGCCCGTAGTTTGCCCGCAAGCCGCAAGGCCCATCATGAGAATCGCGACACGTTTCATTGATACATTCCCGTTACTAGGACCGAGCCATCCGGCTGCACTTCGCCGAAGACCGTTGCCCGCGAAGACATGTTCATGACCCGCACATGGTCACCCGCACCGGCCCGGTCGAGCGCACGGGCTTCTGTCCTGATACGAAGGCCGCCTTGGGCGTAGTGGATCGTCACGATCTGGTTCCTTTCGATCAAGGCCGGTGGGCCAATATCGCCGGGCCGTATTGGCCGCCCGGCATAAAGCGTGACCCTGGCCTCCATTCCGATGGCATCGGATGGATCGGACAAAAGGCCATTAGGGCTTCCCGCCGTAAGGGACAGATCCTCTGCGCCGATCATCGATTGCGCACGGATCGTGCGGGCGGCAACAAGGATATCCGCGAGCGCGGGCGGCGCCATCAGGGCGAGAAGAATAGCGAGTCGGATCATCGGATTTGCGTCGTCGCACCAAGCATCTGGTCGGCGGCCGTGATGACCTTGGCGTTCAGCTCATAGCCTCGCTGTGCCTCGATCAGCTTGGTGATCTCGCGTACGGAATCAACCGAGCTTTCTTCGAGATAGCCTTGGCGGAACGTGCCCAACCCTTCCGTTCCCGGATCGCCGACCACAGGCGCTCCCGAGGCGGGGGATTCGACGAACAGGTTCGACCCGATGGCTTCGAGGCCTTTGACGTTCGAGAATCCGACGAGCGAGATGCGCCCCAGGAGCTGCGGCTCGACCTGGCCTTCGAAATAACCATAGACTTCGCCGTCAGCGTTGATGGCTACGGTGCGCGTGTCCTCCGGAATCGTAATGTCGGGCGCGACGGGATAACCCTCGGAATTGACGATCTGCCCTTCGGCCGAGCGCTTGAGGGATCCATCCCGCGTGTACGCTGCCTGACCCGAGGGAAGTTCGACCTCGATATACCCCCGGCCTTCGATCGCCAGGTCGAGATCGCCACCCGTCTGGACGAGGGACCCTTGGGCGACTTCCATCGTCACGGCGGATGTCCGAACCCCGAGGCCAAGCTGCACCCCGGTCGGCAGTTCGGTTCCGGTGGTCGACGATAGAGTTCCAGGCCGGACCGCCTGTTCGTAATGAAGGTCCGCAAACTCGGCACGGCGGGCATTGTACCCTGTCGTGCTCATATTCGCGAGATTGTGCGAGATAACTTCGACCCGCGTTTGCTGGGCGCTCATGCCGGTGGCGGCAATGGACAAGGCACGCATATCGGTCTCCTATCGTCCGAGTGTGTTGAGAACCGAGCGGATGCGCTGGTCCTCTTTTTCCATGAAGCTTTGGCCCAGCTCATACGCGCGCTGGACTTCGACGAGGCGGCTGATCTCGGTCAGAGCGTTGACGTTCGATCCTTCCAGGTGTCCTTGGAGAATCGTCGGGGCCTCGACCGGCTCGGGCGGGTTCTTGAGCGCGAAAAGCAGACCGCTGCGGCGTTCGATGTCCTCGGGCGCGGCGGGCTTCCACAAGCCGATCTGCGACATCGGTTGGCCGTCGATCGACAGGGTACCGTCCCGCGCAACCGAAATTTGACCAGCATCGGGCGGAATAAAGATCGGCGCGCCCCCGGCATCGAGAACCCGCATTCCATCCGCATTGACAAGATCGCCGGCCGCGTTCGGGAGAAAGGCGCCGTTTCGCGTCAAAGCCTCTCCTTCAGGGGTTTCGACCAGGAAAAAGCCCTCTCCTTCAATCGCAAGGTCCAGAGTCCCGCCTGTGGGTTCGACCGATCCCTGCAAATACGACGTCATTCTGACATCTCCGGAGGCCATGCTGAGCGATGGGGCATCATCGATTGCGGCGACATGCTCCGAAAAGATCACCCCTTCTTTGCGAAACCCGTGCGTTGATGCGTTCGCGACGTTGTTGGCCAGAGTTTGCATTTCGCGCGAGAGACCGGAAAGTCTGGTCAGGGACGTGTAACCTGCATTATCCATAGATCAGCCTCCTGCAACGAGCGGCACGATGGTTGCGTCGAAATAGGTAACGAGCGTCCGGGTCATGAACCCCATCGTGACCCAGAACACCGCGCCGATCGCCATGAGCTTGGGTACGAACGTCAGCGTCATTTCCTGGACGGAGGTCAGGGCCTGGAACAGGCCAATCGTCAGACCGACGATAAGCGCAACCGACAGGATCGGCGCCGAGAGCTCGACAGCGATCCAAAGCCCCTGCCGCAACGTGTCGTAGAAAACCCCTTCCGTCATCATGGCCTAGACCGGCATGCGCAGGATTTCCTGGTACGCCTCCACGACCTTGTCCCGCACCGTCACGGCCGTATCGACAGCGAATTTCGCTTTTCCCAACGCCTCGACAAGTTGGTGGGGGCTGGCGTCGCCGGTCATCGCAGAACGGGCGGTCTCTTCGCCCTTCTGCAAGGTTTCGGCAAAGCTGGTTGCGGCCTGAGCGGCGGCTTCCACGGCGGGGTCGGGCTGCATCGCAGGGCGAGCCGCGGCGTAGCGCTGCGCGGCGAAGGCGGCTGAAATATCCATTCTGGATCTCCTGAATTTACGTGATTAGCGTTTGAGCAGATCGAGTAGCCCCTGGGCCATCTGCCGCGACTGATCGAACAGTTTGAGGTTGGCTTCGTAAGATCGCTGCGCTTCGCGCGCGTCCGCGATCTCCACGATCAGGTCTACGTTCGACCCCGCATAATGGCCGCTGCCATCGGCCATGGGGTGGGATGGATCATAAACCTTCGGAAGCTCTCCCCGATCCAGTCGGACGCGACCTGGGGCAACGCCGCCATCCGCAAGTTCCTGAAACGGGATCGTCTTGCGGCGATAGCCTGGGGTGTCGGCGTTCGCGATATTCTCCGACGCATGGCGCAGGCGCATCGATTGCGCATGCATTCCGCTCGCCGAAATCCCCAGAGAGCCAATGATATCTGACATGATCTATCCTTATCTCTGCCGGCCGAGCGCAGTGGACAGGATGCCCCTAACGCTAGAGTAAACGGAAAGGGCCAGATCGTGGCTTTGACGCGCGGTCGCGGCCTGCATCATCTCGTTTTCGAGCGAGACGTTGTTGCCATTCGGCGAAGCCTCATCGCTTCGGAACATGGGGCTGATGTTGATATGATCATCGGCTCCGAAATGGCCGGGGCGCGTTGCGCGCATGGATTGTGACTGATCCAAGGATTGGGCAAAATCGGGCAGATCCGTCGCCCGATACCCTGGGGTGTCCGCGTTCGCCACATTCCGGGCGATCTGTTCCTGGCGGGCAGCGGAATACGCCGCAAGCCTGTGTGCCATCGCACTTACACCGAGGTCGGCCATCCTGGCTTTGCTCCATCGTTTCGGTTCAACGAAGGCTTAAGAAAGATTCCTTAATGAGAGGTTGAGTTACGATCAGCGGAGAACCCGATATGTCACTTTCATCGTTCGAGAACGTCACCGCCGCCCTTGCCGACATACGCCTAGAGCGTCCCATGGGTGTCATTCTGGCCTTCGAAGGCCCCGTGGTCCGAATAGGAGGCCTCTCGGGTTCCACGGCGGTGGGACACCGGGTGCGTCTCGGTCATTCCGGGCGCCGCGTGGCGGGCGAGATACTGGGTGGTGATTCGGACAGCTTGGTCGTCATGCCCGACGGTCCGGTGACTGGCCTTTGCCCCGGGGATCCGGTCGTCAGTATCGGGGTAAGAGAGATTGCGCCAGATTCCGGCTGGCTCGGGCGCGTCATAGACCCCGACGGGCGACCGATCGACGGGCGGCAATTGCTTCCGGGGCATACGCAGCGCCCGCTGACCTGCAACGCGCCCGATCCCGTGAATCGACGGGGTTTCGGGAAACGCCTCGAAACGGGTCTGCGGGCGCTGAACACCGTTCTGCCGATCGTGCGAGGTCAAAGAGTCGGCTTGTTCGCGGGCTCCGGAGTCGGCAAATCCACATTGTTGGGCGCTCTGACCCGCCGAATGGAAGCTGATGTGATCGTCATTGCAATGGTCGGCGAACGAGGCCGGGAAGTCCGGGATTTCATCGAACGTATTCTGGGGCCCGAAGGTTTGGCGAGGAGCGTGATCGTGGCGGCCACTTCGGACGCTCCAGCATCCGTCCGCGCCCGGTGCCTTCCGGCCGCTATCACCGTAGCCGAGCATTTCCGGGATGAAGGCCGGCAGGTTCTTTTGCTCGGCGATTCGATCACCCGCCACGCAGAAGCACACCGTCAGGTTGCCGCAGCACGAGGGGAAGCCATGGCGCTGGGCGGTTACCCAGCATCGATGGCCGCCGAGATTGCTTCACTTGTTGAACGTACCGGCCCAGGGGAGGACGAGAAGGGCGATATCACCGCGGTGTTGACGGTTCTCGTCGCTGGCAGCGACATGGAAAGCCCGGTCGCTGACGTTCTACGCGGGCTTTTGGACGGGCACATCGTTCTGGACCGGACCATTGCAGAACGGGGTCGGTTTCCCGCGATCGATTTATCGCGGTCGGTATCCCGCTCCCTGCCGGACGCAGCTTCAGACCAGGAAAATGCCTTGATCGGCGAGGCGCGGCGCCTCATCGGCGCCTACGAGAGGTCGGAGATGATGATCCAAGCAGGTCTATACGCTGCAGGTAACGATCGAACGCTCGACGCAGCGGTTCAGGCCTGGCCGAAACTCGACGCGTTCCTTGGGCAAAGCGAGGCTGGAACGTCACACGAAAGCTTCGTAGCGCTTGCTAGGTGCCTATCTCGCCGGCAGGAAGGCAGCTAATACCCTAGAGTAGAAAGCGAGGCGCGCTCTGAAGAAGCGAGAGCGCGACACTCGCACCAGAGAGCTGATTTTCGGCGAGGGCGTTCACTTGGCTCCTGAGCAGGAATGTGTCCGTGACGGTCGCGCTCATATCTTTTGCCGCAATATCATTGATACTATTCGTACCGAATTTGGCTTTTGCCCGATCCTTGAAGACCTCGAGCTGCTGATCAATGTCGAGCGTTCCCAAGCTTTTTGGCAACCCCAACGCCGTCTCCAACACTGTGCGGAGCGGACGATTCCCCATGACGGTGAACCACGCAGCGTCATTCGACATGTCTTTTGCAACAATTTCTTCTAGACCGCGCGAAAACCCAAGCGCAAGGCGCATGTCAGGATCAACTTCTCCGACTGCGACTTCAAATTGCCGATCCGTATATTGCGCGATTATCTTATCCGAGAAACCGGGAAAGGCAGTACTTGGTCCACCGAGCTTGCCGAAACCGAACGCGTCAGATAGGGCTTGATAGCGCTTATCGGCAAAACGTGAGGAAAGAGATGTATCGTTATCCGGATCTTCCGAGAGAACACGTTCGATCAAATATTTACTATTGATGTCTTCATCGAGACCGAAGGCCCCAAGTGCGACTTCTAGTAATTGACGATCTTCGACCAGCTCCTTGGCCGAAGAAACGGTTGCTATTCGCGCAGAGAACGCCTCGATATTTCGCGATATTCGGGGTTGCGCTTCGAATGTCGCCTGCTGCGTTTCGCGGGTCCTGTTGAGGAACCTGAAGCCCCCCAACCCTCCCATGGGAACGATGGGGGAAAAACTCATGCTACAGGAACTCCCAGAATAGAATCTTCCACGGGAAGTAGTTTCCTCAGCGCTTTTAACGCCTGATACGGCTGTGCGGCGACGACTGCTTGGCGGGCCTCGGAAAGAATCTCGTGACTTCCCGCATCACGCAGCGCCGAAGACAGTTCGGCAATCCCGACGAGGAGTTCCGGGGCCAGGTCTTCAATACGCTTATCACCAGATAGGGTGAGCTGCGCAGCATAACATAGCCGACGGACGGGTGTGTTGGCCTCTTCAGGGTGAATTGCATCCTTAAGTCGCAGGATATGCGCACCCGCCGTCATGATATTGAGCCTACCGCGACGTGCCCCATTCTCGATGACGGCGCCATTGATCAGCAGGCGCTCCCTCGGCGCGAGCTTCAAAACTAAGCCGCTCATTCGGATCGACCGTTCTGACGTAGGCCGGACATAATCGCAGTATTGATTTCGATCAATTCTTCAATCCCTTCCCCCGACTGCAAGACTTTGCTGCTTTGCAGAGCAACGAATTGGGCGAGAGAAAGGAGGTTCCCGCGCAAGGAAACCGGCAGGCGATTACCATCTCCGGCAACATCGACTGCAATACATGTCCAGAGGCGGCGATTGTCGGAGATCGCCTTGGCGATTTCCGGAAATGACTTCGCGACCTTGAGCGCGGCTGTGGCTTTCGCGAAAACATCGTATTCAGCGGCCTTTGCCGACTTGATCGTGTCAGGCGCTTCGGTATAGGCCGTTCGAGCCATGAGATATGCGTTCACGTCTTGTCCTTTTTGGGAGCGTGCGCGTTAAGTTCGCGTGAATGAGACGGAAAACGCGGGGCGCCGTTATGGCGCCCCGCGAATTAGATTAGCGGAAGAGCGACAGGATCGACTGCGGTGCCTGGTTGGCGATCGACAGCGCCTGAACACCGAGCTGCTGCTGGGTCTGAAGCGCCTGAAGGCGGGCCGAGGTTTCTTCCATGTCGGCATCGACCAAAGCACCGATACCCTGCTTGAACGAGTCGATCTGGGTCGAGACGAACTCGTTCTGGATCGACAGACGCTTGGCGGTGGTACCCAGCGTCGCCTCGGCATCAGCCACGTTCTGAATGAATGTCTCGATATCTGCTTGGGCGCCGGAAAGATCACTCACAACGTTCAGATTGTCCAAGCCGGCAAGGCCGCCGCTCGCCCGAGCAGACGAGATGTTCACTTCAACATCGTCGGTCGTCAGGTTCGAGATCTGCAGGAACCCGTTCGCATCGACACCGACGCTCGTCTTGTCGGTATCCAGACCGGCATCAAGCAGAGCCGTCCGCAGACCCGACGACACATCGCCATTCGTGTCGCCTTCGCGAATGGTGTAACGCGCCTGAGTGTTGCCAATGTCGATGGTCATGACATCACCGGCCACCAGTGCTGCGGTGCTGGTGGTATCCACACCGGCGGCGTCAGCCGCACGCGCGACGGTTCCACCCGTCGCACCGGCGCCATCCTGGAAGTCGAAGCCACCGATCGTGATACCGTCGGTCGTGGTCGTCCCGTCGGCTGCGGTCAGCGTGACCGCGCCTGCCGCGATGCCACTTGCACCCGAGTTGTCTTGGTTACCGACGTTGAAAACTTCCGTACCGGTGACGGCTGCTGCCGCGTTGCCTACGGCCAGCGCGGTACCGCTCGAGGTGGACAGGTTCGAATCGGCCGTTGCCAGCGAAATCGAATCGTTGTTGACAGACCCGTCAGCAGAGCGGTTCAGCGAAGCCAGAGCGGAGAAACCGCCATTGGCGTCTTTCGAACCGTCAAGCAGGTTCACACCGTTGAACTGAGCGGAGTCGACGATGTTTGTGATCTGGCCGACCATCGCCGAGATATCGTCCTGGACCTTCTGCTGATCGATACCGTCGCCGCTGGCCGAAGTGATCTTGCCTTTGATCTCGACAAGGAGCTCGCCGATCTTCTTGGCACCGTTTGCCGCCGTGCCGACGGTGGATTCGGCCATCGACAGCGTTTCGCTGACGGCCTTGAAAGCGGAGACGTCGGATTCCATGACCTTCGAAATGGCATAGATCGCCGCGTTATCCTTCGCATTGGCGACTTTCTTACCGGTCGAGATCATGCTCTGGGTTTCGCCAAGGCCTTTGTTGATCGACTTCAGCGACTGCAGCGCAACCATCGCGCCGGTGTTGGTCAGAATGCTGGACATAATTTCCCTCTTCGTTCGGGCCGCTTTATGCGCCCGGAAATCGCCCCTAGGGCAAATGCTGTGGCCGTTCTGACCTTGTCCGCCCAGGGACGGTGCGTCTGTTTTCGACATCCGCAACGTGGGGCAAAAGTTCTAACAGAGGCCTAACAACGCCGGGGTAAGACCATGGCAACAACTGGGAAATTTGGAATAATTCGAGCTTTAACCACCTAGAAGGAATGGCTCGCCACCGGCGGCGGCCGCATCCTCGGCGTCGTGCGTCACGAGAAGGACCGGCAGTGCGCGCGCGCGTGTGATCGAGAATACCAAGTCACGCGTGCGCGTCCGTCGGTCGGCGTCCAGACGGGAAAACGGCTCATCCAACAGCAGCGCTTCGGGCCTGGCCAGTAGCGTTCGCATCAGGGCGACACGCGCCTTTTGCCCCCCTGACAACGTTGCCGGATCACGTGGCCCGAACCCGGTCAAACCAACTTCGTCCAGGGCCGCTTCGATGGTTTGGCGTCGGTCCTTGCGTGGTCCAGGCGGAACCCCGAACCCCAGATTACCGGCCACCGAGAGATGCGGAAACAACAGATCGTCCTGAAATAGTATGCCGATTCGGCGTCGGTTCGTCGGCAAGCCATTCAGTTGTCGCCCGTTCAACTCGATCCCGCCCGCCCCCTCGAACGCGCGAGGAAGCGTTCCGACCAGATAACTGAGCAGCGTCGATTTACCCGATCCGGAAGGTCCCATGACAGTGAGAACTTCGCCCGGACCGATGCGCCTGTTCACGGCGACGATTTCGGCCCCCGCAAGTTTAATCGTGACGTTCGAGAGAACCAGCCCCTCAGACATGCATGCCTCGTCTGTTCGCAAAGACCAGCGCCGGTACTGCGAGGGCAAGCGCGAATGGAAAAAGCGCCGCTAGGGTCTGCGCGACGGCGAACACCCCGATCGCCCTCCGGTCGCCGCCCGAGGCCAGTGCAACAGCTTCGGTGGTAAGCGTGGCAACCCGCCCGCCACCGATCAGCAATGTCGGAAGATACTGACCCACGCTTACAGCCAAACCGATCGCTATGGCCGTCAGCAAGGGGCGCACCAGCATCGGGAAACGAACGAAAACAAGCACACGGGTGGATGACGCGCCCATGGCTGCCGCAGTCGTGGCATAGCGTGTGTCCCACGCGCGCCACGGGTCCCCCAGCGACAGGAACACATAAGGCAGGACGAACACGAGGTGCGCGAACACGACCGGGGCCCGCCCGGTATCGGCCCCGAAAGAGAGAAGCAGGGTTTGAAGCCCGGGAAGAAACGCCGTCTGGGGGACAAGGAGCGGCGCGTAGAGAAGCCAAACCGCGGCGGGCGTCATGGGGCGGCGCCTGCGATATTCCGTCTCGAGACAACCCACCGTCAGTATCATGGCGATAGCGACCGCAATGCCCGCGACGACGAACGTGTCCGCGACGGTCGCGGCGAGATCGTCGGAGTGGCGTGTCCAGATGGCAAGCGTCAAGGTATCTGGAACCATGGCGGGAAAACGCCAGAAGCCCGCTATTGACCAAAGGCCGACCACGGCAAGGCCCAACAGCACGGCGCCAGACGTGAAGATCAGAAATCCGAACCCCATTGCGCGCGCGGGCGCATCGCCCACGTCGCGCTGACCTTCACCGGCCCATTTCCGCCCAAGGCACGCGCACAGCCGCTCGACGGCCCGCCATACGAGAAGCGCCGCCAAGACCAGAACCAGTTGCCATATGGCCCCCGCCCCCGCTGTCAGGCGGTTCGACAGGTTGGGCGATCCCATCCACTCGACAATCTGAACCGAAAGCGTGGGCGGCGTGGTCGGACCGAGGATCATCGCGACATCCACGACCGACATCGAATATGCCAGAACGACATACACCGGCAGGCGGATTTGAGCATAGACCCGCGGGAAAACTGACTTCAGCCAACCCGTTACGCGCCCATAGCCTAAACTTTGCACGATCAGATTGGACTTTTGGCTATCGGCCTGTGGCAACGCCGCCAAGGTCATGAGTAGGAGGAACGGAACCTCTTTCGCGATCAGCCCGGCCGTCATCGTCAACCCAAGGGGATCGCCGACCACCAGCATGTCCGGCGGCCTCTCCCACCCCAGAAACAGGGCCGCTGGTCGGAGAAGCCAACCCGAAGGCGCGACGAGGAACGCCAGGCCGAAAGCGGCCGCAGCGTGCGGCACCGAAAGCAGGGGGGAGAGCACCCTTTGCAACCATGTAAAAACCATCGTGCCCGACCAACCCGATACGATCAGGACGACGATGCATAGAGACCCGAGGGTGGCCGACACTCCGGTCGTGACAGAAAGAACAGACGCTTCAACAACGCCGCGCCATTCGATCAGCCTCTGCAAACCGATCAACGACGGACCCTGGAATCCGGCGCTGGGAAGGTGCCCGAATGCGGGCAACGCGGCCCCCCAGAGGCCCGCCAAAACGGGGCCGATCATGACGGCAACGGCAAGCGCGGGAAAAACCCGTCCCATTCCCAGCGCGCTCCGTCAGTCGGCGCCGTAGCGTTCGATCCATGCCTCCTCGACAGCGGCGGACCAGCTGGAATGCGGCTCGGGCAGAACCGGGCCCAATTCGGCCGGACCCAATGTCGCGATCCCAAGTTCAAGCTCATCAAACGCCTGCGCCTGATCAGCGCTGAGTTTGTCCATATCAAGTACGGTGCCGTACCCGAGAACGTCCGGGTCCTGCTGACGCAGTTGCACTTCGGGCGACAGGATTGCGTTCGCGACAACCATCGCACCCGCCTTGGAGCCCGAATTGAACGGGATCGCCACAAAACTGGCATTCCCGATGGTCCCTCCCTCGGGCACAAAAGTCCGCACACTGTCGGGCAATTGGAAATTGGCGATCGCGGTCGAGGCTTCCGAGGGGGACAAAGTAGGTGCTATGTCGATCTCCTCGTCCGAGACCAGTTGGAATTGCGCCGGTCCACTTGCGGGATAGGTCTGCCCCTCGCGCCACAGGTTAGGTTGGAGCGAGTCGAGATAGGCCCATAGCGGTGCGGTAACGGCTTCGAAGTCATGCTGATCGACCGGCTCCTGCAAGACGGAGGGCGATTCGACCAGCGAGACCAGTGCCTGTTTCAGGAAAGTCGTCCCCAGGAAATCGGGCGGCTGGGGAAATGTGAAGCGACCGGGATTCTCGGCAGCCCAGTCGTGCAGCGCGTCCATGGACTGCAAGGGCTCGGCATCCGCGCTGTCGTACATGAAGACGAACTGCGCCTTGGCCCATGGGCTCTCCAGCCCATCCACCGCGGTGCCGAAATCACTGGCCACGATCTCGTCGTCCGCGACCAGATCGGCATTCGGGATACCCTCGGACCAAGGGCCGAATAGAAGTCCGGCCTCTTTCATAGAGGCAAAATTCGCCCCGTTGATCCAAATAAGATCGACCGCCCCCTCATCATCCTTCCCGGCCTGCTTCTCGCTAAGCACCCGGGTAACCGCATCGGCCGTATCGGTCAGCTTCACATGCTCAAGGGTCACTCCGTACTCGTCCTCGACCTTATCGCCCAGCCACGTAATGAAGTCGTTCGTCGCCGTGGACCCGCCCCATGCGTGCCAATACACGGTTTGCCCCTCGGCCTCCTCGAGGATCGAATCCCAATCCAGCAGGGCCGTTTCAGCGAGCGCCGACAGGGGCGCCAGTGAGAGAACGATGGGCAAGAAAGATCGCATGCAAGTCCTTTCAGTTCGCGAAAATCCGACGCGCCGCCAGAAGGCGAAGCGTCGCGGTGATGAAGCACAAACCACCGAAAACGTAGGCTAGCGTGGGGAAGTAGTCCGGCAACAGACACAGGACGACGAAGAACACAATCGTCTCGGTCCCCTCGAGCAGTCCGTTCGAATAGTAGAGCGTTTTCTCGCCCTGCGCGGCGGTATCCATTCCCCGTTTTTCCGCAAGGATAGCAAACCCGAGGAATGTCGTCGCGTTGAAGTAAAAACTAAGCAAGAGGAAAGCCGCAGCGACGGCGTTTTCCGAAGGAGAAGCGACTGCGAAGGCCAGCGGGATCGCGCCGTAAAACAGGAAATCGGCGGCAATATCGAGCATCCCTCCGAACTGCGTCTTCACCGAGGCTCGAGCGACAGCCCCATCGAGCCCGTCCGCAATCCGCGACACCAAAAGGAAGGCCAGCGCCGAGTCGAACAGGCCCCGCGCAATCAGGCCTGCCGAGAGAAGTCCCAGGGCAAGTCCGGCCAGTGTAACTGCGTCGGCAGAAGCGCCCCACCCTGCCAGAACCCGTCCTGCGCGGTCGAGCGGCGGATCGATGAACCTTCGGACCACGGGATCCAGCATGCGGCCTCCTCTTTGCCGCTGGACCTTCCACAGTTCGGAATGCTCAGGCAATCACCCTGTCGAAAACGTGAAACCTGCGAGCAGCTTACGCTCGTCGCTCCAGCCCGTTCTTCCGCCCGGACACCTCCGAGGAATGCCCATCCGCGCCGTAGGTTCTCAGGGAAGGTGTCGATTGCGCAACCTCGATACGGGATCGTGCAGCCGTGATCCCGTTCCAGGCCGCCTTTATCAGATCAAGGTTTCGGGCAGCCTCGGTCTGAATTTTCTGAAGTTCCGTGCCTTCGGGCTGACTGTTCTCGAGGTCACGCACCAGCCGTTCTTTTTCGTCCAGCAGGGCCAGAGCACCCTGGATATTCCCGACAAGAAGCTCATCGCGCTCCCGCTTCAAAAGTTTTTCGAGCCGCCGCAGAGGGTTACGCATTCTCGGCATCTCCCATTGCGCGGAATAAGTGTTCGGCCAATCCGATTCCCCCGGCGTCCACCATCAGTTTCGCCTGCTCGTGACGCATCAGTGAGGCGAACTGCCCTTCACCGATGCCTCCACCAAACTCACCGTCCATCTCACCCAGACCCGCCCCTTTCAGCATTTCGGCAAGGAAGGCGGCCTCCATTTTCTCAGCTGTTTTCCTCATTTCGACGGCCCGCGGCGTAGTCGGTCCTGCTGCGAGAATTTCCATGCGTTCACTCCTGCGTTTCCGACACCATTCTCTTTCCGGGTAAAGAAATAGTAAGCATTTCGCGTTTCAGTCGCTTCATGACCCAGATCAATGCACCACAGACTATCCTGGCACCAAAGCCCAATCGCCCCGCTGCCGGAACCCTTCCGAAGGAGGGGCAGGGGAGCGGTTGGGAAGACGCGCTGGAGAAAGCCGAAGAGAGGGGGAAAACAGATACTTGGGACGCTGTTGATACCGAAGCGTTGCCCCCCCGGGATACAAAACGCCCAGGAAGGGCAGACGCGCCGGATGATCATGGATTACAGGGAACCGACGATGGCTCCGAGGACACCGAAATTCTCCTTGGCATCGCCGAAGAGCCGGGCGGTGATCCCGACGAACCGCCCCTCCCGCGAACACAAAACCTAGCGTACGGAGATAGTGGGTTTGCCGGGGCGGAGCCGCCGCTGGGAAACGCAACAGCACCCGAAGGCTCGGTGAAGGAACTTTCGATAGATAGTAGCGCTTCCACGTCCGCCGGTCCCAGCGAGAATGGGCCAGCGGCTTTGGGTACGGTTATCGTCGATGCTGCCGGCACCCCGTCGGATAAGGGTGGAAAAACTGACCCCAACCCCGGCGTGCCGACTTCAGATGGCGAAGAAACAGTTGGCACCGACCTCCTGAAGCAGCGCCACTCTCTTGATGCTTCTCCAAAGTCTGCCAGTGATTTGACGAGTCACAGCTCACCCACCTCGCGAAAGGAGACCGGACACGAAATTGGGACCGAGTTAGCTCAGCGCAGTTCCGTCACGGCGGAGCCCGCGCAGCCCAAGGCAAACACGCAACCTGCAATCGCCCCCCAGATATTCTGGATGGATCGCCCGAAACTTAGCCCGATCGCTCAACTGTCCCTTGAAGGAAGCTCCAGCGTCAAGCTGAGCAACAGTTCAAGCCCTGAACTGATTCAGGCATCTTCCCATAACCCCGTTCTGAATAGTGTCTCGCATTCCACACCGGCGGAGGCGCGTCCCGTGGCGCAAAGCCTCGCCAGTGCGATCGTTCGATCCGATGGAAATACCTGTGAAGTCGCGCTGTCACCCGAAGAATTGGGCAAAGTCCGCATCACAATGTCATCGAGCGACGCCGGGATGATCGTCAGGCTCTTTGCTGACAGGGACGATACCATGCAACTTCTCCGCCGCCATGCAGCCGACTTGGCTGCGGAACTGAAAAACGCGGGGATCGCGGATGCGCAAATTGATTTTGGGGATTCCGGCGCCAACAAACGTCAACAACAGTCGTTCACCCGCCAGCCTGCAATATTGGGGACTGTACAGCTAGCTGCCGAAACGCCCCCGCTTCCCGCAACCATCGGCCAGCCCCAAGCCGATGGCCTAGATCTGCGCTTTTAGAGGTTTCGAATGGACACGGTTACGACCACACCACAATCAATCACAGCGTCTCAGAATACCGGCGCAAAGGCCGGTACGGAAACAAAATCCGGCGACGGCACTAAAATTTCCTCGGATTTCGAGATGTTCCTGAAACTGCTCACAACGCAGATGACCAATCAGGACCCGCTCAATCCGATGAAGGCCGAAGAATTTGCCACGCAGCTTGCGACGTTCTCCAGTGTCGAACAACAGGTGCAGACAAACCAGCTTCTTGCAGATATGGCCAAGCAAGCCAGCCAAGCCGAATTCACCGGCATGACGCAGTGGATCGGCAAGGAAGTCGAGGCGGTCATGCCGGCGCAGTTTACCGGTTCGCCAATCACGGTTTCGCCGCCGACCGGAGGCCTAGGCGAAATTCAGCAGCTTGTCGTCCGAGATCCAGCTGGAACGGAGGTCTTCCGCCAGACCCTCAACGGGTCGGAAACAGCCGTGAACTGGAATGGCCAGACGCATTCCGGGCAGACGGCGACCGCGGGTGCGTACAGCTTCACTGTTGAAGGGTTCCAGTCGGGCGAATTGATCGCCGCAGAGGGCGCTTCGGTCTACGCACCGGTATCCGAAGTACGTATGAGCGCGACGGGTCCCATTCTGTCTTTCGGGGAGGACCTGGAGATTCCGGCAGATGCCGTGACCGCGGTTCGGCAAAGACCGGGGACATAACCGACCTAGATCAGAAAAACTGCGCCAATGACGATCGTGGTCACCAGGGAGGAAACCGCGCCGACAACGACGGGGTGTGAGAACAAGGACATCGCCCGCTCCTCCTCCCTTTCTACGGCGCTCCAGATCAGGGTGTCTTCCGCCATTTTGGGCAGTTTTGGCCCGAACCGCGCAAGGACGCGAAGCGTCCGGGCCATATCCCGGAAAAGGGCTTTGGGACCGATATTTTCGCGAATGTATTCCTCGACGATCGGCTGCGCGACCTCCCAGATGTTGATCTGCGGGTAAAGCGAGCGGGAGACCCCTTCTACGACAACCATGGTTCGCTGAAGCAGGATCAGCTCGGTCCGGGTCGGCATGCCAAACCGCTCCGTCACTTCAAATAGATAATTCAGAAGTCGTCCCATCGAGATGCGCGTCGCATCCATTCCGAAAATAGGCTCCCCCACAGCACGCAGGGCGCGCGCGAACTCGTCGATGTCCTGATCGGCGGGAACGTAGCCGGCCTCGAAATGAACTTCTGCGACCCGACGATAATCCTTCCGGATGAAGCCGAACAGGATCTCGGCATAGACCCGGCGCGTATACTCGTCGAGCCGGCCCATGATCCCGAAATCAAGCGCTATGATATCACCGTTGCGCGCGACCTTCAGATTGCCCTGATGCATGTCGGCATGGAAGAAACCGTCGCGCAACGCATGGCTCAGGAATAGACGCAGCACCCGTTCGCCGAGTGCCTTGCGGTCATGGCCAGCCGCATCGATCGCCGCGATATCGCTTGCCGAGATGCCGTCGGCCCATTCCAGGGTCATGACCCTGCGGGAAGACAGGAACCAGTGAATTTCCGGAACGCGGAAACCCGCATCCTCAGCGGTATTTGCGGCAAATTCCGCCGATGCGGAGGTCTCGAGCCGCAGGTCGAGTTCACCTTTTACCACGCCATCGAAATGGCGTATGACCTCGAGCGGCCTCAGGCGACGGGCAGATGGCGCAAGCAAATTGACGAGTCGCGCAGCCAGATAGAAGGCATCAACATCGCGTCTGAACGCCCGTTCGATCCCCGGACGCAGCACCTTGATCGCGACTTCCTTGCCGGAGTCCCGCAAACGGGCATGGTGCACCTGCGCGATCGAGGCGGCGGCCACCGGCTCGGAAAATTCCTCGAAAACTTCGTTTGGATCTATCTCGAGTTCGCGTCGAACTGTTTCCAAGGCAACATCCCGGGGAAACGGGGGCAGCCTGTCCTGGAGAACCCGGAGCTGCGTCGCCAACTCGTCGCCGACCACATCGGGCCGCGTCGACAGAACCTGGCCAAACTTGATATAGGCCGGGCCAAGGGCTTGGATCGCGCGCGTCGCCGGGGGCAGGGCCGGATCGCCCTTGTATCCCAGCCATTTGAATGGCCAGCCCAAAGTTCGGGCGGCGATTCGCAAAGATCGCGGTGCGCGAAAGGCGTCCAGCACGACGATCATCGCACCCGTCCGCTCGAGCGTCGCGCCAGTGCGGATCAGCCGCCAGATGTTGTGCGGCCCGCGCATCTCAGAGCTTCCAGCCGGAATGCAGCGCGGCGATCCCCATGGAAAGATTGCGATACTTCACCTGCTCGAACCCGGCCTCGCGGATCATGCCGGCGAAGGCTTCCTGGTCGGGAAAGCGGCGGATCGATTCGACCAGATACTGGTAGGATGCCCGGTCGTCCGCGATCACCTGCCCCATCCGCGGAATCACGTTGAACGAGTACAAATCGTAGGCCTTCTGCATCATGTCGTTGGGAATCTGGCTGAACTCCAACACCATCAAGCGCCCGCCTGGGCGCAGGACGCGGTAAGCCTCCGAAAGTGCATCCGCGATCCGTGTCACGTTCCGGATTCCAAAGGAAATCGTGTACACGTCGAAACTGTTCGCGGCGAAAGGCAAGGCCATCGCATCGCCGACGACCCAATCTAGCCGACCGGCCATATCCTCGGCTTCAGCTCTTTGTCGCCCAGCGTCCAGCATCGACGACGTCAAGTCGAGCACGGTGGCCTTCGCTGTCGGCGCGCGGCGCAGGAAGCGGAACGCGATATCTCCAGTGCCGCCGGCGACATCCAGCAGGTTTTGACCCGGCCGGGGGGCCAACCAGTCCATCATAGCGTCCTTCCACAGCCGATGGATCCCCACGCTCATCACGTCATTCATAATGTCGTAGCGCGAGGCGACCGAGGTGAAGACGCCGTGAACGCGCGAGGCCTTTTCGTCTTCGCGAATCGTTTCGAAGCCAAAATGGGTGGTTGTGTCGTCGCGGTTTGCCATGGGGTCTTGCGGTCCTTGAGGTTCGGTCCTTCTTATAGGCCGCTGCCCGGCGCTTACAATGCGACCGCCCCCGCCAGAGGAGGCCCCATGCCCGAATTGCCCGAAGTCGAGACGGTTCGTCGCGGCCTGACACCCGCGATGGAAGGCCGCGTGATCGCATGCGCCGAAGTGCGCCGACCGGATTTGCGCTGGCCTTTCCCCGACAAGATGGCAGACCGCTTGACCGGGGCGCGGATCGAAGCCCTGGGGCGTCGGTCGAAATATCTGTTGTTGCATCTGGACCGGGGAGAGACGTTGATCGTGCATCTCGGGATGTCCGGCCGAATGCAGGTGGACGGCTCTCGCACAGCGGATTTCCACACCGACATCGTCGCCGCCGGGAAACACGATCATGTCGTGTTCCACATGGAGGACGGGCGACGGGTGACGTTCAACGATCCGCGTCGGTTCGGCGCCATGGATCTTGCGCCGAGTCAAGCTTTGGAGGATCACTGGCTTTTGGCCCGTCTGGGACCGGAACCGCTGGGAAACCGCTTCGACGAGGACCATCTGGTCGCAGCGTTCCGCGGGAAGACCTCACCAGTCAAGACCGCGCTTCTGGATCAACGCGTCGTGGCCGGCCTTGGAAATATTTATGTCTGCGAAGTCCTTCATCGGGCGGGAATTTCGCCCCGTCGCAAGGCCGGTCGCATCTCGGAACGTCGCGTCAGGTCGCTCGTGCCGGTCATCCGCGAAACGTTGCAGGATGCAATTGCTGCCGGCGGTTCCAGCCTGCGCGACTATCGTCAGGCCGACGGAGCCCTTGGGTATTTCCAGCATGGGTTCCGCGTCTATGACCGAGAGAATGCGGCGTGCGTCACGCCTGACTGCCCGGGAACGGTACGTCGTATCGTGCAGTCCGGACGCTCGACCTTCCATTGTGCTGTGTGTCAAAGATGACTTGATCCACCCGTGCGGCTTGGTAAGGCTGCGTCTTTGACGTCCACAGCGAAAGCAGGTTCATGGCCTTCAAGACCATTGTCGTCGAAATCGAGGATCACATCGCACTCATCCGGCTGAACCGGCCGGATGCGCTGAACGCCCTGAACAGCACCTTGCTGAAGGAACTTGCCCAAGCCGTAAGTGACGCGTCGGCGAACGAGAAGGTCCGCTGCATCGTCCTGACAGGATCGGAAAAGGCATTCGCCGCCGGGGCCGATATCAAGGAAATGTCGGAGAAGAACTTCGTCGACGTCTTCACGACAGATATGTTCGGTCGGGAGGTCAACGCAATCGAGACCTGCCGCAAGCCGATCATCGCCGCAGTGTCGGGATACGCGCTGGGCGGGGGATGTGAACTTGCCATGATGTGCGACTTCATCATCTGCTCGGACAGCGCCAAATTCGGCCAACCCGAGATCAATCTTGGGGTGGTGGCCGGTATCGGTGGCACACAGCGACTGACTCGCTTCGTCGGCAAGTCGAAGTCGATGGAAATGCATCTGACAGGACGTTTCATGGACGCGCAGGAGGCCGAACGATCCGGCCTCGTCAGCCGGGTCGTTCCATCCAAGAAGCTGATGGAAGAGGCGATGGCCGCCGCCGAAAAGATCGCCGAGAAGAGCCAGATGGCCGTCATGGCGGTGAAGGAAGCGGTGAACCGCTCTTACGAGACGTCCCTTGCCGAGGGTCTGCTTCACGAACGCCGCCTGTTCCACGCCCTCTTCGCCACTGAGGACCAGAAGGAAGGGATGGCCGCCTTTCTGGAGAAGCGCGAGGCGCAGTTTCGGGATAAATAGACCCTGCGGGGCCCTTCACAGATGCGACTTTTTGGTGTAGTGGCACCCGGTAATGCGTGTGAGGCCCGCTTAGGCCGGATCGACCCGGTGGGAACCCGGGCTATCGGGTTTGCTCGCGCGACAAATTATATAGCTGACCCGAAAGAGTAGACCCCATGGCAAACACCCCGCAGTCGAAAAAGCGCGCACGCCAGAACGAGCGCCGCTACGAAATCAATAAGGCCCGCCGGTCGCGCATCCGCACATACCTGCGCCGCGTCGAAGAAGCGATCGCTTCGGGAGATCAGGCCGCCGCGAAAGAGGCGCTGCACGCAGCAGAGCCCGAGATCATGCGCGGCGTGACGAAAGGCATCCTTCACAAGAACACCGCAGCACGAAAAGTCTCGCGCCTGTCGAGCCGGGTTAAATCGCTGGCCTGACCGAAACTGCCTGACGATGCGCTGAAAGCACGCCCACCGGGCGTGCTTTTTTACATAGGGCCAACGGTCTTCAGCCCCTGCCGCCCACCCCGAATCTCGCGCCAACACGCGCGACGGCGTTAAAGAAGAGTCAACGGATTTGTCTGTCTTGTGTCGGCTGGCCTGCGGTCGTTATGGTCCTCTGGCGATTCATGCTGGGGGACGACAGATCGACCGACGACAAGGCACGACAGCGCGGTGAAGCGCTTCCAACGACCTTGTCCCTGACGCGGAAAGCCGGATTGAACCCGGCGCAGCGGTGTCGATTGTCCGAGTAGTTCAGACGTTATGGCTGACAGGCTGCCACCTGTTGGACATGTCGATCTTTGCCGTTCGAACGGCCTTTGCGCGGCAATTTATTGCCGCGGATGGGGACCGTTTGTCGCCTGGTCATGTACGCTAAGGAAGGCGCCCGATCCGGGCCGCCAGGGGCTCGACAGGATGGTGGATGCAATGACGGCTGAAATTTGGGAAAAAATTCGGCAGGAATTGAAGGCGAAGATCGGCCACAATAACTACACCACTTGGATCGAACCCCTGAAATTCGAAGCTTTTTCGGGCGACTCTCTGTCCTTCCGCGTCCAGTCGAACTTCATGGGAAACTGGGTCGATCGCTATTTCCGAGATGCAATCTGCCGCGAAGCTGCCGCCTTCGGGATCACCGTTACCCGCCTGAGCTTTATCGTCGAGAAAGGTGTCAGCGCCGATGCTGCCGCGGTTGCGAAGCCGTCCCCGAAGGTCGCCGATGCCACCACTCCGGTCGCGATCAGGCCCGACCGCTCTCCGTCCAAACCCGCAGCGGTCGATTCGCTGCGCCTGGACGAAAACCAAACCTTCGACACCTTTGTCGTGGGCAAGCCGAACGAGCTTGCGCATGCTGCCGCCCGGCGCGTGGCCGACGGGGGCCCGGTGACGTTCAATCCGCTATTCCTCTATGGGGGCGTTGGCTTGGGCAAAACGCATCTGATGCACGCCATCGCGTGGGAACTGCAGGCCCGCAACCCGGCGGCCCGGGTCCTCTACATCTCGGCCGAAGTGTTCATGTACCGTTTTATCCAGGCACTGCGCGAAAAGGATATGATGGGCTTCAAGGAGCTTTTCCGATCTGTGGACGTGCTGATGGTCGACGACATCAAGTTCATCGCCGGCAAGGACAATACCCAGGAAGAATTCTTCCATACGTTCAATGCGTTGGTGGACCAGAAGAAGCAGATCATCCTGAGCTCGGACGCGGCCCCCGGGGATATCGACGGTCTGGAAAAACGGATCGTCAGTCGCCTGAACTCGGGCCTCGTCATCGACATCCATCCGACGAGCTACGAACTGCGGCTAGGTATCCTGCAGCGCAAGGAAGAGATCTTCGCCAATCAGTTCCCCGGAGCCCGTATCGCCGACGGCGTGATGGAGTTCCTTGCCCACCGGATCACTCAGAATGTTCGGGAACTTGAAGGGGCGATGACTCGGCTTTTCGCCCATTCGTCGTTCCTCGGGCGCGAGGTTGAGGTGAACATGGCGCAGGAATTCCTGTACGACCTCCTGAAAGACGCCGACAGGAAGGTGACCATCGACGAGATTCAGCGCAAGGTCGCCGATCACTATACCATTCGTGTATCGGACCTTCTCAGTCACAAGCGGAACCGGGTGTTCGCCCGTCCCAGGCAGGTGGCGATGTTCCTGGCGAAAGAGATGACCGACCGGTCCCTTCCCGAAATCGCGCGGAAGTTCGGCGGGCGCGATCACACCACGATCATGTACGGTGTCCGGCGGGTTGAACAATTGATCGACAGCGATCAGGGCATTGCCGAGGACGTGGACCTTCTCCGCCGTGCACTGAAGGCGCAATAACGGTAAATTGCCATAAACCGGTTGCGTGGGCCAACGATCCGGCTAGCGTGACGCTCCCGGGGATTCTCAGGAGACGGACATGAAGATCAGCATCGAGCGGGGCGCCCTTCTGCGCGCGGTGGCCCGGGCGCAATCGGTGGTCGAACGACGGAACACGATTCCGATCCTAGCGAACGTGCTGATCGAGGCGGAGGGTGACGAGGTTCAGTTCCGGGCGACCGACCTTGATATCGAGGTTGTCGACAAGGCCCCGGCCAAGGTCGAACGCGCCGGATCGACCACTGTCAACGCCGTGGTTTTCCACGAGATCGTGCGCAAACTGCCCGACGGCGCTTTGGTCAATTTGACCGACGACAACGCTTCGGGTCGTCTGACCGTCGAAGCAGGTCGATCGAACTTTGCGCTGGCCACCCTGCCTCGGCAGGATTTTCCCGTTATGGCGAACGCCGAGTACGGCGCCAATTTCAGGGCCCCGGCCCCGGTGCTGCGCCGTCTGTTCGACAAATCCAAATTCGCGATCTCGACCGAGGAAACGCGGTACTATCTGAACGGCGTCTACATGCACGTGGCCGACTCGGAAGAGGGTCGCGTGCTGCGCTGCGTCGCGACGGATGGCCATCGGCTGGCGCGCATCGACGCCGGCCTGCCCGACGGGGCGGAAACGATGCCAGGCGTGATCGTTCCCCGAAAGGCCGTGGGGGAGCTGCGCAAACTTCTAGACGACGATGACATGGAAATCGCCGTGTCGGTCAGCGAGACGAAGGTGCGTTTTGCCACACCTGACATCACGCTGACCTCGAAGGTCATCGACGGCACGTTCCCCGATTACATGCGCGTCATTCCCCAGAACAACACACGGCGCCTTGAAGTCGATGCCAGCGACTTCGCGCGTGCCGTCGACAGGGTGGCCACCGTATCAAGCGAGCGTAGCCGCGCGGTCAAGCTTCAGTTGGAGGACGACCGCCTGATCCTGTCGGTCAATGCACCCGATGCCGGCAACGCCGAAGAAGAACTCGTCGTCTCCTACTCGGACGAGAAGCTGGAGATCGGGTTCAACGCGAAATATCTTCTGGAGATCGCGAACCAGGTGGATCGGGAGAACGCCGTCTTTCTATTCAACTCTTCCGGGGATCCCACGCTGATGCGCGAGGGCGCGGATACCAGCGCGGTCTACGTTGTCATGCCCATGCGCGTCTGACACGCGGTGTTAGGGCGCGCTGCCCGGCGGTTGGTTGTCGCAGCGAGGCGGTGTTGCCGAAATCTCGATCAGACTGTTGAGTAGAACACTGAAGGCAACGGCTGCCGGGACTGTATACTGGAAGCGTCGTTTGGCGAAGCGTTCGGCTGGTAATGCGGCGTGGAAAACGCCCCAGCCTCGGAGCTAGGCGTGGCCCGAACCGCACGCAGCGTCACGGCGGACTACGTGTGGGTCGAGGCAGGTCTCGGGGCCTGCTCGCTAATGAGCGTCCGGTCTTTATTCGTCGCGACCTCTTCACGGCCTGCGAAAAACACGGTCCGCGTGGACTGGCGTTGTTGTGCAAATCGAAGAGAGAGAATCGCTTGGGGAATTCTGACGGTTAGGTGGGGCGCATACTTACAGAGCCGGGTCTCATCCATCAGGCCAACGAGCAGCTGGGCAAACTGAGGTCGTGTCTCAGAAGTGATGGAAATTTGAAGGCGGCGTAATCTCCGGGTGAACTGACACCCACCCAACCGGCGGCGGCAACCGCCAGGGAGATCACGCCATGAACCAGATTGCCGACAGCTCGGCCTTTCCGCTACCGGGGAGCGACGCCGGGTTCGATCCGATCGAGGATCGGCTGCGCGCGAGCGTGCGTGCGACCATCGAGGCCGTTTTCGATGAGGAGCTCGCCACCTTTCTCGGCCGCCTTCGCTAAGACCGGAGCGACGGCCCGTCGAAAGGGTATCGCCACGGGCACCGCGAACGGCAGTTCACCGGCACCTTCGGGACCGAGAAGGTGCGGGTGCCACGCGCCCGGATCGAAGACGAGACAGGCAAGGTGACCGAATGGCGCTCGAAGGCGCTGCCCCGTTACCAACGGCTGACGAAGAAAGCCAAGGCCCTGATCGCCGCGGTCTACCTCGCCGGTACCGACACGCGCCGGGTCAAACGAGCGCTGTTCGGGCTCTTCGAGGGTGCCGTCAGCAAGGACGTGGTCAGTCGCGCCTGGCGCAAGGTGCACTGGGACGCCTGGTGCGCTCGCGACCTCGCCGGGGAGGACATCGTCCGCCTGATCCTCGACGGTACCGTCATCCGGACACGGCTGGACCGGAAAGCCACGAACATCTCGGTGCTGGCCGCCATCGGCGTGCGCCGCCCCTATCGTCAGATTGCTGCGCAATCGCCTGCCGGGCAGTGGATGGCCAGAAGGTATTGCTATCCATCAGAAATATGGGCGGCGAGAGCTCGGCCGCCTGGCGCTAGTTTCTCGATGATCTGGACGCACGCGGCCTGAAACGGCCCGAATTCGTGATCGTCGATGGCGCACCGGGGCTGGAGGCCGCGCTCGTCGCGCTGTGGGGCGAGGACCTGCCGATCCAGCGCTGCACGCTTCACGAACAACGCAACTTCCTGGCCCATGCGCCGAAGCATCTCCACGACGAGTTGAACGAAGACTATCGCGACATGATCTACGCCGGCACAGCGGCCGACATCGAGAAGAGGCGCAAGGCGTTCCTGCGCAAATGGCGCCTGAAGGGCCGGGCGGTGGCCGACAGCTTGGAAGAAGTAGGCGATCGGCTCTTCACCTTCACACGGCTTGACCCGTCGCAATGGAAGTCCGCTCGGACCACCAACGCGATCGAGCGTCTGAACGGGGAGTTCCGCCGCCTCATCAAGACCCAGACCGTGCTGCCCGGTGCCGAGACTGAGCCGATGCTGCTCTGGGCGCTGCTCGCCTCCGGGCAGATCCAGATGCGCAAGGTAGATGGCTGGGAAACCCCCTCTCAGCCCCTCGAACCCATACCCCTTGACCTCGCCGCCTGAGAAACCGAACCTTCATATGCCCGGAGCACGCTGCCAGGGAATTTCCACGGCATTCGCGACACGACCCAAATTGATGCCAGTGATCACCCTTACACCGGACCCCGAGGCCGAAGGTCGCCTTGCTGTCGATATCCAACCGGATCTCGACAGTTTGCCGGGCGGGCCTGAATGACACTTCGGGCCACGGGCCCACGTCGGAATGTCCGTTGCCTGCCGACCAGGGTCGGTGAGTATCCAGAATGGCCGGCCGAATGCCTGCGTTCCGTCGGCATAGTTTGGTAGCCCGCGCAGATCGGTTGTGCGGAGCGATTGGTCGCCCTGCCCAGCGCGATCGGCGCTCTGGGAAAAGGGTATCACTTGGCCGGGGCGATAGCTTGACAATCTGAGCAAGGAACCAAAGCTGCTGTCCGTGAATATCAGTCGGGCACCATGGGAATTATCGGCCGCGCACGGGGGCGCTGCCCCAGTCCGGCCGTGCCGGACTCCCCCGGGGTATTTCCCAAGGGTGAAAAAGCGGAGCCTGGATGCATCTAAAGCGGCTGGAGCTATCATATTTTCGGTCGCATCGGCGAACAGTCGTCGAATGCGACGCGCGACCGGTGGTGATCCATGGCCCGAACGGCGCGGGCAAGACCAACCTGATCGAGGCGATTTCCCTGCTGTCGCCCGGTCGCGGTCTGCGTCGCGCCAGTGCAGATGAGCTGATGCGGCGACCACAGTCGCTGGGTTGGCGCGTGGGGGCCGAGATTTCACAGGATGGGACGGTCCATGACGTCGACACCCGGGCCGAGCCGGATCACGGTCGCATCGTGCGGATCGACGGCAAGGCCGTGCCCCAATCGGCCCTTTCCAGGATCGCACGCATCTTGTGGTTGGTGCCTTCGATGGACCGGCTCTGGACAGAGGGGGCAGACGGGCGGCGCCGTTTCCTGGATCGCATGACCCTTTCTTTCCTGCCCGGCCATGCCGAAGCGACGCTGGCCTACGAGAAAGCCATGCGGGAGCGTAACCGGTTGCTGAAGGATCAGGTGCGTGATCCGGTCTGGTATCGCGCGCTGGAATCACAGATGGCCGATGCCGGGCGGGACATCATCGCCGGTCGTGCCCATGCGCTTGATAAGGTAGCAGCCGCCCAGAATGTTGCGATAACACATTTTCCTGTATCTGACCTGAAGATCGTGTTTCCTGAGGGAGCATCCGATTTCGACGTCCACATCCTTGAGCAGAACCGCCAGCGCGATTTGGCGGCCGGCCGCACACTGGCGGGACCACATCGCGCCGACCTTCAGGCCGTTTATCGCGACAAAGGGGTCCCGGCGGCACAATGCTCCACCGGGGAACAGAAAGCGCTTCTGATCTCTCTGATCCTTGCCAATGCCCGCGCCCTGAAGGGCGATCTTGGCACTGCCCCAGTTCTCCTATTGGACGAGGTGGCCGCGCATCTCGACGCTACGCGGCGAACGGCTCTCTATGACGAGATGGAAGGGCTGGGGGCGCAGGCCTGGATGACGGGAACGGGGGCGGAGCTTTTCGCGGGCCTGGGCGAACGGGCGCTTCACTTGGAAGTGACGGAAGGCGCTGGCGAGAGCCGTATTGGCCCCTGATTGAAGCAGGATATTGCACATTTCCGTGTGGCCGCGCGCCCTAAGTCTGCAACCGTTTCCGGTCGTCCCCGCAAAAGGGTCGCAAGGGTGCCTCGAGACTACCAAATATTGTGGCATGCGCGTGACATTCCCGCCTAGGGGAGGTAGACGTCATACACCCAATCAGACGCAGGCGGACATGGCTGAGAGCACGCTTCGACAGGAAGAGTATGGCGCGGATTCCATCAAGGTCCTCAAGGGCCTGGAAGCCGTGCGCAAACGCCCCGGCATGTATATCGGCGACACCGATGATGGATCGGGTCTGCACCACATGGTCTACGAGGTCGTCGACAACGGCATTGACGAGGCGTTGGGCGGGTATGCCGACCGTGTCACTGTCACGTTGCATTCCGATGCCAGCGTCTCTGTCCGCGACAACGGACGCGGCATTCCGGTCGGCATCCACGAAGGAGAGGGCGTCAGCGCCGCCGAGGTCATCATGACCCAGCTTCATGCCGGGGGGAAGTTCGACCAGAACAGCTACAAGGTGTCGGGCGGACTGCACGGCGTGGGTGTTTCTGTCGTCAATGCCCTGTCCGATTGGCTGGACCTGCGGATCTGGCGGGACGGCAAGGAGCACCATGCCCGGTTCGAGCGTGGCGAAACCGTGAAACATCTGGAAGTCGTTGGAGATGCCGACGGTGAGAGAGGCACCGAGGTTCGGTTCCTTGCGTCGACCAGCACATTCAGCAATCTGGACTACGTCTTCAAGACGTTGGAAACCCGGCTGCGGGAACTGGCCTTCCTGAACTCGGGCGTGCGCATCGTCATCCGGGATGAGCGTCCAGCCGAACCACTGGAGACCGAACTTTACTACGAGGGCGGAGTCCGGGAGTTCGTGAAGTACCTGGACCGTTCGAAATCGTCGATGATCCCCGAACCCATCTTCTTCACGGGTGAGCGTGACGGCATCACGGTCGAAGTCGCCATGTGGTGGAACGACAGCTACAACGAGATGGTGTTGCCGTTCACGAACAACATTCCCCAACGGGATGGCGGGACCCATATGGCGGGTTTTCGCGGCGCCCTGACCCGCACCTTGAACATCTATGCCGGGCAATCCGGGATCGCGCGGAAGGAAAAGGTCAACTTCACCGGCGATGACGCGCGCGAAGGTCTGACGGCCGTTCTGTCGGTCAAGGTGCCCGATCCGAAGTTCTCGTCCCAGACGAAGGACAAGTTGGTCTCGTCCGAGGTGCGCCCGGCGGTCGAAAGCCTGATGAACGAGAAGCTGGCCGAGTGGTTCGAGGAGAACCCGAACGAAGCGCGCCAGATCGTCACGAAGATCGTCGAAGCCGCGCTGGCCCGCGAAGCCGCCCGCAAAGCCCGCGAGATGACGCGGAAGAAGTCCACGCTGGACGTAGCGAACCTGCCCGGCAAGCTGGCCGATTGCCAGGTGAAAGACCCGGCGCAGCGCGAGGTGTTCCTGGTCGAGGGCGACAGTGCCGGCGGATCGGCCAAGCAGGGCCGTGCGCGGTTCAATCAGGCTGTGCTGCCCCTGCGCGGCAAGATCCTGAACGTCGAGCGTGCGCGGTTCGACAGGATGCTCGCCTCGAACGAGATCGGTACGCTGATCACCGCCTTCGGCACCGGGATCGGACGGGACGAGTTCGACATCTCGAAGTTGCGCTATCACAAGATCATCATCATGACGGACGCCGATGTCGACGGCGCGCACATCCGGACCCTGCTTCTGACCTTCTTTTTCCGGCAGATGCCCCAGATCATCGAGGGTGGATATCTCTACATCGCGCAGCCTCCGCTATACAAGGTGATGCGCGGCAAGTCCGAGGTTTATCTCAAGGATGAGCCCAGCCTCGAGAATTACCTGATCGAACAAGGCGCCGAGGGTGCGGTTCTGCGTCTGAACAACGGCGATGAGATTGCCGGGAATGACCTTCTGCGCGTCATCGAAGAAGCGCGGCAGGTACGTCGTATCCTTCAATCCTTCCCCACGCACTACAGCCAGAAAATCCTGGAACAGGCTGCCATTGCCGGGGCGTTCGCCGTCGGCGAGGTAGACAGCGACCTGCAAAGCGTCGCGGATCGGGTCGCAAGCCGCTTGGATCAGATCGCGGTGGAGTACGAGACCGGGTGGCAAGGTCGCATCACCCAGGATCATGGCATTCGCCTCAGCCGTGTCCTGCGCGGGGTCGAGGAATTGCGCACCCTTGATGGTGCCGTTCTTCGTTCCGGCGAAGCGCGCCGACTGGGCAACGAAACCGATCGCCTTCGAGGCGTTTACACCGACCCGGCTCAGCTCGTGCGCAAGGAGCGGGAGCAAAAAATACATGGTCCGCTGGACCTTCTCGACGCGATCACCGACGAGGGCGAGCGGGGACTGACCCTCCAGCGTTATAAGGGTCTGGGGGAGATGAACCCCGACCAGCTTTGGGAGACAACCCTCGATCCAGAAGCGCGGACGCTGTTGCAGGTGAAGATTGAGGACGTCGCTGAAGCTGATGACGTATTCACAAAGCTGATGGGAGACATCGTAGAACCCCGCCGCGACTTCATACGCTCGAACGCCCTTTCAGTCGAGAACTTGGACACTTGAGTTTTTGTAGGATCGAGTGCAATTGTGCGCGATCCCCATAAGTTTGCGCGATTTGCCCAAAAGCTTGCGCACAGGTAGGACGCGGCACCCAAGTGGCGGACCGCACCTTACATGACGGTTTGGGCCGGGGGTGGCCTGCATCTCTGTCGCCAAGTCTGAGGCCATGCCCGCTTTGGGGAACTACGACGCAGCATGTGCCCGGCCACGAACGGCGGCTTAGGCCATGCGCGAACCCACCACGGTCAGCAGCAAAACGACAGGCTTGGCGAAGGATTTCCGATACGGGCCAAATGAGACGGTGTGGCTTGCTGCTCGGTTGGCCCGCGATGGGAACCGCCCCAAGGCGAAATCCGCCCCCGACATGAAGGGCGGTAACCGGGCCTTCGGCGCACCATCCGGAGGCCTGCTGTGCGGACCTCCCTACCGTTTGCGGGTGCATTATCTCCCTCCACGCTTGCGCGGCGTTTGGAGAAGACGGCGTATTCTGTTGAACAACTCGGCTTAATTTGGGCATCGGGCTGATTCAATTCCACCACTGGGCGGGAGGGCCGGCGATGATGGGACCGAGGCAGGAGGCGCAACCGGCGCTGTTCTATAAGTTCTCGCTGGAGGATCACATCCCTCAAGATCACCTCCTGCGATCCATCGACCGATTCGTCGATCTGAGGAGCATCCGCGGCCATCTCGCGGATTTCTACAGCCATACCGGCCGTCCGTCCGTCGATCCCGAGCTCCTGATCCGGATGCTGCTGGTCGGCTATTGCTTCGGCATCCGGTCGGAGCGACGGTTGTGCGAAGAGGTGCATCTGAACCTGGCGTATCGCTGGTTCTGCCACCTCGACCTCGCCGACCGCGTGCCGGATCACTCGACGTTCTCGAAGAACCGCCATGGCCGGTTTCGCAACAGCGAGCTGCTGCGAAACCTGTTCGAGGTGACTGAACCGCCCCGGCTTGCCCGGAGAGCAAACCTCTCAAAGGATTGCTTTCTATGGACAGGAAGAAGAACACGACGAGCCCGTACCCGGCCGAGTTCCGCGAGCGGGCTGTGCAGATGGTTGCGGACCATCTCGATGGCTACAGCACTTTGACGG
>Ga0114903_1000151_pt1 | contig 48512 bp, 45 predicted proteins | sample MalvirDeepMed_s2_FD_87289 | JGI IMG/M metagenome (GOLD analysis project Ga0114903, IMG submission 87289) | Marine viral communities from the Global Malaspina Expedition - Malaspina viral metaG DeepMed_s2 | ecosystem: Environmental > Aquatic > Marine > Oceanic | place: Mediterranean Sea...
GGGCGCTGACGCAGCAGGCCAAGACCAACCTTGATCTCTTTCAGCGCCAGTACGATGGCGGGCAGCGCCAGGTGATGGACGTGGTGGGCGTCTACGAAACCTATTCGCGCGCCATCGAGACCCAGTTGAACCTGACCTATCGCGCCGCCCGTGCCGAGCTTGAAATCGCGCGCATCCGCGGCGTGCTGGCCGACGGGGCGCTGATGTGACGGGGGTAACCTTCCAGGGGCTGGCGGACCGGGCGCGGCAGGCGTTGCTGAAACCCGTGCCCGCGGTTCCGGCCAACCTGCCGAGCCGCGCGCCGCGCCACAGCGACCGCGCCCGCAACCGGGCCGAACTGATCCGGTTACTGGGCCGCCGGCTTGGGGTCGAGCCGCGGCTGCCGGATGTACTGGAGGCGCTGAGCCTGCATCGCGGGGACAACGATCACTACGACGCGGATGCGCTTTGCGCCGGGCTAATCGCCGCCGGGCTAAAGGCGGCGGCGATAAGGCCCAAGCGGTTGGGCGCCGCGCGCTGGCCGGCGCTGGCCTTGATGTCCAACGGCCAGGCGATCCTGGTGTTGGCGCAGCAGGACGAGACGCTGCGGATCTACGACCCGACCCAGACCGACCACCAGTCCGAGGTCCCGCTGGCGGAGTTCCTGCCGCATTTCAGCGGCACGCTTCTGCAGGCCGAAGCGCCGATGGCGCATCTGGCGGACACTCACGCATCGGTCATCCGCGAGGCGCATTGGTTCTGGGGTCGCTTCGCCGCCTTCCGCCGCCAGATCGCAGAGGTGGCGCTGGGGTCCTTCGTGGCGAACCTGCTGGCCGTGGCGGTGGCGCTGTTCTCGCTGCAGGTCTACGACCGGGTGATCCCGCACCAGTCGGAGGCGACGCTCTGGGTGCTGGCCGCGGGCGCAGCGATGGCGCTTCTGATGGAAGGGTTCCTCAAGACCGCGCGGGCGCAGCTTCTGGACGGCGCGGGCCGGCAGATCGAGATGGGCGTGCAGGGGCTGCTGATGGATCGGCTGCTGGGCATGCGCTCGGACCTCGCGGGCCGGTCGCCGGCACAGCTTTTCTCGTCAATGCGGGAGTTCGGGGCGGTGCGGGAATTCTTCACCGCCTCGACCGTCGGCGCGCTGACCGACATCCCGTTCATCTTCGTCTTCCTTCTGCTGGTCTGGTCGATCGCGGGCAACGTGGTCTGGGTGCTGATGCTGGGCGGCGTGCTGATGGTGGTGCCGGGGTTCCTGATGCAACGGCGGATGATCCGCCTCACGCAGGAAATGCAGGGCGCCAGTGCCCGGTCCTCGCGGCTCTTGCAGGAAACGGTGGTCGAGCTCGACACCATCAAGACCCAGCGCGGAGAGGACCGGTTCCGCCGCATCTGGGCGGAACTGACGGCGGTGCAATCGCTGAAATCCTCGGAACAGCGGCGGCTGTCCTCGGCGCTGACCTTCTGGAGCCAGGGGATGCAGCAGGCGACCTATGTCGCGGCGGTCATCACCGGCACTTACCTGGTCTTCGCCGGACAATTCACCGTGGGGTCGATCATCGCCACGGGCATCCTCACCTCGCGGACGCTGGCGCCGCTGACGCAGCTGTCGGGCATCATGGCGCGCTGGGGCAATGTCAAGGCGGCGCTGGACGGGCTCGACGGCATCGCCGATGCGCCGCAGGACCGCAGCACGACGCGCACCTACCTTCGCCGCGACAAGATCGCCGGGCGCTACGAGTTACGCGGCGTGAGCTATCGCTACGATCCCGACGGTGCACCGGTGCTGGACATCGCGCAGCTGGCGCTGAACGCGGGTCAGACCGTCGCGGTGCTGGGGGCCAACGGGTCGGGCAAGTCGACGCTGCTCAAGCTGCTGTCGGGGCTTTACGCGCCGGGCGAAGGCAAGCTGCTGATCGACGGCACCGAAATGGGCCAGATCGACCCGCGCGACCTGCGCCGCGGGATCGGCTACCTAGGCCAGGAGGTGCGTCTGTTCCACGGCACGCTGCGCGACAACCTGAACCTCAACCTGCTGGAACGTGACGACGACAGGCTCTATGCCGCGCTCGATTTCGCCGGGCTGGGGCAATACATCAAGGCACATGCCAAGGGGCTGGACCTCGAGATCCGCGACGGCGGCGAGGGCTTGTCAGTGGGGCAGAGGCAAAGCATCGGCTGGGCGCGGCTGTGGCTGCAGGATCCGGGCGTCTGCTTGCTGGACGAACCCACCGCGGCGCTGGACCAGACGCTGGAGCGGACGCTGATCTCGCGGCTCGAGGGCTGGCTGCAGGGCCGTACGGCAGTGATCGCAACGCATCGCGTGCCGATCCTGGCGCTGGCGGAACGCACGCTGATCCTGGCCAATGGCCGGATGGCGGTGGACGGGCCGCGCGACCAGGTGCTGGACCACCTGCGCACCGCTAGCCAGGGGGGCAGCTAGATGGCGACGCCGACGACGGCCTTTGGCGACCAGATGGCGCAGCGGATGCGCGGGCCTTCGCTGATGATCTGGCTCTGCGCGGGGACCGTTTGGCTTTTCATCATCTGGGCGGCGAATGCCTGGATCGACGAGATCGTGCGCGCCGAAGGCGAAATCATCAGCTCGTCGCGGCCGCAGATCATCCAGAACCTCGAAGGCGGCATCCTGTCGGAACTGCTGGTCAAGGAAGGTGACGAGGTGCTGCGCGGCGACGTGCTGGCGCGGCTGCACGGCACGATGTTCGAATCCTCGGTGGACGATCTCGAGGATCAGATCGCGACGCTGGAGGTGCGGCGGCTGCGCCTCGAAGCGGAACTGGCGGGGCAGACCGCCTTCGATGTGCCCGCGGACCTGGCGCAGCGGGCGCCGGACATGGTGGCGTCGGAACGCGCGCTGCTGGCGGCCCGGCAGGCGGATTTCTCCAAGCGCAGCGACGGCGCGCGTCGGGTGCTGGATCAGGCGGCCAAGGAACTGAGCCTGCTCGAGGATCTGCTGGACAAGAAGGTGGTGGCGTTGATCGAGGTGACCCGCGCGCGCAAGGCGCATGCGGATGCGCGGATCAAGTACGACGAAATCGTCACCCAGGCCGAACTGGGCCGCGCTCAGGACTATTCCGAAACGCTGCGCGAACTGGCGACGTTGCGCCAAAACCTCAGGGCGAGCATGGATCAGCTGAACCGCACCACGCTGCTGAGCCCGATGCACGGCGTGGTGAACACACTGTCGGTCACCACCATCGGCGGCGTCGTGCGCCCGGGCGAGGAAATCCTGCAGATCATCCCGCTGGACGAGGAGCTGTTCGTCGAGGCCAAGGTCGCGCCCGAGGATATCGCGGGAATCCGCCCCGGGCAGGAGGCGACGATAAAGCTCTCGGCCTATGACTACACGATCTACGGCACGCTCAAGGCGCGGGTCGACGTGATCTCGGCCGACACCTTCAAGGACGAGCGCACGCGGGACGAGGATCCGCATTACAAGGTCACGCTGCGGGTCGACATGGGGTCGCTGACGGAACGGCAGGCGCAGATCGAGATCCGGCCGGGCATGCTGGGGCAGGTGGAGCTGCACACCGGCGAAAAGACCGTGCTGCAATACCTGCTCAAGCCGCTTTACAAGTCCCGCGAGGCGCTGCGCGAACCCTGAGCAATGCGCGGCGCAACGCCCACCGTCACGGTGGTCTTGGCCGGCGTTAAGCCTTGCCGCCTAAATCCCTTGCCTTGAGCGACGGCCACCTCCGGGCCGCGGTGCGAGGAAAGGGACAGCGATGAACAAGGCGATTACCGATGGCGTGGTGCTGATGCCGCCAGAGTTTGGGGCGGGTCTGGGTGTCTGGGCGCGCGGCGACGGCGTGCCGGGCTCGGACACCTATCAGAACGTGGCCTCGGCGGCCTTCGTCCCGGCGGACCAGGATTTCGGCGGCTGTCTCGAACTGCTGAAGACCGACTCCGTGCAGAAGATCCGCTACTTGGGCGAAACGCCGCTGTTGCCGGGCTGCTACCTGCGTATCACGGCGCGGGTCAAGGCGGTCTCGGGCAACCTGCCCTCGGTGCGCATTGCCGGCTGGGCCGGGGCCGCAGGCGGCGGGCATGTGAACGGGGTGACCGAGGTCGGGCCGTCCACGACGATCACGAATTACGGCGAGGTCGTCGAAGTCTCGGCGATCGTCGGTGCGGGCAACCGGACCGGGGTCGATATGGTCTGGGGCGTGCAGCCGATCTACGGCCATTTCGGGCTCGACCTGACCGGTCCCAATGGCGGCGTCGTCCGGGTGGATGACATCGTCATCGAGGACGTGACCGAGGTGTTCCTGCGCAACATCCTGAACGTGGTCGACGTGCGCGACTACGGCGCGCTTGGCGACGGCACCACCAACGATGCCGCGGCCTTCGAGGCGGCGGATGCGGATGCCCGCGGGCGCCGGGTGCTGGTGTCGGCGGGCACCTACCGGCTGGCCAGTTCGGTGACGCTGGAGAGCCGGGTGGAATTCGAAGGCTCGGTGAGCATGCCTGATAATGCGATCCTGTCGCTGACCAAGGATTTCTCGCTGCCGACCTATATCGACGCCTTCGGCGGCGACGAGGAGATGGCGTTCAGGAAGGCGGTGCAATCGCTGATGAACAACGCCGATCATGAAAGCCTCGACCTTGCCGGGCGGCGGGTGTCGATCACCGCTCCCATCGACGTTCAGCAAGCGGTGAACAACCGCACCGCCTATGCGCAGCGCCGGGTCATCCGCAACGGCCAGCTGCGGGCGGAATCCACCGGCAATTGGGCGCCCACGGTGGTCACAAGCCAGGCGCGCTATGCGGCCGACAACCGGTTCCGCCTGACCAACGTAACCAATGTCGCCAATATCCCGGTGGGCGCTTTGGTCGAAGGCAACGGTGTCGGGCGCGAAATTTATGTGCGCGACGTGAACGTGGCCGCACAGGAGGTGACGCTCTCGCAGCCGCTGTCGGATGCGATCGGCACGCAAAGCTATACCTTCACGCGGTTCAAATACATCCTCGACTTCAGCGGCTTCGAAAAGCTCGACCAGTTCGTGCTCGAGGATATCGAGTTCCAGTGCCAGGAAGAGGCCAGCGGCGTGCTGCTGGCGCCGCTGGGAACGATCATGCAGATCCGCGATTGTACCTTCAACCGGCCCGGACATCGCGGCATTTCCAGCCCCGGCGACGGTTGCCAGGGGATGCTTGTGGATTACTGCCAGTTCATCAGCCACGAAGGCGGGACGCTGACGCAGAACCGTGTATCGGTGGCGATCAACTCGAATGCCAACGACGTCAAGATCCGCAACTGCCGGGCCTCGCAATTCCGCCATTTCGCCGTCATCAGCGGGGCGCATACGACCATCGCCAACAACCACTTCTTCCAGGGCGACGAATCCTCCAACGGGCTGCGGTCCGCCGGGATCGTGCTGTGTCTGCGGGCCTGCAACGCGTCGATCACCGGCAACTACATCGACAACGCCTTCATCGAATGGACCAACGAACGCGAACCCGAGCCGGATTTTTCCGGCGGTTTCGGTTTCGCCGGCCTGTCGGTCACCGGCAACGTGTTCCTGTCATCAAACGTGGCGCCGTGGTTTTCCTTCCTGGTGGTCAAGCCCTATGGCAGCGGCCAGTTCGTCAACGGCCTGAATGTTTCGGGCAACACCTTCCGCTGCGTCGGCACGACGATGAACCGGGTGGAGCGGGTCGACACCTCGTTCTCGGGGCTCGACTTTGCACGGATGAAAAAGATCACCTTCGTCGGCAACACCTACCACAACATCGAATTCGGGGCCGAGAACCCGCTGGTGGTGGCGCATTCCCAGAACACGCCCGAACAGGTGTGGGAAGTGTCCGCCGACGGCCGCTTGCCGTTCAACGGCTACGCGCTCGACGTGGATGCGGTGGCGCTGCGCGGTCGGTTGCGCAACGAATCCAACGTCAGCCGCTACGACAATCCCCATACGGAAACCCGGCGCGGTCCGGCAGAGGACGAAATTCACCTGACGTTTTCCGCGCCGATGCGCGGGGACGTGAACGTGACGATGCGGATGGACTGAAGCGCAGGCTTTGACGGCGGGGAAGGGCTGCGCGCTGCGCGGCCCTTTTCGTGCGGCGGTCAGGCGCTGGAATACTGGGCGTCGGTGACTTCTTCGAGCCAGTCCGCGGCGCTCCCGTCCTGCGCTTCCTGCATGGCGAGATGCGTCATCGGCGCGTCCGGTCCGGCCCCGTGCCAATGCTTTTCTCCGGGCGCGAAGACCACCGTGTCGCCGGGGACAAGCCGCATGACCGCGCCACCGTCGGTCTGGGCAAGGCAGGTGCCGGAGAGGACCAGCAGGGTCTGACCCAGCGGATGCGTGTGCCAGAACGTGCGCGCGCCGGGTTCGAAGGTCACCCGCGCAGCGTTCAGGCGGGCGGGTGCGTCCGGCGTCGGCACCGCTTCGAGCGTGACGGTTCCGGTGAAATATTCGGGGTTTCCGGGGCGGCTGTCGTGATCGGCGCTGCGGGTGATCTGCATGGGTCCGGGTCCTTTGCGGCTTTCGGGCAGGGAACACCAATGGCGGTGCGTTGCCAAGGGGGGGTGGCGCGCCATTGCCAAATGACGAAAAATGTATATACATACGATATGCATTGCAAAGGCGATGCCCCGTTCGTGGAGATCTGAGCCGTGCCGGACAAGAAGAAGCCCAAGAAAAAGGGCCTGAAGGACAGCCAGCTGATCATCAGGATCGCCGGCTCCGACAGGGACCGCTTCGTGGCGTTGTGCGAGGATCTCGACACCAGCGCCGCGCGCGAAATCCGACGGTTCATTCGCGAGTTCCTGGCCGCGCATGACGTTGCGTCCTGACGCAGGGCCATAGAATGTCAAAGGAGACACCGATGTCGAAGAAATCCAAGATCAAGTCGCTCAAGGCCGAGGTCAAAAGCCGTAAGGCCAAGATCAAGCGCCACGAGAGCAAGTTGAAAACCGCCAAGAAGGCGCTCAGGAAAGTCGCCTGAGGCATGGGTCCGCGTTGCCGATGTTCGGCATCGCGAACCGCTCAGACCAAGGAGAGTGAGACGATGAAAACGCTCGAAGAGGTGCCCGGCGTCGGACCGGCCCTTGCCACGCTGCTGCGAAAGAACGGTATTGCAACTGCCGCCGATCTCGCGTCCCGCAGCGCAGACGACCTGCAACAGATCCCCGGCATCGGCGCCGCGCGTGCGCAGAAGCTGGCAACCGCGGCGACCGCGGAGACACCCGCCACGCCATCCGCGCAACCGGCGCCTGCTTCCGCGACGGATGTGACGCCAGATCCGCAACCGGAACAGTCCGCGCCCGTGGTCAACGGCAAAGACGCACTGCCCGCGAAAGTCGCCAAGCCGACGCAGACCGCCAAAGGCGCCAAGCCGGCCAAAGCGTCCAAACCTGCGAAAGCTGCCAAGCCTGCGAAGTCGGCAAAAGCGGCCAAGCCCAAGAAGGCCGGAAAGCCCGCAAAGCCGAAAAGCGCTCCAAAGTCCGCCGACACAGCAGCGGCCAAGACGGCAAGCAAGAAAAAGACCGCGGCGAAGGATATGCCAGCCACCGCAAAGAAGAAGGCCGACAAGGCGGTAAAGAAAGCCGAAACCATTGCCGAAAAGGCCAAGGCAAAAGCCCGAAAGGCTGCTGCCAAGGCCGAGAAGGCGATCGAGAAGGCGAAGAAGAAGATCAAGAAGGCCAAAAAGGCCAGGTCCTGATCCCGCGTCACGAAAAAACGCCCCGCGTTGCTGCGGGGCGTTTGCGTCTGTAAAGCGCGGTGCGCCTCAGAGGTTGGGGTAGAGCGGGAAGCGGGCGCAGAGTTCGGCCACTTCGCCGCGCACTTTCTCTTCGACCGCGCCGTTGCCGTCTTCGCCGTTGGCGGCAAGACCGTCCACGACTTCGTTGATCCAGCGGGCGATCTGGCGGAATTCCGGCTCACCGAAGCCGCGGGTGGTGCCCGCAGAGGAGCCAAGCCGGATGCCGCTGGTGACGGTCGGCTTTTCCTCGTCGAACGGCACGCCGTTCTTGTTGCAGGTGATGTGCGCGCGGCCCAGGGCCTTGTCGGTGGCGTTGCCCTTCACACCCTTGGGACGCAGGTCCACGAGCACGATATGGGTGTCGGTGCCGTGGGTCACGGTCTCGAGTCCGCCCTTGTGCAGTTCGTCCGCCAGCGCCTGTGCGTTGGTGATGACGTTCTTGATGTAGCTCTTGAACGAGGGGTCGAGCGCTTCGCCGAAGGCCACCGCCTTGGCGGCGATCACGTGCATCAGCGGTCCGCCCTGAATGCCGGGGAAGATGGCGGAGTTGAACTTTTTCGCCAGCGCCTCGTCATCGGTGAGGATCATGCCGCCGCGCGGGCCGCGCAGGGTCTTGTGCGTGGTGGTGGTCGCCACGTGCACATGCGGGAAGGGGTTCGGATATTCGCCCGCCGCGATCAGACCGGCGAAATGCGCCACGTCCGCCAGCAGGTAGGCGCCGCAGCTGTCGGCGATTTCGCGGAACTTCTTGAAGTCGATGGTGCGCGGGATGGCCGAGCCGCCGGCGATAATCATCTGCGGCTTGTGCTCTGCGGCCAGCGCGGCCAGCTGATCATAGTCAATGTCCAACGTGTCGCGCTTCACGCCGTATTGCACGGCGTTGAACCACTTGCCCGACTGGTTGGGCGCGGCACCGTGGGTCAGGTGACCGCCGGCGTCGAGGCTCATGCCGAGGATGGTGTCGCCGGGCTTCAGAAGCGCCTGAAACACGCCCTGGTTGGCCTGGCTGCCAGAATTCGGCTGCACGTTGGCAAAGCCGCAGCCGAAGAGCTTGGTGGCGCGGTCGATGGCCAGTTCCTCGGCCTTGTCGACCCATTGGCAGCCGCCGTAGTAGCGGCGGCCCGGGTAACCCTCGGCATACTTGTTGGTCATGACGCTGCCCTGCGCTTCCATCACGGCGGCAGAGACGATGTTTTCCGAGGCGATGAGCTCGATCTCGTCGCGCTGTCGGCCCAGTTCGCCGGTGATGGCGGCGCTGATTTCGGGGTCGCGCTTGGCAAGGCTGTCGGTGAAGAAACCAGTGTCGCGGTGCGGGGCGTTCATGGCGTGGCCTCCTGTTGGGTGCATCAATTCTGCGGGTTTCCTATAGGAAAGTATGCAGCGATCAAGCTCTGTAAAGCGTGAAATAGTCTTAAGACTCCGGCTTTGCTGGCCCTTGCGGGAAACTTGTGCTTGTTTCAGAAACAGATAGCCGGAACCGGATCGCCTGATGACTTTACGAATTGCCTTCGCCGCGAGCCATGCGCCCATCGCACAGGCCGCGCGTGAATCGCTGATCCGGCAATACGGCGATCATGCCGAGGACGGCGCGGACGTGATCGTGGCCCTCGGCGGCGACGGTTTCATGCTGCACACGCTGCACCGGACGCAGGGGTTCGCGGCGCCGGTCTACGGCATGAACCGCGGCACGGTCGGCTTTCTGATGAACGAATATTCCGATCACGGGCTGGTGGACCGCTTGCAGGCGGCCGAAGAGGCGGTGATCAACCCGCTCTCGATGCATGCGGTGACGGCCAGCGGCGCCGAACACCACGAGCTTGCCATCAACGAGGTGTCGCTGCTGCGGCAGGGGCCGCAGGCGGCGCGGCTGCGGATCAGCGTCGACGGGCGGCTGCGCATGTCGGAACTGGTCTGCGACGGCGCGCTGGTGGCGACGCCTGCGGGTTCGACCGCCTACAACTATTCGGCGCACGGCCCGATCCTGCCCATCGGGTCGGATGTGCTGGCGCTGACGGCGATGGCGGCGTTCCGGCCCCGGCGCTGGCGCGGGGCGCTCTTGCCAAAGACCGCCGAGGTCCGGTTCGAGGTGCTGGATGCCGAGAAGCGCCCGGTCATGGCCGAGGCCGACGCCCGGTCGGTCCGCGACGTGGTCCGGGTGGACATCCGGTCAGAGCCCAGCATCGCCCACCGGGTGCTCTTCGACCCCGGCCACGGACTCGAGGAGCGGCTCATCCAGGAGCAGTTCGTCTAGCGCAGCAGGCTGCCGTGCAGATAGTCCGGATGCGGCGCGGCACCGGGCCCGGAGTCAAGGCCGCTTGCGGCCGCCGGGCCAGCGTCATGCCGAAGGCATGCCTCTGGCATGACCCGCCCCGTCGCACCAGAGGTGCGCCGCTCTCCTTGGCACGCCTTTGGCGTGGTGGGCGGCGCTTTGGCTGGTCTTGGCGAAAAGCTGGGGCGGCTTTCGGGTTTGGCGGACATAAAGTGCAAAGCGGTGTGGGCAGAGGCGCCACCCCGCGGGCCGGCGCTGGACAGGCGGCTTCGACTGTTACGCCGAAAATCGTGTCAACGTCTGCGCAAACAGCCCCGCATCCACGTTCCCGCCCGAGATCGTGACGATCACCGCCTCGCCCTCGACCTCGCCCGGATGGAACAGCGCCGCCGCCAGCGCCACCGCGCCGCCCGGTTCGGCGACCACGCGCAGGTAGCGGAAGGCCAGCGCCATGGCGCGCTGCGCCTCGTCTTCGGTAACCACGAGGCCCGGCCCGCAAAGCCGGGACATGATCGGAAAGGTCAGATCGCCCGGGCGCGGCGTCACGATGGCATCGCAGAGGCCGCCCGGCGCGCGCCGGTTCGTCTCGATCCGGCCCGAGGCCAGCGACCGGGCGACGTCGTCGTAATGCTCGGGCTCCACCGGGCGGACGCGCAGGCCCGGCGCGCGGGCTTCGAGCGCCAGCGCAATGCCCGAGGTGAAGCCGCCGCCGCCGCAGCAGACCAGCATGTCGCCGCGTTCGACTCCCATTTCCGCCGCCTGCTCTGCGATCTCCAGCCCGCAGGTGCCCTGTCCGGCGATCACCTGCGGTTCGTCGAACGGCTTGATCAGGGTCAGGCCGCGGTCTTCGGCCAACTGCGCGCCGATGGCGTCGCGGTCCTCGGTCGCGCGGTCGTAGAGCACCACCTCGGCCCCCAGCGCGCGGGTGCCGTCGATCTTGGCCCGCGGCGCGTCCGACGGCATGATGATCACCGCCGGTGCGCCGAAGCTGCGGGCGGCAAAGGCCACGCCCTGTGCGTGGTTCCCCGAGGAAAAGGCGATGACGCCGTGGGCGCAGGTGTCCGGGTCGAGCGCGGAGACCGCCGACCAGCCGCCGCGCCCCTTGAAGCTGCCGGTCACCTGCAGGCACTCGGCCTTGACCAGCACCCGGCGGCCCGCGATCTCGTCCAGGAAGGGCGAGTTCAGCATCGGCGTGCGCCGGATGTGGCCTTTCAGGCGGGCCGCCGCGGCGTCGATCATGTCGATGTTCATGGATGTGCTCCGGTCAGGGGAGGGCGCTCAGCGCATCGCGTCGAGCCAGCGGTTGAGCGCGACGACAGCGCCGGTTTCGTCGAGGAAGGGAATATGCCCCCGGTCCGGGATCTCGGCGGCGATCATGTCGGGACGGCGGCGCTGCATCTCGTCGAAGGTGGGCAGGCTCAGCAAATCGGAATTCGCCCCCCGGATGGCGCAGAGCGGCAGGCCCTCCAGCGCATCGAAAAGCGGCCAGAGGTCCGCCGCGGGCTGTGCGCCGGACCCCAGCACCGCGTCACGCAGTTTCGGGTCGTAGGGGATCTCCAGCCCCTTTTCGGTCTCGCGGAAAAGCCGCGCGGCGATGGTCCGCCAGCGCTCCGGTGGCACGCCGGGGAAGGCAGGCTGCGCGGAGAGCGCGGTCGCGGCCTCTGCATGCGTGTGCCAGACCGGGGTTCGGCCAAGGTAGTTCTTGATGACCTCGAGGCCCGCGTCGTCGATCTCGGGCCCGATGTCGTTGAGCGCCACGCCCAGCAGACGGTCCTTGGCGGTGGCGGCCAGCACCATGGCAATCAGCCCGCCGCGCGAGGTGCCCAGCACCGCGGCCCTGTCGAGTCCGAGGTGATCGAGCAATTCCAGCGCGTCGCGGCCCTCGACAGGGATGGTGTAGGTCTCATGGTTGGCCCAGTCCGACTGACCGCGGCCGCGGTAATCCAGCCGGATGAGCCGCACGTCCCGCAGATGCGGGGCGACGTCGTCGAAATCGTGCCCGTCGCGGGTCAGACCGGCGAGACAGAGCACCGGCAGGCCCTGGCCTTCGTCGGTGTAGTGCAAAGAGACCGAATCGGAGGTGGTGAAACGGGGCATCAGGTGACGAGCTCCGGCAGGGCGGTGAGGTCGGACAGGATGTGTTGCGGGCGGTGGGGCAGGCGGTCCAGCGGGTCGCCGGCGCGGTTGACCCAGACGGTCTCGAACCCGTAGCCCGCGGCGCCGGCGGCGTCCCAACCGTTCGAGCTGACGAAGAGCACCTCGGTCCGGTCGCAGCCGAAGTGCTTGCCCACGAGGTCGTAGACACGGGAATCCGGTTTGAAGATGCCCACGTCCTCGACCGACAGCACCGCGTCGAGCCAGGTGCCGAGCCCGGCGCTGTCGACCGCGCCTTCCAGCATGTCGGGATTGCCGTTGGACAGGATCGCGCAGGCCATGCCTTGCGCCTTGAGCGTCGCCAGCATCTTCGGCACCTCGGGGAAGGCCGCAAGTTCCCAGTAAAGCGCCAGGAGGCGCTCGCGCAGCTCCATGTCTCCGTCGAGGCTGTGGCGCTCCATCGCCCAGTCGAGCCCGTCCTTGGTAACCTCCCAGAACGAGGTGTGCTCGCGGGTGATGGCGCGCAGCCAGGTGTATTGCAGCTGCTTCAGGCGCCAGTCCTCGGCCAGCTTCGGCCAGAGCGCCGCCAGGGCGTCGCGCCCCGGCTCCGCGGCGGCCACGCGCGCGGCGGCGGCCACGTCGAAGAGCGTGCCGTAGGCGTCGAAGATGCAGGTGGTGATGGGCATGCCTGTCCTTTCCCGTTTGGCGCAGAGTTGCATGCAGCGGGCGGAGGGAAAAGGCCCAATGGCGTCCGCCCTGGCGGGTGATTTGCATTTCGCGCCGGTCGTGCATAGACTCCACGATGAGCACGAGAACCCGCGCGCGGCGCGGCCTCGAAAAGCAACCCTTTCCCAAAAGAACTGGATATTGATGATGACCGAAGTCAAAACGGGCGACACCGTACGTATTCACTATACCGGCACCCTCGAGGACGGCAGCACCTTCGATTCGAGCGCGGGCCGCGATCCGCTGGAATTCCAGGTCGGGTCGGGCCAGATCATTCCCGGGCTCGACAAGGCGATGCCCGGCATGAGCGTCGGCGAGAAGAAGACCGTGGCGGTCCCCGCGGACGAGGCTTACGGGCAGCCCAACCCCGAGGCGCGCCAGGCGGTGCCGCGCGGCGAGATCCCCGCCGACATCCCGCTCGATCCCGGCACGCAGCTGCAGGTGCAGACGCCGAATGGACAGGTGATGCCGGTGACCGTGGTCGACGTGACCGATGCCGAGGTGACGCTGGACGCCAACCATCCGCTGGCCGGCAAGGACCTGACATTCGCCATCGAACTGGTCGAGATCGCCTGATCGGGCGTGATCCTGCGGAGTGGCCTGCGGCCACGCCGGTTTGACTGAAAAACGCCGGGCCCTTCGGGGTCCGGCGTTTTTGCATGTGATTCATGATGCGCATCTGTCCGGACGGTCCGCCGGTGGCAAGGGCAGGAGCCTCCGGCGGGAGTTTATCGGCAAGATGAAGTTACGGGCGGCGCGCTTTTGTGGCGTCGGCTCGCCCTGGATGGTGCGAGGTGCGCAGACATACGACTGCTGGTCGCCGGAGGCTCGTCTTCGTTCATTCTTGTCGAACAGGTCGACGGTGCGGCGGTCGCACAGCTTTGCGTGGTTCAGAGCGATGTGGTCCGGACCTGGCCAGGCTGGAGGAAAAGTTGCCGGGGCTCGAGTCGGCCGGGTTTCGGTCATGTGGCGCGGCCTGGGTTGACACCGCGTGGCGCTGTCCCGAGAACGATGCGACCGCGACCCCTGAGGAGCCCAAGCCGATGCCGCCCAAGCCCCGCGCCCGCGCCGGAGACGGCCTGATCCCCGCAGTCTGGGGCGTCGGTGCGATGTTCGACGACCCCAGGCCGCTGGTCTTTTCGACCGTGCCGGTGGTGCTCTCCTGGTCGCCGAAATCCGCCTGCACCCATGTTTTGTGCTGGTTTCTGGCGCATGAATGTCTGATGACGGCGGCAGAATACTACGACCTCTGGCCGCATGAATTCCGCGGCAAGGTCTATTACCGCAGCCGGACATATCGCGCGGCGGCGACGCGGTTCCTGGACAGTGGCGGAGCGGGGTATACGCTGATCCGGATCACCCGCGCGCCCGAGCGGCGGCTGGTGTCGGTCTTTCGCCACGCGCTGCGCACCGGGCTGGTCCGTGCCGCGCTCGATACCGAACTGGGCCGCGACACGCGCGCGACCGGGGCGTCGCTACAGGAATTCGGTGCGCATCTGGCGGGGCGGCCGCTGGTCACGCCAAGCGAGGTCAACATGCACCTGCGTGCCCAGTATCACCCCGTCTGGGACATGGCGTTCGATCGGGTCATCACGCTCAACATGGATGAAACCGGGCTCGACGCCGGCCTGGCCGCGATCGAGGCCGACCTGGGCTTGCCACCGCAGGATCCGATGGCGCACGCCTATTTCCGGCAGGTGCGGCAACGGCATTACAGCCGGGATGTGCCCTGGACCGGCCCCGGCCCGGTCGAGGCGGCGCGGCTCGGTGCCGCCGGCGAGGACGGTTTTCCGAAACGGGCGCTGGAGGGCACCGCGCTGGTGCGCGAACTGGCGCAAGAGCTTCACGGGATCGACCATGGCCGCGTCGCGACCGCGGACACGGCCGGGCGGTTGTTTCGCTAGCGGCGGCGCGAGACGTCTCCGGCTTTAATGGCAGGATGAAACCGGGCGGGGCAGCTCTGTCTTCATCTCGCACCGGGCGTCTGGCGGCGGAACACCGCGGGGGCTCTGCGGGGCTGGCCCCTCAATGCCGTCCGGCGGTGCCCGGCCCGACCCCGATCGGACCGCTTGGCGGGACCGACTGGACGTCAGTCCCGCCTGCCCGAAAACCGTGTCTGCCACTCTTCGCGCTCTGCATCGGTAATCTTGCGGAAGGTCACGTCGGGCACGGTGAAGGCGTGGCCGGCGGGCAGGGCGTGCAGGGCGGCGGCGTCGTCCGGCCAGTCGGCGCCTTCGGATTGCATTGCCGCCAGCAGCTCGGCGCAGGCATCGGGGATGAAGGGCTGCGAGATCACCGCGTAGAAGCGGATGAGGTTCAGACCAAGGCGGATCTGCATCGCGGCGGTCTCGGGATCGGTCTTGATGGTGGTCCAGGGGGCGACCTCCTGCAGGTATTCGTTGCCCAGCACCCAGAGCGCACGCAGGGCGGCGGCGGACTTGCGGACCTCCATCGCCTCCATCTGGCGTTCGTATTCGGCAAGGCCCGTCGCGATGTCGTCGATGAGCTGGGCTTCTCGGGCGCCCTCCGCACCGCCTTCTGGCACCGCTTCGCCGAATTTCGACCGGCAGAACTTGGTCACGCGGCTGGCGAAGTTGCCTAGCACGTCGGCGAGGTCCTTGTTCACCGAGGTCTGGAAATTCTCCCAGGTGAATTCGGCATCCGAGGATTCCGGCGCATGGCTCAGCAGCCACCAGCGCCAGTAGTCCGCCGGCAGGATCTCGAGCGCCTGGTCCATGAACACGCCGCGCCCGCGCGAGGTGCTGAACTGGCCGCCCTCGTAGTTGAGGTAGTTGAAGCTCTTGATGTAGTCGACGAGCTTCCACGGCTCGCCCGAGCCCAGGATGGTCACCGGGAAGCTGAGGGTGTGGAAGGGCACGTTGTCCTTGCCCATGAACTGGGTGTAGGTCACGTCCTCCGCACCCTTGTCGGTGCGCCACCAGCGTTCCCAGTCGGTACCTTTGCCGGCCTCCTGCCATTCCTGGGCGCAGGCGATGTATTCGATGGGCGCGTCGAACCAGACGTAGAAGACCTTGCCCTCCATGCCGGGCCAGTCCTGGTCGCCGCGCTTCACCGGAACGCCCCAGTCGAGGTCGCGGGTGATGCCGCGGTCCTGCAGCCCGTCGCCGTCGTTGAGCCATTTCTTGGCGATCGACGTGGTCAGCACCGGCCAGTCGGTCTTGCTGTCGATCCAGTCCTGCAACTCCTGCCGCATCTCGGATTGCCGCAGGTAAAGATGCGTGGTCTCGCGCATCTCCAGATCCGTGGCGCCGGAAATGGTCGAATGCGGGTTGATGAGGTCCACCGGGTCGAGCTGCTTGGTGCAGTTGTCGCACTGGTCGCCGCGGGCGCTGTCGAACCCGCAGTTGGGGCAGGTGCCCTCGATGTAGCGGTCGGGCAGGTAGCGCCCGTCGGTGGGCGAATACATCTGCGTTTCGGACACCTCGCGGATCAGGCCGCGGTCGGCCAGCCGGGCGGCGAAATGCTGGGTCAACGTGTGGTTCTGCGGCGAGGAGGAGCGGCCGAAGTGATCGAAGCTGAGGCGGAAGCCCTCGGCGATCTTCGCCTGCACGGCATGCATTTCGCGGCAGTATTCGGCCACCGGCTGGCCGGCCTTCTTGGCGGCAAGCTCGGCCGGGGTGCCATGTTCGTCGGTGGCGCAGAGAAACAGCACCTCGTGGCCGCGCGCGCGCAGGTAGCGGGCGAAGAGGTCGGCGGGCAGCTGGCTGCCCACGAGGTTGCCGAGGTGCTTGATCCCGTTGATGTAGGGAATCGCGGAAGTGATGAGGTGGCGTGCCATGTCGGTCGTCCCGGAATCTCAGGGTTTGCGATGGCATAGCGGATGGTGCGGGCGGTGGCCAGTGCCTGGGAGGTCTCAGCCCCGGGCGTCCGTCCCGTCGGACTTTTTGGCTTCGCGGCTGCGGCCCAGCAGGCGTCCGATGACGAAACTGGTGCGGGGCGCATAGACATAGCGGGTTCGGGCGGCGGCCGGGCGGGCGCGCATGCGGATCAGTCCGAAGACCACGAGCACGGCGTGTCCCATCCCGATGAGCGCGAAGAGCGCCGGCGGCCCGAAGGCGTTCATCAACACCGAGGCGACGTAGGGCGCCGCGATGGCACCGACCGCGTACCAGAACATCAGCGCCGCCGAGAGCTCGACCCGTTCCGAGCTGTCGGCGAAGTCATGGGCATGGGCGCAGGCGACCGAGTAGATCGGAAAGGTGGTGAGCCCGAAGATCGCCGCGGTCAGCATGATGCCGGGTGTGCTGAGCCCGGTGAGCGTCGCGGTGGTGGCGCAGCTGACGATGGCCGCGAGCGACAGCCAGATCAGCACCGCGCGGCGGTCGAAGCGGTCCGCCAGCCAGCCGACGGGATATTGCGACAGCGCGCCGCCTGCGACGAAGGCGGCGAGAAACCAGGCGATCTGGTCCACGGCCAGTCCGACACCCTGGCCGTAGATCGGCCCGACCATGCGGAAGCTGGCCGAGCTGAGTGCCGCCACCACCACCCCGGCGGCGGCCAGGGGCGAGCGGTCGACGGCCAGCCGCGGGCGCAGGCGCGGGGCGGCGGGGATCTCGGGCTGCTTCGAGGTGGTGAGCGCCAGCGGCAGCAGGGCGGCGCAGCAGAAGATCGCCAGCAGGTTGTAGCTGAGGTAATGCGCAGGCTCGAGCACGCCGATGAGCAGCTGCGCCAGCAGCGACGCGCCCATGTCCGCCACGCGGTAGCTGGCCATGGCCCGGCCGCGGGTCTCGTTGGTGACCTCGGCCTGCATCCAGGCCTCGATCACCGTGTAGCAGCCGGCGACGCAGATGCCCGTGCCGATCCGCATCAGCGCCCAGGCATAGGGGTCGAGCACGACCATGTGGCCCAGTAGGCCGATGGTGCCGAGCGCGGTGAAGGCGGCGAAGGCGCGGGCGTGGCCCACCGATCCCATCAGCCGCGGCGCGATCCAGCAGCCCAGGAAGAAGCCGACGAAATGCGCCGAGCCCAGCATGCCGATTTCGGCGGTGGAGAAATCGAGCGCGAAGCCCGAGAGCGCGTCGAGCGGCCCGACGCCGCCCGAGCTGATCTGCAGCAGGATGACCGACAGGAAGAGGGCGGTGAAGGACAGGGGCAGGCGCATTGAGGTGTTAAGCCACGGGCTGCGGGGCCTGTCGAGACGGGATGCGACCTTTGCGGGTGCGTTTGCACCGGGCGTTCGTGGGCGGCGCGCCGATTTTCTCGAGAAAATCGGTCCGAAAATCTCGAGATTTTCGGGGGGCCGCAGATCGAAGGTTTGCGCAAGGCGCGTTTTTCTCGAGAAAAACGGTCCAAAAAATCTCGAGATTTTTTGGGTCTGGGAGCGGTGTCGCGATCGGCGTCGGCGGGTTCTGCTGTCCCGGAACTGTCCGGCGCGCTGCCCGCGGGTCAGGCGACAGGCGCTGGCGTGCTCCGGGTGTCGGGGCGCAGCTGGCACAGCCCGCCTCCGGCCCGCGTTTCGCCCACCTGCCAGCGTTTGTGCGGCGCCATGCGGGCGCGAAGCCGCTCCAGCGTCCAGGCGCTTTGCCCCGCCGTGTGCGCCGGTTCCAGGCCAAGGCGCGTCTCGATCCCCGGCGCGCCGCCGGTGCCCGGCGTCAGCAGCAGGCCGATGGGGCGGCAGAGACCCGCGCCGCAGCCGGTCTCGGCCGCGAGGTGCAGGCGGCGCACCGGCGTCATCGCGGGCGGGTCGGAGAGGTCCGCCACCACCACCGGCACGGTGCCCGCGCGCAGCGCCTCCTCCATGCACCAGAGCATGTCGCCCGCGCGTTCGGGCCGGACAAAGACCACGTCCCGCGGCGCGAGGTAGGGCTGCATGCCGTCGGGGTTGAGCGTGTCCACCCCCCAGGCGGGCGCGATCCAGATCACCGGCGCCCCGGCTTGCGCGGCGATCATCAGCGCCAGCGTGCGCCGCGCCCGGCCGCAGAGCTCGTGCACCCGGCCCAGCGGCAGGGAGAGGTCGGGCATAAGCGACAGCGCCGGGGCGGGGCGATGCGGGGCGCGGCTGAGCAGGGCGTGTGACATGGAGTCGAGCATATGCGTTCGTGTTTTGTTCTCAAGTGGAATCCGCTCTGCGACCAAAGGCCGGTTGCAGAGGCAGCCGCGCTTTGCCACCAAAGCTTCAGTCCTTCCGAAAGGCCCGCCATGTCCGGACTGCTTCGCCTTCTGCTTGCCCTTGCGGTCCTCTGCGGGCCGGCCCGTGCCGCCGACGTCACCGTCTTTGCCGCCGCGTCACTGGGCGATGCGCTGTCCGAAGCGGCCGAGGCCTGGACCGTCGAGACCGGCCACGACGTCACCATCGCGCCCGCGGGCAGTTCCGCGCTGGCCCGGCAGATCGCGGCGGGGGCGCCCGCGGATGTCGTGATCCTGGCCAATACCGACTGGATGGACTGGCTTGCCGGTCAGGGCCTGCTGCGCGACGGGACGCGCCGGGTGCTGATGGGCAACAGTCTGGTGCTCGTGGCCCATGGCGAGGGCCCGAACACGCCGGAGGTACTGGCCCCCGGTTTCGACATCGCGGCGCGGCTCGGTCCCTCGGAGCGGCTGGCCATGGCGCTGGTCGAGGCGGTGCCGGCGGGGATCTACGGAAAGGCGGCGCTGCAGGCGCGCGGCACCTGGGAGGCGCTGGCGCCCCGGGTGGCGCAGACCGACAACGTGCGCGCGGCGCTGGCGCTTGTGGCGCTGGGCGAGGCGCCGCTGGGCATCGTCTATGCCACCGATGCGCGGGCCGAGCCGCGGGTGCATGTGATGGGCACCTTCGACGCCGATAGCCATCCGCCGATCCTCTATCCCGGTGCCGTCGCCCGCGATGCGGCCGCACCCGAGGCGGCGGGCGCCTTCCTCGACTGGCTGGGCGGGGCGGAGGCGCGGGCGATCCTCGCCGATCATGGCTTTGTCGCGCCGCCCGAGTAGGATAACAGCGTCCACATGGAGTTTCTCGGACCAGACGCCTGGCAGGCGGTGGCGCTGTCCCTGAAGGTCGCGTTCTGGGCAACGCTGGCCGCGCTGCCCTTTGGCCTTGGCACCGCCTATCTGCTGGCGCGGGGACGGTTTCCGGGCCGCAGCCTGCTCAACGGACTGGTGCATCTGCCGCTGATCCTGCCGCCCGTCGTCACCGGCTACCTGCTGCTTCTGACCTTCGGGCGGCGCGGCCCGGTGGGGCAGCTGCTGGAGGAGTGGTTCGGCATCGTGCTCGCCTTCCGCTGGACCGGCGCTGCGCTGGCGGCGGCGATCATGGCCTTTCCGCTGATGGTCCGCGCCATGCGGCTGGCGATCGAGGCGGTGGACCCGAAGCTCGAAGCGGCGGCAGCCACGCTCGGCGCGTCGAAACTGCGGGTCTTCGCCACCGTCACCCTGCCGCTGATAGCACCCGGCGTGATCGCGGGGGCGGTGCTGGCCTTTGCCAAGGCGATGGGCGAATTCGGCGCGACCATCACCTTCGTCTCGAACATCCCAGGCGAGACCCAGACCGTGCCCTCGGCAATCTACGCCTTTCTGCAGGTGCCGGGCGGCGAGGACACCGCGCTGCGGCTGGTGCTGGTGTCGGTGGCGGTGGCGATGCTGGCGCTGGCGCTGTCGGAATGGCTGGCGCGGCGCGTGGCGCGCAGGATCGCGGGCCGATGAGCCTGTCGGTCTCCCTGCGCCACCGGCTGGGCGATTTCGCCCTCGATCTGGCGTTCGAGGCGCCGGACGGGGTGACCGTGCTTTTCGGCCGGTCGGGATCGGGCAAGACCTCGGTGATCAATGCGGTGGCGGGGCTGATGCAGCCCGACGCAGGCCGGATCGCGGTCGCGGGCCGGGTGCTGTTCGACAGCGCGGCGGGCGTCTCGGTGCCGGTCCACCGCCGCCGGCTGGGCTATGTGTTTCAGGAGGGGCGGCTTTTTCCGCACCTGACCGTGCGGCAGAACCTGATCTATGCGCGCCGGGTGCAGGGGCTGGGACCGGACAACGCCGCGCTGGACCGGGTGGTGGCGCTTCTCGGGCTCGAGTCGCTGCTGGACCGGCAGCCCGCGGCCCTGTCCGGCGGCGAGGCGCAGCGCGTCGCCATCGGACGGGCGCTGCTGTCGGATCCCGTGATGCTCTTGATGGACGAGCCGCTGGCGGCACTGGACGGCGCGCGCAAGGCCGAGATCCTGCCCTATCTCGAACGGCTGCGGCGCGAGGCGGGCGTGCCGATCCTCTACGTCAGCCACAACATGGCCGAGGTCGCGCGACTGGCCACTCACGTCGTCGCGATGGAGGGCGGGCGCGTCACCCAGGCCGGACCCGCCGAAGCGATGCTCGCCGATCCCGGACTCGTGCGGGTCATGGGCCTGCGCGACGCGGGCGCGGTTCTGCAGGCGCGGGTGCTGCGGCACGGCGAGGACGGGGTCAGCGATCTTCAGGTCTCGGGCGGCGTGCTCTGCCTGCCGCTGGTCGACGCGCCCGTCGGCACCGACTTGCGGGTGCGTATCCTCGCGCAGGACGTGATGCTGGCGACCGAACGGCCGCGCAACATCTCGGCGCTCAACATCCTGCCGGTGACGGTGCTGGCGCTGCGGCGGGGCGACGGGCCGGGGGTGATCGTGCAGGTGCAGGCGGGCGACGACCTGCTGCTGGCCCGGATCACCCGGCGCAGCGCCGATGCGCTGGGTCTGCGCCCGGGCGGCACCTGTTTCGCGGTGCTCAAATCCGTGGCGGTGGCGCCCACGGACATCGGTCTTGGCTTGCAGAGCTGACCGCAGCCCCTAGTTTGCGCCGAAATCAACGAGGGACCGCAAGAATGAAAATGAATCCGCTGGGCCGCACCGGCCTTTCCGTGTCCGAACTGTGCCTTGGCACCATGACCTTCGGCACCCAGACCGACGAGGCCGAGGCGCATGCCCAGATGGACCGCGCGCGCGATGCGGGGATCAATTTCCTCGACTGCGCCGAAATGTACCCGGTCAACCCGATGAAAGCCGAAACCGTGGGCCTGTCCGAAGAGATTCTGGGCCGGTGGTTCGCCCGCACCGGTCGCCGCGACGCATGGGTCGTTGCCACCAAACATTCCGGCGCAGGCAGCGTCGCCCGCGACGGGGAGCCGATTTCGGCCGACAGCATACCGCGCTGTATCGAGGCCTCGCTGAAGCGGCTGCAGACCGATGTCATCGACCTCTACCAGTTCCACTGGCCCAACCGCGGATCCTACATGTTCCGCAAGAACTGGAGCTTCGATCCCTCCGGGCAGGACCGGGCGGAGACGGTGCGGCACATGCACGACTGCCTGGGCGCGCTGCAGCGCGAGGTCGACCGCGGCACGATCCGGCATTTCGGCCTTTCGAACGAAAGCGCCTGGGGCACGGCCATGTGGCTGCGCATCGCGGAAGAGACGGGCGGGCCGCGGGTCGCGTCGATCCAGAACGAATATTCGCTGATGTGCCGACTGGCCGATACGGACCTCGCGGAGCTGATGGTCAACGAGGATGTGAGCCTGCTGCCGTTCTCGCCGCTGGCGGCGGGGCTGCTCACGGGCAAGTACCAGGACGGTGCCTTGCCCGAAGGCTCGCGCATGGCGCTCAACGGCGACCTGGGCGGGCGCAAGGGGCCGCGCGCCTTCGAAGCGGTGGCAGCCTATCACAAGGTCGCGGCGGAATTCGGGATCGACCCGGTGCACATGGCGCTCGCGTGGTCGGCGCGGCGGCCCTTCGTGGCCTCGTCGATCTTCGGCGCGACGACGCTGGCGCAGCTCGATCACCTGCTGCCCGCCGCCGAGGTGACGCTGAGCGACGAGTTGCTGGCCGCGCTCGATGCCGCGCACAAGGCGCATCCGATGCCCTACTGATCCGGCGGGTCTCCGAAATTCTCGAGAATTTCGGCCCGTTTTCCTCGAGGAAAACGGGGGTGCGGCGGTTGCGTTCGGGACATCGGAAATCTCGAGATTTCCGGTTCGTTTTCCTCGAGGAAAACGGTGCGCTGCGCTGTTCAGCCCCGCATGTAGCGGTGTTGCAGTTCCTCGAGATGCGCGGGGATCGCCCGATCCGCGACGCTGGCCTCGCGCACGAGGTGGTCGAAGTGCAGCGTGAAGGCCGAGATCCGTTCGGTGTCGCGGAAGGCCAGGTAGTTGCGCCCCAAGTAGAGCACCGCCAGCAGCGGGCCGAAGACCGTCACCGGCGCCGAGTAAAGCCGCCGCGCATCGAAGAGCGACAGCCGCAGCCGCGGGTAGAGCGCCTCGTGCAGCGCCAGCAGATGCGCGATCTGCGCCCGCCGTATCTCCAGCGGCAGGCCGTCGTAATACCCCGTCGCGGCGGTGAAGCTCTGCAATTCGTAGAGCGGCAGCGCAATTTCGTAATCCGATTTCGCCTGCCGCATCCAGTCCAGCCGGTCGGCCGAGGCGTTGATCGCCTGTTCGGTGGTGCGGCCCAGATGCGGGCGGTATTCCCATTCCAGCATCTCGGCGGTCTTGAGCATGTCCGGCAGGCCCGCCGGCACGTGCCGGATCTTGTAGCCCGCCGCCTCGCGGTGCCAGGCAAAGATCTGTTCGTCGACCAAGGCCCGTGGCGCTTCGGTCAGGGACATGGAGTTGGCGAGCAGGTCGGTGGCGCTTTCGGGCCGGTCCGAGAGGCCCAGCAGCCAGTCCGCCGAGACCCCGAGCGCGCTGGCGCAGCGGCCCACGACATGCGCATTCGGAAGCCGTGCGCCGTCGCCCGTGAGGATCTGCGAGACCGTCGACCTGTCGACCTGTGTGGCGCGGGCCAAAGCGCTCTGGCTCAGGCCCGCGTGACGCAATGCCTGAGCAAGACGGCTGCGAAACAGCTCGGCACGGGCCCGCTTGTCGAAGATTTCCGTCAAATGTTTGATTTTATCACCAAAGATGGATTTTGGTAACTATTCCCCGAATTCCCGTTTGCGCGCAAGCGTTCTAGCAGTTTCCGTATGTACACCATGCGGATCCAGACAGATGCGGCGCTCCGAGCGGCCTTTCGCAATGCCGAATGGCCGACGCTGGCGCTGCTGGCCGCCTGTTACGGGGTCTGGGCGCTGGGCACGACCGCTGCCGCCGCGGCCTGGCTGCCGCTGGGCATGGTGCTGGTCGCCGCGACCACGGCGCTGCATGCCTCGCTCAGTCACGAGGCGCTGCACGGCCATCCGTCGCGCTGGGGCTGGCTCAACGCGGCGCTGGTGTTTCCGGCGCTGTCGGTCACCGTGCCCTACCTGCGGTTCCGCGACACGCATCTTGCGCATCACCGGGACGCGATACTGACCGACCCCTACGACGATCCCGAAAGCAACTACCTCGACCCGGCGGTCTGGCACCGGCTGCCCGCGCCGGTGCGCTGGCTCTTGCAGGCCAACAACAGCCTGGCCGGGCGGCTGCTGCTCGGGCCGCTGATCGGCCACGCGGTGTTCTGGGCGGGCGACTCCCGGCTGATCCTGCGCGGCGACCGGCGGGTCGCGCTTGGCTGGGCGCTGCACCTCGCCGCCCTCGTGCCGGTGGTCTGGTGGATGCTCGCGGTGGCGCAAATGCCGCTCTGGGCCTGGGGGCTGAGCGTCTACGGCGCCCATGCGCTGCTCAAGATCCGCACCTTTCTCGAACACCAGGCGCACCAGCGCGCCCGCGGCCGCACCGTCATCATCGAGGATCGCGGGCCGTTGGCGCTGCTGTTTCTCAACAACAACCTGCACGTGGTGCATCACATGCACCCCAAGGTGCCGTGGTTCCGGCTCTGGGCGCTCTACGACGGCAACCGCGACCGCTACCTCAGCCGTAACGATGGCTATCGCTATCGCTCCTATGCCGAGATTTTCCGGCGCTACCTGCTGAGAACCAAGGATCCGGTCGCGCATCCGCTCTGGCCAAAGCCTTGAGGCTGCGCCAATAGGAGGCATGGACCTCTGGATCGCCGCCACCGTCGCGGCCGCCTTCTTTCAGACGCTTCGTTTCATGCTGCACAAGGTGCTGAGCATGGGCCGTCTGACCACGACCGGATCGACCTTCGCACGGTTCGCCTATGCCGCGCCGGCGGCCTGGTTGATGATCGGCGGGTATCTCTGGGTGCAGGGCGCGCCGGTGCCCGCGCTGACCGGCACCTTCTGGACCTATGCCCTGACCGGCGCGCTGGGGCAGGTGCTGGCGACGCTCTGCGTCGTGGCGCTGTTCCGGCAGCGGAATTTCGCCGTCGGCATCACCTTCAAGAAGACCGAGGTGATCCAGACCGCGCTGGTGGGCCTCGTGGTGCTGGGTGAGGCGCTGAGCCTCGCGGGCTGGGCGGCCATCGCCGTGGGGTTGGCGGGGGTCGTGCTACTGTCGGATACCCCCGGAGGCACCGGCGGCTGGTTGCGGCGCATGGGCAACCGCGCCGTGGCGCTGGGGCTGGCCTCGGGGTTCTTCTTCGCCATCTCCGCGGTGGGCTACCGCGCCGCGTCGCTGCAGATCGACGCGGCGGATCCGTTGATCCGGTCGGGCGTCACGCTGGTCTGCGTGACCAGCAGCCAGGCGCTGGCCATGGCGCTGTGGCTGCGGCTGCGCGAACCGGGACAGCTGAGCGCGGTCTGGGCGGCGCGGCGCACGGCGATCTGGCTGGGGCTCGCGTCGATGGCCGGCAGCCTCGGCTGGTTCACCGCCTTCACCCTGCAGACCGCCGCCTACGTGCAGGCGCTGGGGCAGGTGGAACTGATCTTTTCGCTGATGGCGAGCGTGCTCTTTTTCCACGAGACGATCACGCGCCGGGAACTCGCCGGGATCGGCCTGCTCACGCTGTCGGTGCTGATGCTGGTCGCCTTCGTCTGATCTTTTCCCCGCCCGGACCAAGACCGCTTGCGGCGGCCGGGCAGCGGCAGCCAGCCCTCCGGGCTGCCGCTATGGTTGGTCTCGGCGCCACGCTGCCAGGTCTTGCGGAGATGGCTGGGACAAAGTGCCGAGCAGGACCGCCGGAGCGGCATCCCGCTGGCTGTCGGGCACCGTTTGGTGTTCCAGGGGGCAAAGTACGTCCGTGCGGTCCTGTCCCGCCCGGAACAAGGCCGCTCGCGGCCGCCGGGCAGCGGCAGCCAGCCCCCCGGGCTGCCGCTTTTCTGGACTTGGCGAAGCGCTGCCAGGTCTTGCGGTTGTGGCCGGGATAAAGTGCCGAGCGGACCTGTCGGCGCGGCCTCCCGCTGGCTGCCGGGCACCGTTCCGCCACACGGACGCTGTCAGGGTCGCTGGGTGCGGAAGGCGTCCCGCCTCAGTCGGTCATCGGATGCCCGCGCAGGCGCAGGAACAGGCTTTCCTCGTCGTCGTTGCGGAAGAACGGCACCGAGGTCGGCGGTTCGGGGTCGGCGGTGCGGGCACTGACCTCGGCCAGAACCACTTCGGTGATGAAGGGCATGTCGAGACGCCGCACCTCTTCGAGAGACACCCATTGCAGATGGCTCAGCTCGTCCGAGGCGGCGCCAAAATCGTCCGGGTCGGAGGCCAGCGCCTCGGCATCCAGAAGGAAGAACCGGGCGTCGAACCGGCGCGGGCGGCCCGGCGGGGTGATGGCGCGGAAAACGAATTGCAGCGCCGCGGCGGACGGCACGTGACCGGTCGCAGCGAATGTCTGCCAGTCCGCCGGAATCTCGCCGCCCCAGGTGCCCGGCACGCCAAGCAGCTGGCCGGTCTCCTCCCACAGCTCGCGGATGGCGGCGGCGGCCAGCGCCGCGGCGATATGCGGATCGGCGTCTTCGGTCAGCCTTGCGGCGCAGACCGGTGGCAGCGATCCGGCCAGCGGTATCGCCGCGTCGCCGGCATCGACCGCGCCGCCGGGAAAGACGAACTTGCTGGGCATGAAGGCTGCCCCGGCGCCACGCTGGCCCATCAGGATGCGCGGCGCGGTAAAGCGGTCGCGCAGCACGATCACGGTCGCGGCGTTGCGGATGGCGGTCTTGTCAATCGGGCTGGTGGCGGTCATGCGCGTCCCTTTGCAGGATCACGCCACCGCCGAGAAGCCGTGCATGTAGCGCGACCACTGGATCGCGACGATCACCCCTTTTAGTCGCGGCAACAGATACAGCGACAGCGCCGTGCAGCCAACCGCGAAGATGGTGAACAGGATAAGAGGCTCGGGCCGGAAGGTCTCGAACACCACCAGCAGCAGCGGCGCCATCAGGTGCCCGACGATCAGGATCGTCAGGTATGCCGGACCGTCGTCGGCGCGGTGATGGTGCAGCTCTTCGCGGCACACGGGGCAGGTGTCGCGCACCTTGAGATAGCCGTGCAAAAGCGGACCATTGCCGCATTTGGGGCATTTGCGCCGCCAGCCCTTCCAGACTGCGGGCCACGTGGGGCGGTCCTCGACGGGCGCCGCACTCTGAGTCGCTGCATGGTGTTCCATGGCTGCAAGATGGCGGTCCGCGGCCCGCGTGGGAAGGGGCCAATCCGCCCCGCGTCCGGATGTCGCAAATCACGCGGCCGTGACGCAGAAAGTTTGCGCTTTGGCGACGGAAACGGCGGTGCCGCCCGTTAGAGCCTTTGGGATCGGGGCGGAACACGGGCGCCGGTCCGGCAGAATGGCAAGGGAAAAGACCATGAAAAAAGGCACTTTCATCACAGCGATCCTCGTTTCGGCCCTGAGCGTCACGGCCATCGCCGCCGCCGCGCACGACCGCGGCGGGCGGGGCGGACCCGAGCGCATGCCGATCGCCTTCGAGGCGCTGGACGCCGACGGCGACGGCCAGATCACCCCGGAAGAGATGGCCGCGCAGCGCGAAGCGCGGTTCGCCGCCGCCGATGCCAATGGCGACGGCCAGCTCGACGCGGCAGAACTGCTGGCGCAGCGCGAGGCACGCGAAGCGGCGCGCCGCACGGCCCGGGCCGAGGCGATGGTCGAGCGGCTCGACAGCGACGGCAATGGCACGCTCAGCCTGGAGGAGATGCAGGGACGCCGCGACCCGGCGCGGATCTTCGACCGGCTCGATGCCGATGACGACGGTCAGATCAGCGAAGCCGAGTTCGCCGCGGCCGCGGAGCGGATGCATGAACGGCGCGGCAAGCACCGGGGCGACGACTGAGGACCGCAATGCCGGGCGGGAACGTTTCGCCCGGCATTGCGCCACGGCCCGGCGCGGGCTAGGCGCGGAAAGAACGGACCATGCCGCTGGATGCCATGAGCGATCACGACGACGAGGACCTGCTGGCGCGTTACGCCCGCGGCGACGCCGAAGCGGCGCGCGCCCTGACCCTGCGCCTGACGCCGCGGGTGCTGGCCCACGCCGTCCGGCTGCTGGGCGACCGGGCCGAGGCCGAGGACGTCACGCAGGAGGCGCTGCTGCGGCTCTGGCGGATGGCACCGGACTGGCGGCGGGGCGAGGCCAGGGTCTCGACCTGGCTTTACCGGGTGACGGCCAATCTCTGCACCGACCGGCTGCGGCGGCGGCGCGGGTCGGCGCTGGACGACCTGCCCGAGATCGCCGACGGCGCCGAGCCGGTCGAGGCGCGGATGCAGCGCGGCGCGCGGGCCGAGGCGTTGCAGGCGGCGCTTATGCAGCTGCCCGAGCGGCAGCGGCAGGCGGTGGTTCTGCGGCACATCGAAGGTCTGGGCAACCCCGAGATCGCCCGGATCATGGACATTGGCCCCCGTGCGGTGGAGAGTCTCACCGCACGGGGCAAACGGGCGCTGGAAGTGATCCTGCTGGATCGCCGCGCCGAGCTGGGGTTGAGCGATGACGGATAGGCGCGACTTTGACGATGGTGACCCGGGCCCGGACGGGCTCGAGGCGTTCTTTGCCGCGGCGCGCGGCGACGCGGCGCAGCCGGACGGCGCGCTGCTGTCGCGGATCGAGGCCGATGCGCTGGCGGCCCTGCCGCGCCCGGCGCGAACCAAGCGGCGCGGCGCGGGCTGGCGGGCGCTGGTGCAGGGCCTGGGCGGCTGGCCCGCCGTGGCGGGGTTGGCAGCGGCCACCTGTGCGGGGCTCTGGCTGGGCGTGTCGCCGCCCGCAGCGCTCGATGTGGTCTGGCCGTCGGACCCGGCGCTCACCTCGGTCGATCCGCTTGGCGGCTACGATCTCGCGATGCTGGGAGGCTGAGCCATGGCTGACATCAACCCCGCACCGGCGCGCTGGCTGCGCGTGGTCCTCTTCGCCTCCCTCGCGCTGAACCTTGCAGGCATCGGCGCGCTGGTCGGCCTTGCCGTCACCGGCGGGCCGGACCGGCAGCATGGCCCGCGCGGCCGCGACGCGGCCTTTCCCTATGCCCGCGCGCTGGACACGGACGACCGAGACAGGCTGCGGCAGCAACTGCGCGAAGACTTCCGCAGCCGCCGCGGCGCGGTGGGCGAGATTGCGCAGGACTATCGCGCGGCGGTGACGCTGCTCGAGGCCGACCCGTTCGACCGCGCCGCCTTCGAAGAGCTGATGCTGCGCCAGGACGCCCGCGCCGAGCTGCGCCAGGAGGCCGGCCGCCGCGCGTTGCTGGATGTGCTGACGGCGATGACGCCCGAGGCGCGGCGCGCCTATGCCGGGCGGCTGTCGGAGCAGATCGACCGGTTCGAAGCGCGGATCGTCCGGCGCGACGACTGAGGATCAGGCTGCGCTGGCGGTGCCGATCAGGGCCTGGTTGCGGCCGTCGGCCTTGGCCCCGTAAAGCGCCCGGTCGGCCGAGTCGAGCAGCGGCGTGCTGGCCGTGCCGCGGCCGCCGATGGCCACGCCGATGCTGATGGTGACGCCGACCGAGCCGGCCTTTCCCGGCAGCGCGAAGGGCGCGCCCGCGATCGCATTGCAGAGCCGCCGCGCGATGCGCAGCGCCTCGCCGCGCCCGGTGTCGGGCAGGGCAATCAGGAATTCTTCGCCGCCGTGGCGGGCCAGCAGGTCGGCCGGCCGCAACTCCGCAGAAAGCCGCCGCGCCACCTCGACCAGCACCGCGTCGCCTGCGCCATGGCCGAAGCGGTCGTTGATGCGCTTGAAGTGATCGAGATCGGCCAGCATCACCGCGCAGGGCGCATCGCGCCGCGCCGCGGTATCGATCATCCTTTCAAGCTTTGGCAGGGCATAGCGGCGGTTGAAGACACCGGTCAGCGGATCGGTCAACGCGGCGCGCACGCCGTGCTGCACGGTGGCGCGCAGTCGCCTCGACGCGTTCTGCCGGGCGATGAGACGTTCCAGCCGCAGCGCCAGTTCCGCGACTTCGACCGGGCCGATCATCGCGTCGCAGGCGCCGAGGTCCAGAGCCGCCGCCGCGGCCTGCCGCTGCTGCGGCGCCGCGAGAAAGAGCATGCCGGCTTCGCGCGACGACGGGCGCGCGCGCAGGTCCGACAGCAGGGAGAGCCCCTTGCCGGGCGCCGTCGGCGTCTCGGCGATGACATAGACGTCGGGCGGCTCCGCGCGCGGGCGCAGCACGGTGTCGGGCGCGCAGAGCGCGACCGGGCCGGGCAGGATGATCTGCAAGCCGCGGCACAGGGTCGAGAGGTCGGGCTCTGCCCCGGCGGGCACCAGCGCCACGCGGCCGGGACGGGCGAAGGCCGGACTGTCTTCGGCCAGGCCCAGGGCCTTGCGGGCGTCCTCGCGCAGGGGCGGCTCGCTGTCGCACCGGCGGGCGCGGAGGAGCGACCGCAACCGCGCCATCAGCAGAAGCGAATCGATGGGCCGCGCCATCACCTCGTCGGCACCGGCCCGCAGTGCCGTCATCCGCGCGGCGCTGTCGTCGGCGGACTGGATCACGATGGCGGGAAGATCGCCGAGGCCCGGCCTGTCGCGCAGGCGGCGGATCAGGTCGTGTTCCGGCATATCTGCAAGCCAGTCGGCGCAGATCACCAGTTCGGGACCTGATCGCGTGGCCAGCAGCGCCAGCGCCTCGGCCCCCGAAGCCGCCTGGGCGACGTCGTAGAAAGCCGCGGCCAGCTTGGTCCGGAGCACGATCCGGTTGGTGGCCAGAGGGTCGACGATCAGGATGCGTCCGTTCATGTGCCTCGCCTCGGGTGACCGGTTCGGGTTGCACCCCGCCGCGCAAACAGTCTTTAGTGCGAACGGTTAAGAAAGAGTTTCCGGAGACCGTCAAAATGTCGATTTCTCAGGATCGTGCCGAAATGATCGGGCTGCAGGCGGTGGCCTGGCTGGCGGGAAACGACGACCTTTGCCCGGTGTTCCAGGGGGCCACAGGGGCCGGAGAGGCGGAGTTCCGGGCCGGTCTTTCCGACCCGGAGTTCCAGGCCTCGGTGCTGGATTTCCTGCTGATGGACGACGCCTGGATCACCGTCTTTTGCGACGCGCAGGGCCTGGGCTACGACATGCCGATGCAGGCCCGGGCACTGCTGCCGGGCGGGGTGCAGGTGCATTGGACGTGAGGACCGCCCGCGCCGTGGACGGGGTGCTCTTCGACAAGGACGGCACGCTCTTCGATTTCTCCGCCACCTGGGATGTCTGGGCGGACGGCCTGCTGCGGGACCTGTCTCAGGGCGATGCCGGGCGGCTCGACGCGCTGGCAGATGCTGCCGGCTACGACCTTGAAAACAGGCGCTTTCGCCGTCACAGCCGCGTCATCGCCGGCACCAATCGCGAGGCTGCGGAATGCCTGGCGCCGGTGCTGGAGGGCTGGACTCTCGAAGAGATCGAGGCGCGGCTGATGGTCAGTTCCGCCAAGGCCCCGCTGCGCCCGGCGGTGCCGCTGCCGCCGCTGCTGGACGCGCTGGCGGCGCTGGACCTGCGGCTGGGTGTAATGACCAACGACACCGAATACGGCGCCCGGGCGCATCTGCGCAGCGCCGGGGTCGAGCACCGGTTCCACTTCATTGCCGGGTTCGACAGCGGCTATGGCGCGAAACCCGCACCGGGGCCGCTGCTGGCCTTCGCCCGCAGTCAGACCCTCGATCCGTCCCGCGTGGTGATGGTGGGCGACAGCCGCCACGACCTGATTGCGGGCCGCGCCGCGGGCATGGCCTGCGTCGGCGTGCTGACCGGGCCGGCGCGGACCGAGGACCTGGCCGACCTGGCCGACGCAGTGCTGCCCGACATCGGCCACCTGCCGGACTGGATCGCCGGAGTGACGGGATAAAAACGACGCATCGCGTCGCGTTTCGGCAGGCTGGCGTTTGCCGGGAGTGCTCTGCTGGACCCCAGCGGAGCGGAGGGTGCGATGGCGGAAGCAGCGGTCAAACGGCGGCGCAGCGGCGGGCGTGCGGGCCATGCCACCCGCCGCGGTACGGCGATCATCGAACAGATGCCCTGGCGCATTCCGCAGAACCTCGACCGTCCGACCGAGCCGCTGACCGAAGAGGGCGTGGCCCGCCTGCACGACGCAGCGATGCGTATCCTCGAAGAGATCGGCGTCGCGTTCCTGAACCCCGAAGCGCTGGAGATCCTGCGCCGCGCCGGCTGCACGATCGAAGGCGAGACCGTGCGCATGGGCCGCGACATGGTGATGGAGATGATCGCCAAGGCCCCGGCGCAGTTCACAATCACCCCGCGCAACCCCGACCGGACCATCCCCATCGGAGGGCGTAGCATCGTTTTCGGCAACGTGTCCTCGCCGCCGAACTACTGGGATCTGGAGATCGGGCGCAAGGTGCCGGGCACCCGCGAGATGTGCCAGAACCTGCTGAAACTCACGCAGTATTTCAACTGCATCCACTTCGCCGGCGGCTATCCGGTCGAACCCTGCGACATCCACGCCAGCGTCCGCCACCTCGACGTGCTCTATGACAAGCTGACGCTGACCGACAAGGCGATGCATGCCTATTCGCTGGGGGCGGAGCGGGTCGAGGACGTGATGGAGATGGTGCGCATCGCCGCCGGTCTCAGCCACGACGCGTTCGACGCGACGCCCCGGATGTATACCAACATCAACTCGACCTCGCCGCTCAAGCACGACTACCCGATGCTCGATGGCTGGATGCGCCTGGCGCGGCGCGGGCAGGGGCTGGTGGTGACGCCCTTCACGCTGGCGGGCGCCATGGCGCCGGTGACCATGGCGGGGGCGGTGGCGCAAAGCCTTGCCGAGGGGCTGTGCGCCGTGGTGCTGGCGCAGATCATCCGCCCCGGCGCGCCCTGCGCCATCGGCACCTTCACCAGCAATGTCGACATGAAGTCCGGCGCGCCGGCCTTCGGCACGCCGGAGTACATGCGCGCCACGCAGATGACCGGGCAGATGGCGCGGTTTTACGGCCTGCCGATGCGCTCCAGCGGCGTCTGTGCAGCCAACGTGCCCGACGGGCAGGCGATGTGGGAGACCGAGCACAGCCTTTGGGCGGCGATGCAGTCGGGCACCCACATGGTCTATCACGCTGCCGGATGGCTCGAGGGCGGGCTGATCGCCAGCCCGGAAAAGTTCATCATGGATTGCGAGGTTTTACAGCAGTTGCAACGCTACATGGAACCTGCGATCTGCGACACGAGCGACGACGCGCTGGCGCTGGACGCGATCCGCGAGGTCGGGCAGGCGGGGCATTTCTTCGGCACCCAGCACACGCAGGACCGCTACACCACCGCCTTCTACCAGCCGTTCCTGTCGGACTGGAAGAACTACGAGGCCTGGGACGCGGCGGGCGCCGTGTGGACGCCGGAACGGGCACATGCGCTCTTCAAGCTGATCGTGAACGAATTCGAACCGCCCGCCATGCCAGAGGACCGGCGCGAGGAGCTTGCGGCCTTCGTCGAGCGGCGCAAGCGCGAGGGCGGGGCGCCCACGGATTTCTGAGAGGGCCTGCGGCGCGCTGCGATCATGGCTTTACCCTGCCCGCCGTGCGGGCCATCCTGACCGCGCAGGCAGAGCAGGAGACGGCGATGGCACGGCACACCGACGGGACGGCCGATACGCGGCTGCGCTGGGTCCTGACCGGGTGCGGCATGGTGGCTGGGATCGCTGCCTGGCTGCTGTTCGATGCCCTGCCGGATGCCGGCATCGACCCGCGCGCGCACCTGGTCCTGGCCAGCGCGGCCTTTGCCTTCTTCACCATTCTGCTGGCGCTGGTCGGTCCGGCGCGGCTTTTGCCGGCGCTGCCGTATGCCGCTGGAACGGCGCTTGTGCTGGCGGCGCTGGTCTGGTGGGCCTCGTTGCGGCACGATACCGTCGAAGGGTTCCTGGGCCTGGGCTATCCGGTCGCGGCGCAGGGCCTCGCGGTGCTGATCGCCACCCCCATCGCCGCGGCGCAACTCTGGGCGCCGGGCGGCTGGCGCGATTATCCGACACTGTTCGAACTGAGCTGGCGGATCATGGTGCGTTTCGCCTCGGCGCTGGTGTTCGTGGGCCTGTTCTGGGGTCTGCTGGCGCTGTCGGATGCGCTCCTGCAACTTGTGCAGGTGGGGCTGATGTCGCTGATCCGGTCGGTAGAGCCCTTGGCCTGGCTGCTGACCGGCGGTGTCTTCGGGCTGGCGCTGGCGGTGGTGCACGAGATGCGCGGCTATCTCTCGCCCTACCTCGTGCTGCGGCTGTTGCGGCTCTTCGTGCCGGTGGTGCTGGCGGTGGTCGTGCTGTTCCTGGCGCTGTTGCCGTTCCGAGGCTTGTCCGGCCTGCTGGGCGCTCTGTCGGCGGCGGGGACACTGCTTTCGGCGGCGCTGGGCGCGATCGTGCTGGTCACCGTGGCGCTGGACCGCGACCCGGTCGAAGAGGTGCACACCCCCTGGCTGCGCCGCTGCGTCATGGCGCTGGCGCTGGCGATCCCGCTGCTCGGCGCGCTGGCGCTCTACGCGATCTGGGTGCGGGTCGGGCAGTACGGCTGGACTCCGGCGCGGCTGATGGCGGTGACCGTTGCCTTGGTGGTGATCGGCTACGGGCTGGCCTACGGCGGTGCCGTGCTGGCGCGCACCGGCTGGGCGGCGCGTATCCGGCAGGCCAACATCGTCATGGCGCTGGTGATCCTCGCGCTCTGCGCAGTGTGGCTGAGCCCTGTGCTGGTGCCGGAACGGATCTCGGCCCGCAGCCAGGCCGCGCGGTTCGACGCGGGCGCCATGCCGGCGGAGGACCTGCCGCTGCGCCTGCTGTCCGAAGCCTGGGGGCGGTCGGGGCAGGCGGTGCTGGACGACCTGCGCGAGACCCCGGCGGTGGCGGCGCGGATATCCGACTGGGTCGATGGGTCTGCCGCGCTGGACCCGCGACTGACCGGCGCGGACCTGCGCGAAAAGCTGGCCGCTGCCCTGCCGGTGCAAGGCGCAGATCTCACGCCGGATATGCTGCGGAGCCTGCCCGAGGACGAGTTGCGCCGGTGGCTATCGGCCTGTGCGCGGCGCGTCACCGGCGGGCCGGGATGCCTGCTGGTGCTGGCGGAGTTCCTGCCCGGACAGGACGTCCGGCATGGCCTGCTGTTCCTTATGGATGCGCCGCAAGTGCTTGGCCGGCAGGCGCTGGCCTTGCGGGACGGCGCCCTGACGCTCGAGGGCTACGTGGTCGAGACCGCCGCCATCGACGCGGCGCCGCTCGACCCCGGCGTGCTCGAGGCGCTGCACCGGGGCGAGGCGCGGATCGGGCCTGCGGATCACCAGGTGCTGCGTATCGGCGATCGCACATTCTTTCCGAACAATTAGAGATGTTTGCGCTTTCTTAAAGGCCCGGCGCCACTCTGGGCGCGGGGCAAGGACGGCGCGATGCATGGATTGATCAACAGGACGTTGCAGAATTTTGTCAGCGACACCTACGGCGCGGCCTGCTGGCGCGACGTGGCGACGGCGGCGGCGCTGGACGTCGCGGATTTCGAGGCGATGCTGCACTATGAACCGGCGGTGACCGACCGGGTGCTGGAGGCGATTGTCCTGGTGCTCGACAAGACCCGCGAAACCCTGCTTGAAGACGTGGGCACCTACCTCGTGTCGCATCCGCACAGCCAGGGTCTGCGGCGGCTGTTGCGCTTCGGCGGCGTCGATTTCATCGAATTCCTGCATTCGCTCGATGACCTTCCGGGCCGCGCGCGGCTTGCGGTGCCCGATCTCGACCTGCCCGACCTCGAACTGCGCGACTTTGCCCAGAACCGGTTTGCCGTGGTGTGCAGCGGATCGGTGCCGGGTTTCGGCCACGTGCTGGTCGGCGTGCTGCGGGCCATGGCCGACGACTACGGCACGCTGGTGACGCTTGAACACGAAGGCACGGGCGCCGACGGCGAACGCATCGCCGTCACCGTGGTCGAGGCCGCATTTGCCGAGGCCCGCGCCTTTGAACTCGGGGTGCCCGGGCCGGGGCAGAACGTGTCCTGCAACAGGCGGCGCGAGGTTTCGGTCTGATGTCCGCCCGCGACACGATCCTCGATGTGCTGTGCCCGATGCACGCGGTGCTCGGCGCTTCGGGCCATATCACCGCCGCGGGTCCGACCCTGCGCAAGCTGTGCCCCGACCTGACGTTGCCGGGCATGCGGTTCCTGGAACTGGTCGAGGTGTCGCGCCCGCGTGGCATCACCGGCATGGAGGGCCTGCTGGCCCATGCGGGGCGCAAGCTGCACCTGCGGCTGCGCGGCGGTGCGCGCACCGCGCTCAAGGGTGTGCTGATGCCGGACGGGCAGGGCGGCGCGGTGATCGACCTGTCCTTCGGCATTTCGGTGGTCGAAGCGGTGCGAGACTACCGCCTGACCAGCGCCGATTTCGCGGCCACCGACCTCACCGTCGAGATGCTGTACCTGATCGAGGCGCAGTCGGCGGCGATGGGCGAACACAGCAAGCTGAACGCCCGTCTTCAGGGCGCCCGCATCGCCGCCGAGGAACAGGCCTTTACCGACACGCTCACCGGCCTGCGCAACCGCCGCGCCCTCGACCAGGCGCTGGGGCGCTGTTGCGCGGGCGGACGGCCTTTCGCGCTGATGCAGCTCGATCTCGACTTCTTCAAGGCCGTGAACGACACGCTGGGCCACGCGGCGGGCGATTTCGTGCTGCAGAAGGTGGCGGCGATCCTGGCCAGCGAAACCCGCGACGAGGACCTCGCCGCACGGGTCGGCGGCGACGAATTCCTTATCCTGCTGCCGGACACGACGGCCCGGCTGCATCTTGCGGATATCGCCGCGCGCATCATCACCCGGCTGGAACGTCCGATGCGTTTCGACGGTCAGCCCTGCCGGATTTCCGGCAGCATCGGCATCGCCGTTGCCCCTGCCGCGGGCCGGATCGCCCCGGGTCGGGTGATGGCCGAAGCGGATGCTGCGCTTTATGCGTCGAAACATGCGGGCCGTGGGCGATACAGTTTTTACACCCGCGGTGCGGCCCTCGCGTCCGGCGCCGCCCCAGCTGCCGAATAGCCGCGGGGCCGGAGCGACCACATATTTTTCTTGTCGCGGCACGCTTTAGCTTCCATTCTCGCGCCATTGCCAGACGACGGAGCCGCAGATGCGCCGGTTTATTTGTTCATGCCTTTTGATGCTTGCCCTTGCCGGTCCCACCCTGCCGCAGAGTGCATGGGCCCAGGATGACGACCAGCCGCAAGGCACGATCAGCATCGACGACAGCGCCACCCGCGACGCTGCCATCGCCACCCGCATCCGCGAGATCCTGGCCCAGCTCGACGGCTACGAAGATGTGACCGTCACCGTGAGCGCGGGCATCGTGACCCTGCGCGGCACCACGCTGGACGGTCCGGCGGCGGCGCGGCTCACGGCGCTGGCGGGTCGGGTCGAAGGCGTCGTCGCAATCGAGAACGAGGTGACCGAGACCACCGACGTGGCCAAGCGCCTGAACCCCGCCGCGCAGCGCTTCATGAAGCGGATGCAGCAGGTCGTGGCCTTCCTGCCGCTGGCCGGTGTGGCGCTGGGGGCTTTCGCGGCGGTGGTGCTGGCGGGCTTTGCGCTGGCGCGGCTGCGCTGGCCCTGGGACCGGCTGGCGCCCAACGCCTTCATCGCAGACATCTATCGCCAGGTGATCCGGCTGGGGTTCTTCGTCGCCGGCCTGGTGGTGGCGCTGGACATTCTCGGCGCCACCGCGCTCCTGTCGACCATCCTCGGGGCGGCCGGGATCATCGGGCTCGCCATCGGCTTCGCTGTCCGCGACACGGTGGAGAATTTCATCGCCTCGATCATGCTGTCGATCCGCCAGCCGTTCCGCCCCAACGACACGGTCGAGATCGGCGGCGACGTCGGCAACGTGATCCGCCTGACCAGCCGTGCCACCATCCTGCTGAGTTTCGACGGCAATCACATCCGGATCCCCAACGCCACGGTGTTCAAGAGCCGGATCATCAACTTCACCCTCAACGACGAACGCCGGTTCACCGCGGATTTCGGCGTCGCCTACGACACCGACCTGTTGCAGGCGCAGAAGCTGGCCCGCGAAACGCTCGAGGCGCTGCCGTTCGTGCTGGAGAAACCCGCCGTCAATGTCTGGATCGAGGACCTGGGCGACAGCGCCGTCACCCTGCGCTGCACCGCCTGGATTGCCCAGCACAACACCAGTTTCGTCGCAGCCCGCAGCGAGGCGATCCGCCTGGTCATGGCCGCTTTCGACACGGCGGGCATCGTGATGCCCGAACCCACCGTCCGGGTGCTGCGCCCCGACGCGGCCGAGGCTGCCGAACCGGCGGCGCAGGGCGCGCCGCCCCGGTCGCCCCGCGCCGGCTCTGCGACGGCCATCGCCGCGGGCGCGATCGACGTCGCCGCCGACATGGAACACGAGCTTGAAGCCATCGTCGAGGACGAACGCCAGACCGCACGGGGCAAGGATCTGCTGCGCCGCGAAGCGCCGACGGAATAGCCGTCACTTTTTGCCACGGCAGGGCTTGATCCGCCCGATTTGTCAGCGTAAGTAGCCCCGCAGTTGGGGTGTAGCCAAGCGGTAAGGCAGCGGTTTTTGGTACCGTGTACCGTAGGTTCGAATCCTACCACCCCAGCCAAGCACTCGCTCCGCTCGTGAAGTCTTGCGTTTAAATGCCTTGCGTTCCTGGCGCGAGTCTCGGGTGCCCCAATACGATCTCTGATGTCTTGGAAATGCGGTAGCTTTGACAATGCCTGATCGCTCTAAGAGCGAGTTCAAGTGGTGTCGTGAGCTTTCCCCACCAGTTTTGACAAATCGAGCGTCAACAGGGCTCCGACTGCAAACAGTGTGATGAAAGCCCAGCCACTAAAGCCCATGGCCTCGCTGACGGTGAAAATGTTGTAGCCACCTATTATGATCACGCCAAGCAGTGCCAACTCACCGTACCGTTGAGCGTTGAAGTTTGCTGTGATCGCGACGAACAGTATCAGGAGGAAGGTTGGACTCTTGGTGAACATGCTTGCGAAGCTCGCACCCACTAGGCCCATCTTCACAACTATCGAGAACAGATAAAACAGCAGTAAAAGGCAAAGGGCCGTTGGCGGGTCAAGTCGTTCTGAGTGGAGCAGATTTCCTCGCAGAAGTGGCAGAAGAAGCAGGAAGGCCAAAATTCCTGACGCCAAGTCAGGCACGAAACTAGTCTGCTTCTGGAAGACCCAGAACGTGTAGTGCGTGTAGTTCAAGCTACCAATGACCGAAGCGGCGGCGAGGACACCTGCGGCGTATACAGACCGTTCGTCGCTCGGTAGTCTTTTGATCTGGTCGAACACGTGAAAATATTCTTTCTTCTTAATGGCTTTGGGTCGCCAAGATTGGTAAGTGTTGCATCGATTGATCGCACGAACCTCGGCAACAGTCTGCCCCAAGTCCGCATCAAGGTTCCTGCATCCGGCATTTTCTGAATTCCCGGTATTGGATACCAGCGGACTACGGAGCCTAGCATGCGTCACTGTCTGACTTTGTGGAAGGTGCTTGATCCCGCTCCTCGCTTCGGCGTGACCAGGGCTTACCAACCAAAGACGTGAAGCCCGTTAAAGCCCCATTCGCCAGACTGGTAACAGTTAAACCCACTGGCGCAACTACGCGCGTTAACGAAAAGCTCAGTTCCTCGGCGAAAACCGTTTCTATACGTTCGATCGCCATCTCTTCACGTTCATCGATGTGGCCATCGGACTCAATGACCTCGCGCAGACACGCAAGAATGTCTTGCAACATCATTTTCGCATTGCAGTCCGGGTTGTCGCGAGCGAATGCACCTAAAGTGGCAGAAGTTGTTCTGATTTCGTAGTCCGCAAGCTTCTCTGAAACGAAGGCCAGCCCTCGGTCGACAAACGCCTCTGAGTAGCCGCTCACGCAGTCGTCGAAGACGTCATCGACCTCGAACTGATGCTCCGGGAACTCGTCAAAGGCCCTGATGGTCACGATCGACCCGTGGCCACCGCCCTGGGGCAAACGGCCGAAGACCAGATGGGCCGCATCGTCAACATCGCCTCGCAGGCCGGGCAGGGTGGCGACCGGGCCGAGGCCATGTCCTATGGCGCGACCAAGGCGGCGCTGATCAACCCGACTTAGAGCATCGCGCGGGGGTTCGGTCTGGAAAATATTCGAACCGAACGTGTCCCACAGAGCTTCCGTCCATTGCAAAGAATGGCTCGCACCACCCAACCGTGGGACTGAACATCTAAGCGCTTTGCAGGGACCTGTCGGCGACTTGCGACGTCGCTTGGGCGGGCTGCGAATAAAGATAGTCACGCGTGCGCGGCACCGTGTGCTGCTGCTTGGACAACTGCAACTGAAACACCGCCTGCTGCTGTTCCTCGAACGCCATCTCGCAGGCGACGAGGTAGAACCGCCAGAGCCGGACGAACCGGTCGTCATGCATGGCGCGGACGGTTTTCACGTTGGCCTCGAAGCGGTCGCGCCAGTGGTGCAGGGTCGGCCCGTAATGGCCGCGCAACACCTCGAGATCCGCCAGCCAGAGGTTTGCGGATTCCATCGGGCGCGCCAGGTCAGACAGCGACGGCACGTAGCCGCCCGGAAAGATGTGGCGTTCCAGCCAGGGCGAGGTCGGCCGCGGCGGCGCCGTGCGACCGATGGTGTGAATGAGCGCGACACCGTCCCGGGTCAGAAGATCGCTGACTTTGGCGAAGTAGGTGGGAAACTGCGGCAGGCCCACGTGTTCCAGCATGCCGACGCTGACGATCCGGTCAAAGCGTTCGGTCAACTCGCGGTAATCCATCAGCCGAAAATCCGTCATTTCGGACAGACCCTCGGCGCGGGCCCTGGCCTGCGCGGTCTCCAGCTGGCTGCGCGAGAGCGTGACGCCGGTCACGTGGACGCCATGCTCGCGCGCCAGCGTCAGCGCCATGCCGCCCCAGCCGCAGCCGATGTCCAGCACCCGAAGACCGGGCGCCAGCCGCAGCTTGCTTGCGATATGCGCCTTCTTCGCGGCCTGCGCCGCGTCCAGGGACATTCCGGGGTCTTTGAAATAGGCGCAACTGTACTGCATGTCGCGGTCAAGGAAGAGGCGATAGAACTCCTCGGACAAATCGTAGTGGTGAGAGACGTTGCGCCGTGACGTGAGCGGCGTGTTGCGCTGGAGCCAGCGGCCGACCGCGCCGCGCATGTAAGAATAGCCGCGAAACCAGGCCGGCATCCCACCGCGCTGTTCGTTCCGGGCCAGCAGGGTGAGCAGGTCGAAAAGCTGGTGTTCGGGAATTTCGAGGCTGCCGTCCGTGTACCCTTCGCCAAGGGCCATGATCGGCCGGAGACTAAGGTCTTTCACGATGTTCGGCGTGGTCAGGGTCACCCGTGCCTTGGGGCCGCTTCCATCTCCATAGCGGACGCGGCGTCCGTCGGGCCAGACGATGTCGAGCGTGCCCTCTGAAATCAAATGCCGCAGCATGCGGTCCAAAAACCTGTTCCACATGAACACCTCCCGTTCGACGGAACGAATAGTGATGGAATTTACATGGGCTAACGCCCCCGACGCGCGTTTGGTTTCACGGGGTGGCGTGCAAAAAACGCTCTATGCGCCTTTTGCGGCGTGTCGACGGCGGCAAACGCAGACTCGGACCGCGCTCCGAACTGCTCGCCGAACCGACAACGCTTGGGTCCGGTTCTGGGCCGGTCACAGGCTGTCGCGTTGCAAGCACGGCACAGCGGTCGCGGCGTGCCCCGCCGTACCGTCTCGTCACGCGCGATCGGCGGCCTCCGTCAGCGCCGCTGTAAAGAGACGCTGCGCGGCGCTTGGCGTCTCGTCCGGGCGGGTCATCAGCCCGACCGGGCCGGCGGTAGTGTCAAGGTCCATGTCGAGCCGGACCAGACGGCCTTCGGCGAGGTCCTGCCCCACCACGCCTTCGGAGATGATCCAGAGCGCATCGCTGTGCAGCAGGTGGTTCCGCCCGAACGCGCCGGACACGGTTTCGATCCGGTCGGCCGGCAAAGGCACGCCCTGGGCGATCAACGTGCGGGCGATCAGCGGTCGGATCGCCGCATCGTCCGGCGGATAGACCACGGGCCAGTCGCCCAGGGCCGCCGGCGGCACCGACCGCCGCGCCGCCAGCGGATGGCCGGGGCGGGCGGCGCAGACGATACGCTCGACATAAAGCTGGGTGAAGGACAGCGCCTGCATGCTGGCGGGCGAGCCCAGCCGTCCCACCAGCAGATCGACGCGACCGGCCCGCAGCTCCGACACCAGGTGCCCGTGTGGCCCGTCGCGCAGCTCGACCACGACGCCCGGCATCGCCTTGCGAAAGCGCGCCACAGCCCCAGGCATCAGCGCCGCCGCGACCGACGGCATCGCGCCCACGCGCAGCGTCTGGCTGTCGCCCCGGCGCAGCGCCTCCACCCCGTCCACCCCGCGCCGCAGCGCCGCGAGCGACGTCTCTGCGCCTTCGAGAAAGGCCTGGCCTTCGGGCGTGAGCCGCACGCCGCCGCGTCCGCGCTGCATCAGCGTGGCGCCCAGCAGCGTCTCCAGCTCCTTCAGCGTCTTCGACAGGGCCGGCTGGGTCAGGCTCAGCACCGCGCAGGCGCGTTTCAGGCTGCCTTCGCGGTGGATGGTGGCGAAACATTCGATATGCCGGAACTTGATCCGTCGGTCGACCACGTGACTTTCCCTTTTCGGAAATCAAAAGGCATGAAATGTCATTTTACTTGTCTCTTGGGTTCAGCATTTACTGAAAAAACAGGAGATGACAATGAAAACCCAGGTTGCGATCATCGGTGGCGGCCCGTCCGGGCTGCTTCTTGGCCAGCTTCTGCATGTGCAGGGCATCGATGCCGTGGTCCTGGAACGCCGCACCAAGGCGCATGTGCTCAAACGCATCCGCGCCGGGGTGCTCGAACGCGGTCTGATCGACCTTCTGGCGCAGGCTCAAGTGCCGACCCGCATGGAGACCGACGGATATGCCCACGACGGCACGGTGATTTCCTACGACGCGGAAAGCTTTCGCATCGACTTTGCCGAACACACCGGCACGCCGGTGATGGTCTACGGTCAGACCGAGGTGACCCGCGATCTCTACGCCGCCCGCGACGCTGCCGGCGCGCGGACGCTGTTCGAGGTCGAGGATATCGAGATCGAGAATGCCGCGCTCGACGGCGACGGGCCGGTGACACTGCACTTCAGCGAAGGCGGTACCCGTCAAAGACTCACCTGCGACTACGTGGCCGGCTGCGACGGGTACCACGGCGTGTCACGCCAGTCGATCCCGGCTGACAAGCGCCACGAATTCGAAAAGGTCTATCCTTTCGGCTGGCTGGGCATCCTGTCGGAAACGCCGCCGGTGCATCACGAGTTGATCTACGCCAACTCCGAACGCGGCTTCGCGCTTTGCTCCATGCGCAACGACCGTCTCAGCCGCTACTACGTGCAGGCCCCGGTAGACGATGACTTGGCCAGGTGGTCCGACGACGCCTTCTGGGACGAATTGCGCCGCCGCATCCCGCCGGAATACGCCGAGGCCCTCGTCACTGGTCCCTCGATCGAGAAAGGCATCGCGCCGCTGCGCAGCTTCGTCTGCGAGCCGATGCAATACGGCCGGCTTTTCCTCTGCGGCGACGCCGCCCATATCGTGCCGCCGACCGGCGCAAAGGGACTGAATACCGCCGCGTCTGACGTGCACTATCTCTTCGAGGCGCTGAAAGCGCGTTATCTCGACGGCGATTCCGCGGCGCTTGCCGACTACTCGACCCGGGCCCTGGCGCGGGTCTGGAAGGCCGAGCGGTTTTCCTGGTGGATGACCTCGACCCTGCACCGGTTTCCGGGCATGAGCACCTTCGACCTGCGCATGCAGCGCGCCGAGCTCGAGTTCCTGCGCACCACGCCGTCGGCCCAGGCGTCGCTGGCGCAGAATTACGTGGGATTGCCGTATTGAGGGGGATGCGATGACCGACAGGTACGACACCGGCATGGCCGTGCGCCGCAAGGTGCTCGGAGATGCGCATGTGGATCGCGCGGAGGCGGCGAAGTCAGAGTTCGACGCGCCGTTCCAGACCCTGATCACCGAGGGCGCCTGGGGCACGGTCTGGGCGTCCGAGGCGATCTCCCTGCGCGAACGGTCGATGCTGACCCTGGCGCTGCTCGCCGCCACCGGCAATTTCGAGGAAATCCCCATGCACATCCGCGCCTGCGCCCGCACCGGGGCCACCCGGCAGGACGTGCAGGAAGCCTTTCAGCACGTGGCAATCTATGCCGGCGTGCCGCGCGCCAATCACGCGATCAAGCTCGCCAGGCAGACCTGGGCCGAGATGGACGCCGACGACTGAGCCGCGCTGGAACGCCGTCGCCCGACCACGTGTCCAGCGTCCGCCGAACGCGAAACCTGAGACGCCGGCCACCTTGCAAGGCTTCGGCGGGTCCCTCGGGGCCGCGCCATCCCGCGCCCACGACACCAAGACGCGGCACCTTCTCCGGTTCGAAAACACCGCGCGGCCCATCCCCCCGGACGGCCAGCCCGCCGAAAACGCAGGCCCGCGCGACATCGTCCCGCGCTCCGATGCCCATTCGCACCAGCCGGCACCCGTGGCTCGAAACGCCCCCAGGCTTCATCTTGCCGATAAACCTCCGGAGAGCACGAGAGGCAGCGCCTCTCGTATCGCGCCCCTCGGGGCGCGATCCCGCGGCCTCAGGCGGCCTCCGCCGCCCGCAGTTCCTTGTCCAGACGCGCGCTTTCCTGCGCCTTGGGCGTGGAGAAGCGGGCCAGCAACAGGTAGGCCACCGGCGTGAGGTAGAGCGTTGACAGCGTCGCCAGTCCCAGGCCCCCGACAATGACCCATCCCAAAGCCTCGCGCGCCTCGGCGCCCGCGCCCGAGGACAGGATCAACGGCACGCCGCCAAGGACGGTCGAGATCATCGTCATCATCACCGGCCGCAGGCGGATCGAACAGGCTTCGGTGATGGCGTCGTAGACCTCCTTGCCCTCGTCGCGCAGCTGGTTGGCGAATTCCACGATGAGGATGCCGTTCTTGGCCATGATCCCGATCAGCATCACCAGCCCGATCTGGCTGTAGACGTTGAGGCTCTGCCCGGTCAGCACCATCGCGAAGGCGGCGCAGGCCAGCCCCAGCGGTACCGTGGCCATAACCACGATGGCCGAGATGAAGCTTTCGAACTGCGCGCTCAGCACCAGGAACACCACAAGGATCGCGAAACCGAAGGTCACCACAAGGCCCGAGGATGTCTGGTCCAGCGTCGCCGCCTCGGCCAGCGGCACGATGCGGTTCTCCTCGGCGAGGATGCCCTCTGCCAGGCGCTCCACCTCGGCCATGGCATCGCCCAGCGACAGCTCGGGCGTCAGCCCGGCGCTGATTTCGACCGACCGGTTCTGGCTTTCGCGGCTGAGTTCGGGGGCAATGGCGCGTTCTTCGAGCGACACGAAGGTCGACATCGGCACCATCTGCCCGTCCGCGGCCTGGACAAAGACGTTCTCGAGGTCGCCGGGATCGTTCACCGGGTCTGTGGTCGACAGCATCTGCACGTCGAAGCTGGTGTCGTCGACGAAGACCGTGCCGACGCTGCGACCGTCCAGCACCGCGCGCAGGGCGTCGCCCAGACCGGTGATGTCGATGCCCAGATCCGACGCGCGGGTGCGGTCTATCTCGATGAAAAGCTGCGGCTGCGTGGTCTCGTATTCCAGCCGCACCTGGCCCATCGCAGGGTTTTCCTGCATCCGGGTCACCAGCTGCTGCGACACCTCGGCCAGCTGCGCGTAGCTGTCGCCGGTGATGGCGAAGGTCAGCCCCCGGCCGGCGCCGCGGATGCCCAGGGAGTTCGGCTGGATGGCAAAGGCGCGTACGCCGATGATCTGGCTCAGCGCGCCGTTGATCTGGCCGACGATTTCGGACTGTGGACGGTCGCGCTCGCCCCACTTGGCCAGCGTCATCACCATGAAGCCGCGGTTGTCGGCGGCAAACCCGGCGATGGAGAAGACGTTGGTGATCTCGCCCGACTCCACCAGCGGCTGAATCGCGCTCTCGATCTCGGCCATCTTCGAGGTGGTGTAGTTCAGCGACACGCCCTGCGGCGCGGTCACCGACAACAGCGCCACCGCGCGGTCCTCGGGCGGGGTGAGTTCCTGGCGGATGTTGCTGCCCATGAAGGCGGCGGTCACGGCAAAGGCCGCGGCGGCCAGCACGATCACGAAGGGAATGCCGAGCGCCGCCTTGAGCGTGGCGGCATAAAGGCGCGCCAGACGGTTGCCGAGCCAGATCATCGGCCCGCGCGGATCGCGGTCGGGTTCCTTGCTCAGCAGGCGCGAGGCCAGCACCGGGCAGAGCGTCAGCGCGATGAAGGACGACAGCATCACGGCCATGGCGAGGGTAAAGCCGAATTCGCGGAAAAGCCCGCCGGCCTGGCCGGGCAGGAAGGACAGCGGGATGAACACCGCCGCCAGCGTCGCCGTGGTGGTCACGACGGCAAAGAACACCTGCTGCGTGCCGCGCACGGCGGCGGCGCGCGGCCCCATGCCCTGGCCGCGCAGACGCACGATGTTCTCGAGCACCACGATGGCGTCGTCGACGACCATGCCCGTGGCCAGCACCAGCGCCAGAAGCGTGAGGATATTGACCGAGAACCCCACAAGGTAGATCGCCGCCAGTGTGCCCACCAGGGCGACAGGCAGGGTGAGTGTTGGAATGAGCGTGGCCGAGACGTTGCGCAGGAAGACGAAGATCACCGCCACGACGATGGCCACGGCAAGGCCCAGCGTCTTGAGCACCTCGACGATCGAGCCGTTGATGAACACCGCATCGTCCGAGGTGACGAAGATGTTCACGTCCTCGGGCAGCGTTTCGGACAGGCTGTTCACCACGTCATGCACCGCGGCCGAGATTTCCAAGGTGTTCGACGTCGCCTGCCGGATGATCCCGAGGCCAAGGCCTGTCTGTCCGTTGGCGCGCAGCACGGTTTCGTTGGGCGCGGGGCCCAGCGTCACGGTGGCGACGTCGCCGAGGATCACGTCGTCTGCGATCTCCAGCGCCTCGAAGGCGTCGGGCGTGGTGATCGTGGCGGTGGTGCGCACGTTCAGCGACTGCCGGTCGCCGGTCAGGTCGCCCGCGGGCGCGTCGTATGCGATGGTGCCGAGTGCCGAGCGCAGATCCGCGAGGGTCAGGCCACGGCTCGCCAGTTCCAGCTGGTTTATGTCGATGCGGAAGATCGGTTCGCGGTCGCCGTAGATCTGCAGGTCCGCGACCCCGGGGATCGAGATCAGCCGGTCCTCCACGCGATCGGTGACAAGCTGCGTCAACTCCTGCGGAGAGCGCCCGGCAGAGGTCACCGCGACCCGGACCACCGGCTGGGCATTGGCATCCGCCTTGACGATCTCGGGCTGTTCGGCGTCGTCGGGCAGGTTGTTGGCGATCCGCGCCACGGCGTCGCGGGCATCGGTGGCGGCGACGTCGATGTCGATGTCGTCGTTGAATTCCAGCGTCACCCGGCTGCGGCCGAAGCGCGAATTGGACGACAGGCTGCGGATGCCGGCGACGCGGCCCACGGCGCCTTCGACGCGGGAGGTGATTTCCTGGTCGACGGTCTCCGCCGAGGCGCCGGCGAATTCGGTGGTGATGGTGATGACGGGCCGGTCCACATCCGGCAATTCGCGGATTTCCACGCCGAAAAGCGCCGCGATCCCGGCGATCACGATCAGCGCGTTGAGCACGAAGGCGAGAATCGGGCGTTGGACGAAAACGGCCGTGCCGCTGCGGTTCGGAGCTGTGTCGGCCATGTCTCAGCCCTGTTCCGTCGCGCGCATGTCATCCGCGGCGCTGGTGGTTTCGGGCAGGCTCACGTCCGCGCCGGGGCGCAGGGTCTGCACGCCTTCTGTCACAACCATGTCGTCTTGGGTCAGCTCGGCCTCGACCAGCACCGAATCCGCGTTGCGCTGGCGGATCACGATGGGCACGCGCACCGCCTTGCCGTCGCGCACCGCCCAGACAAAGGATCCGTCCGAGGACCACTGCACCGACAGCGGGTTGATCGACGGGTAGGGCTCGCCCTCGAACCGCAGCAGCACCGAGAAGGCCATGCCCTCGCGCAAGCTGTCGTCGTCGTTCTCGATCCGCGCCTGCACGCGCAGGGTGCGGCTGGTGCGGTCCACCACGTTGTCGATGGCACTGACCTCGCCGGTCAGGGTCCGGGTGCGGTTGGCCAGCGGCGACAGTTCCACGGGCATGCCGAGCCGGATCTGCCCGACGATGCGCTCCGGCACGCGGAAGTCGATCAGGATCTCCGACCGGTCGGTGATCACCGCCAGCGGTTCCTGCGCCGGGATGCGGTCGCCTTCCTCCACGTCCAAGAGCCCGATCCAGCCCGAGATCGGCGCGCGGATGACCCGCTGCGACAGGTCGAATTCGGCCTGGCGCCGTTCCAGTTCGGCGTTGCGCAGCGCCAGCCGCGCCTCGCGGATGCGCACCTCGGTCACGGCGCCGGAGTTTCCGAGCGCCGACAGCCGGTCGACATCGTCCTGCGCGTCGGTCAGCATCAGGCGCGCGCGCTCGACCGCGATGCGTTCCGCCTCGTCGTCGAGCCGGACCATCACCGCGCCTTCCTCGATGTAGCTGCCAGCCTCGAAGGTCATTTCGGCGA
>Ga0114903_1000152_pt1 | contig 47737 bp, 52 predicted proteins | sample MalvirDeepMed_s2_FD_87289 | JGI IMG/M metagenome (GOLD analysis project Ga0114903, IMG submission 87289) | Marine viral communities from the Global Malaspina Expedition - Malaspina viral metaG DeepMed_s2 | ecosystem: Environmental > Aquatic > Marine > Oceanic | place: Mediterranean Sea...
CCCCTGCACCGCCGTTCCCATAAAGCGGCTTGACGATAATGTCTTCGTGCTCCGCCTTGAACTCCCGCAATATCGAAAGATCGCGCGCGATCAGCGTCGGGGGAATTAGGTCCGGGAACTGCAGCACCAGTAGTTTTTCGGGATAGTTTCGAACCCAGAACGGATCGTTGACCACGAGGGTGCGGCCGGCCACGCGATCCAGAATATGTGTCGACGTGATATACGACATGTCAAAAGGCGGATCCTGGCGCAACCACACGACATCCATCTTTTCCAGATCGACGTCATGCTCGGGACCGGCGCTGGCGTGGTGACCGAACGTACGCGACACCTTAATGTCCGACCCGCGGGCGAGAACGGCCCCGTCACGCCAGAACAGGCGGTCGGGCGTATATACAAACAGCTCGTGCCCGCGGGCCTGCGCTTCCTCGGCCAGGCGAAACGTGCTGTCGGCGTCGATATTGACCGACTGGATCGGATCCATCTGGAAAGCGATCTTCAAGGGCATAGGGCGCTCCTGGTTTCGTTCGATGCGGCCACTTGCTCCAAATTTCGTTTTCGGCAAGAGCGATCAGACGAACGCATCGGCGATGATGCGGATTTGCCCCGTGATGTCCACGGTGGCCACGTCGAAACGGGCTTCGGTTAACGGCCCTTCGGGACAAGTATCGAGAAAAACCGTTGCGGCCGAGAATATCCGCCCGATCTGTCGTTGCGACAGCCGTTCCAGGGCCCAGTCATGGCGAGTGGCACGTTTGACCTCGACGAACAGGTACCCGCCACCCTCCTTGAACACCAGATCGAGTTCTCCGCCTCCACCCCGCCATCGACGCGCCACCGGTTCGGCCCCGCGGCGTACGTAAAGGGCTTCAACTTGTTCCTCGGCGGCCATACCGCTGAGGTACGACCGTGTCCCGGTATGCCGCCTCTCTGTCTTGGGGTTTGCCGGGGGCAGCAGATCGAGGCGAAGCTGGCCGACATCTCCCTCGGCGGTGCGGCGACGAGGCCCGTGCGGTTTGGGCGGCGCCTTGTGACGCGGCAGGTCAAGGGAGAGTTGCATTACTTCAATCCCGACCCAGCCGCAGAGCCATCTGGTAAACGTCCCGCCTGGGGGCGCCTACGGCTTCCGACACGACCTTGGCGGCATCCTTGACGCTCATCGTTTCCAGAGCTTCCCTCAATGCGACCTCGATACCAGCTTCGCCAACTTCGGATCTGTCGCGATCGACAACCAGCACGATTTCGCCCCGGGGTGGGTCGGATATCACGCCATTCAGAAGGTCCGAGAGCTTTCCGCGCCGCACCTCTTCGAATCGCTTCGTCAGTTCCCGACAGAGTGCCCCATCCCTATCCCCAAGTCTCGCGATCATCTCCCTTATACTTAACGCGCATCTCTGTGCCGTTTCGAAGAAGACCAGGGTCGCCGGAACCCGTCCGAGTTCGGCAAGGGCCGTACTTCGCGCACCTCCCGAGGATGGCAGGAAGCCCGCGAACAAGAACCGATCCGTGGGCAGTCCGGACAGGCTCAACGCGGCCAGCGCGGCCGATGGGCCGGGTGCCGTGGTAACCAAGTGGCCGGCCTCGCTGACCGATTTGGCCAGCGCATAGCCCGGATCCGCGATCAGGGGCGTGCCGGCATCGGACGCATAGGCGACCGACTTCCCCTCAGCCAGGACTGTAAGCAGGCGCGGACGCATACGCTCGCCGTTGTGGTCGTGGTACGACATCACCGGTCGACCAGCCAGGGGAACGCCGTGGATCTCCAGCAAGCGGCGGAGCACGCGCGTATCCTCGGCCGCCAGAACGTCCGCCTCGCGCAGGATGTCCAGCGCGCGCAACGTGATGTCGCGCGCCGATCCGATCGGGGTTGCCACCAGGTACAACCCCGGCGCGAGGCCGCTCAACGGACCGCTTTCGATTTACAGCGAGTACAGGCTTTCATAGAACCAAACGAAACGTAATGAGGAGTCGCGCGATGTTCGCCTTTCTAACCGCCATCCGCAAGCGGGCCGCTTGCGCCCTCGTTCTGGGGCTGACCGGCCTCGCGGGCTGCGCCGGACTTCCGATTGCGGGTGGGACGGGCGCATCGCCGACCGTCGACACCTCTGCCCCCGCGCCCGTCGCCCTGCTTCTGCCGCGGGGTGACTCCGGCGCCGGGGCGGTCGCCGCGTCGATGGAGAACGCCGCACGCCTGGCCATGGCCGCCAACCCCAATGCGCAGATCAACCTCAGGGTCTATGACACCGGCGGCACGCCCGCCGGGGCCAGCGCGGCCGCCACACGCGCGGTGAACGAGGGCGCGCAGATCATCCTCGGGCCCCTCTTCAGCCAGTCGATCAGCGCCGTGACCCCCGTCGTCGCCGGTCGCAATATCAACGTCCTGGCATTTTCCAACAACACCGCCGTCGCGGGGGGCAATGTCTTCATCCTTGGCCAGACCTTCGACGACGTGGCGGAACGCCTGACCACCTTCGCGCGACGCCAGGGTCGCCCCTCGGTCGCCATCGTCCATGCCGACGACGTCGCGGGCAACGCCGGACGCGACGCCATCCTGCGCGCCGCGCAGAGTTCGGGAATGGAAGTCGCGACCGTCCAGGCCTATCCTCTGTCGCAGCAGGGCATCGTCGAATCCGGCCCTCGCATCGCCAACGCCATTCAGCAAAGCGGCGCATCCTCGGTCTTCCTGACCGCCAACGTGGATGCGGATCTGCCGCTGATCGCGACCACCCTCCCGGACAACGGCGTCAGCCCTGCACAGACGCAGTACATGGGCCTGACCCGCTGGAACGCGTCGCAGCAGGCTCTCAATCTGCCGGGGCTTCAGGGCGGTCTTTTCGCCCTGCCCGACAACTCGGCCGTCGACGCCTTCAATCAGCGGTACCGCGCGGCCTATGGCAGCGATCCCCATCCGCTGGCCGGCGTCGCCTATGACGCGGTCCAGGCGGTCGGCACGCTGCTGGCCCAGGGCCGGTCGGATGCATTTTCCGGATCGTCGCTGACCCGTCGGTCGGGGTTCCAGGGGGCCTATGGCGCCTTTCGGCTTCTGCCGGGTGGCACCAACGACCGGGCCTTGGCCGTGGCGCAAATCCAGAACAATCAGGTCGTGATCCTTGACCCAGCCCCGAACAGTTTCGGACGTGGCGGTTTCTGAAGCCGCCGGACCCGACGACCGTCATCGCCTGCCGCCGGAACTGATCGTTCCGGCGGTCGATCTTTTCGACGCCCCCGTCTTGAGGGCTCAGATCGACGCGGCCATCATCCCGGGCGATCACGGATCGGCGCGCAGGGCCGCGGTCGACGTGCTGCGCCCGGCGCAGGATATGGCGCACGAGCGTATCGCCGCGGCATTCGCAGAAAACCCGCGCGCCGCCCGGGCGACCGTCTCTGCCTATTCCTGGCTGACCGACCGCGTGGTCGAAACGGTGTTCGATATCGTGGTCACCCATTGCCACCCGAATCCGAATCCGACCAAGGGCGAACACCTCGCGGTGCTGGCTGTCGGCGGGTATGGCCGGGCCGAGATGGCGCCCTATTCCGACGTCGATCTTCTGTTTCTCAGCCCCTGGAAGCTGACCGCTTGGGCCGAGAGCGTGATCGAGACGATGCTCTACATCCTGTGGGATCTGCATCTTAAGGTCGGCCACGCCTCGCGCACCGTGTCGGACTGCGTCCGGCTGGGGCGCGAGGACATCACGATCCGCACCGCCTTGCTTGAGCATCGCTTCCTCTGCGGCGAAAGCCCCATCGCGGCCGAGTTGCAGACCCGCCTTCGCAAAGAACTGTTCGAAGGCACCGAAGCCGAGTTCATCACCCAGAAGCTGGCCGAACGCACCGCGCGCCACCTCAAGCAGGGCGGCCAGCGCTACGTGGTCGAACCGAACGTGAAAGAGGGCAAGGGCGGCCTGCGCGACCTGCAGACCCTGTTCTGGATCGCGAAATACGTGAACCACGTGGCCGATGTCGCCGATCTCGTCGACAAGGGAACCTATACGGCGGCCGAGTTCGACAGCTTCGTGCGTGCCGAAAGTTTCCTGCTGGCCGTGCGCTGTCATCTGCACCTGATCGCGGGCCGCGCGATGGACCAGTTGACCTTTGACATGCAAGTCGAGGTCGCCAGGCGCATGGGCTATGCCGACGGCAAGGGCCGGCGCGGCGTGGAACACTTCATGCAGGACTATTTCCGCCATGCCACCCGCGTGGGTGAGCTGACGCGCATCCTGCTGACCTCGCTGGAAGCCGATCACAAGAAGGAGGCGCCCTCGCTCGTCGGATTCTTCCGCCGCCGTCGTCGGGTTCGCCCCGGCCTCAAGGTCCGGCAGAACCGCCTGACCTACGAGGACGAGGACGCATTCCTCGCCGACAAGCTGAACATCCTGCGCATCTTCGAAGAGGCGCTCAGGACCGGCTACCTGCTGCATCCCGACGCGATGCGCCTGATCTCGCATAATTTGCGGCTGATCGACGACGGGGTCCGCAATGACCCCGAGGCGCGTCAGATATTCTTCGACCTGCTGCTGAAACACGCCAATCCCGACCGCGCCCTACGCAGGATGAACGAACTGGGGGTCCTGTCGGCCTTCCTGCCCGAGTTCGAGCCCATCGTCGCGATGATGCAGTTCAACATGTATCATCACTACACGGTGGACGAGCACACCATCCAGTGCATCCGCCAACTGGCCGAGATCGAGGCCGGCGACCTACGCGACGAGCTGCCGGTCGCCACCGACATCCTGGCCAAGCCGGTTGCGCGCAAGGTCCTCTATGTCGCGCTGCTGTTGCACGACATCGGCAAGGGCCGGGACGAGGATCACGCGATCCTTGGCGCGCGCATCGCCCGCAAGGTCTGCCCCCGCCTCGGCATGAACCGCACCGATACCGAGACCGTGGAATGGCTGGTCCGCTATCACCTTCTGATGTCGGACATGGCCCAGAAGCGCGATCTGGCCGATCCGCGCACCATCCGCGATTTCGCCAAGGCGGTGCGCACCAAGAAGCGGCTGGACCTGCTGACCGTGCTGACCGTCTGCGACATCCGCGGCGTCGGCCCCGGCACCTGGAACGGCTGGAAGGCCCAGCTTCTGCGCACCCTCTACAACGAGACGGCGTTCGCGCTGGAAAACGGGCTCGAGGCGCTGAACCGCGAGAATCGCGGGAACGAGGCCAAGCGCGCCCTGCGCGAGGCGCTGAAGGACTGGCCCGCCAAAGACCTTCGGACCGAGACGGCGCGCCACTACCCGCCCTATTGGCAGGGCCTCGGCATCGCCAGCCACACCGCCTTCGCCCACCTCCTCCGGGATATCGAGGACGACCAGATCCGCATCGACATCACCGACGATACGGACCGCGACGCCACGCGCGTCTGCTTCGCGATGGTCGATCACCCCGGCATTTTCTCGCGCCTCGCCGGGGCGCTGGCGCTGGTGGGGGCGAACGTGGTGGACGCGCGCACCTACACGTCGAAGGACGGCTACGCGACGGCCGTCTTCTGGGTGCAGGATGCCGATGGCCACCCCTACGACCCGTACCGCCACGACCGCCTCAAGACCACCATCGACCGCACGCTCAAGGGCGAGCTGATCGCCCGCGACGAGATGGCCAGCCGTGACAAGATCAAGAAGCGCGAGCGCGACTTCCGCGTGCCCACCGCCATCGCCTTCGACAACGAAGGATCCGAGATCTACACGATCATCGAGGTCGACACCCGCGACCGCCCCGGCCTGCTGCACGACCTGACCCGCGTGCTTGCGGGCTCGAACATCTCAATCGCAAGTGCCGTGATCGCCACCTATGGCGCGCAGGTGGTCGACACGTTCTACGTCAAGGACATGTTCGGCCTGAAGATCTACACCGAGTCCAAGCAAAAGGCGCTGGAACGCAAGCTGCGCGAGGCCATCGACGCGGGCGCAAAGCGCGCCCGGTCGTAGGTCGCGCGTCCCTCACTCCGAGGGGCGCGCCTGCATCTCCAGCATGAAGCCCGGGTATTCCACCGGCAGCTCGGTCGCCTCGTTCAGCCGCGCGATGTCGTCGTCGCTCAGGCTGACCTCGGTCGCGGCCATGTTGTCCTGCAACTGCTCCAGCTTCTTGGCGCCGACGATCACGCTGGTCACCACGTCCTGGTGCAACAGCCACGCGATGGCGATCTGCGCGGGGCTCACGCCCTTCTCCTCGGCCATGGGGCGCATCACCTTCAACGCCGCCGACAGCCGGTCGCGATCCACGGGCGGGAAATCGAAACTGTCGCGCCGCCCGCCCCCGTCGCCCTCGGTGTCGTACTTGCCGGTCAGCATGCCCCCCGCCAGCGGACTCCAGACCATCAGGCCCATGCCTTCGGATTGCATCATCGGCACCAGCTCGCGCTCCAGCTCGCGATTGACCAGCGTATAGAACGCCTGAAGCGAGATCGGCGCGTGCAAATCGCGCGCCCGGGCGATTCCCAGCCCCTTCATCACCTGCCACGCCGCCCAGTTCGACAGCCCGACATAGCGGACATGCCCATGCTCGACGATCGTGTTCAGCGCCTTCAGGGTCTCTTCGATGGGGGTGGCCGGATCGAAGCCGTGGATCTGGTACAGATCGATGTGATCCAGCTGCAACCGATCCAGGCTCGCGCGGATCTGGTCCATCAGGTGCCGTCGCGACGTGCCGCGCGCGTTTGGCCCCTCGCCCATCGACCCCATCGCTTTCGTGGCGACGACCACATCCTCGCGCGCCACGTCCAAGTTCTTCAGCGCCTGGCCCAGGATCCGCTCGGAATTGCCCTGCCCATAGACATTGGCGGTGTCGAAAAAGTTGATCCCCCCGTTCAGCGCGGCCTGCACGATCCCGTCGGCCTCGTCCTGCTGCAGACGGCCGATCTCGCCCCACATCTGCCCTTCCTCGCCGCCGAAGGTCATGGTCCCGAGGCAGAGCTCCGACACGAAAAGGCCCGATCGGCCAAGTGTTTTGTATCGCATGGTAAATCCTTCACGCATCAGACACGGGCGCATCATCACGCCCCTTGCCGCCGCACATGGCCCGCTCATCCCCCAGGTCCACCCACCCTCTTCATCCTTGTACAAATACCCACGACCACGCTTGCCTCCCCCGCGGCCCGGACGCATAGCTGGCCCGCCCAGACCGGAGCCCGTTCATGCAAGCGCCACGCCTCATCAAAGGATTCCTGACCGTCGGAATCTGGACTCTCGCCTCTCGGGTCCTGGGCTTCGCGCGCGATATCATGATCGCCGCCTTCCTCGGCGCGGGTCCGGTGGCCGAGGCGTTCCTCGTGGCCTTCGCCCTGCCCAACATGTTCCGTCGCTTCTTCGCCGAAGGCGCGTTCAACATGGCCTTCGTCCCGATGTTCTCGAAACGGGTCGAGTCCGGCGAGGGTGCAGAAGAGTTCGCCCGCGACGCTTTCGCGGGCCTTGCCACGGTGCTGATCGTGTTCACGCTTCTGGCTCAGCTCGCCATGCCCGCGCTGGTCTTCGCCATGGCGTCCGGCTTCGTCGAGGACAACCGCTTCGACCTCGCCGTCGTCTTCGGGCGGATCTGCTTTCCCTATATCCTGCTGATCTCTCTCGCCGCGCTGCTGTCGGGCGTGCTCAATGCCACCGGGCGCTTTGCCGCCGCGGCCGCCGCGCCGGTCTTTCTCAACATCGTTCTGGTCGGCGCGCTGATCCTCGGGGACCGGCTCGGCTGGGCGCCGGGCCTGACGCTGTCATGGTCGGTGCCCATCGCCGGTATCCTGCAACTGTTCATCGTGTGGATGGCCGCACACCGCGCCGGTTATACGCTGATCCCCCGTCGCCCGCGTCTGACGCCCGAGATGAAGCGCCTGGCCTATATCGCCGCCCCCGCCATGCTGTCGGGCGGAGTCGTGCAGGTAAACCTGCTGGTGGGCCGGCAGGTCGCCAGCTTCTTCGACGGGGCCATCGCGTGGCTGTCCTATGCAGACCGTCTCTATCAGCTTCCGCTCGGCGTCGTTGGCATTGCCATCGGCGTGGTCCTGCTGCCCGACCTGTCACGCCGCCTGCGCGCCAGCGACGATGCGGGCGGGCGCGACGCGCTGTCCCGCGCGGCCGAGTTCGCTCTGCTGCTGACCGTGCCGTGCACCATCGCCTTCCTCGTCGTGCCCCTGCCCCTTGTCGCAACCCTGTTCCAGCGCGGCGCCTTTGATGCGGACGACACCGCCGCCACCGCGCTGATCCTCGCCATCTATGGGCTGGGTCTTCCCGCGTTCGTTTTGCAAAAGGTCTGGCAGCCGCTCTATTTCGCGCGCGAAGACACGCGCTCGCCCTTCCGCTTCGCGCTGGTGGCACTTGTGGTCAATGCCGTCGTCGCCGTCGGCCTCGCCCCACTGATCGGCTACGCGGCCGCAGCGCTGGGCACCACGCTTGCGGGATGGGCCATGGCGGTTCTGTTGATCCGGGGCGCCAGATCGATGGGAGAGACGGCGTCGCCCGACGCCCGCTTCCGCACCCGCCTGCCGCGCATCGTGGTGGCCTCGCTGGTGATGGGCGTGGTCCTTTACGTGGTAAACATCCTGCTCGCCCCCCTCTTCGCGGGGCCGTGGCAATTCGCGGCGCTGGCGATCCTCGTGGGCGCAGGGATCGTCACCTTCTTCGCGACCGCACATCTGATCGGCGCGGTCGCTTTCCGCGAGATCCGGGGCGCCGTCCGCCGTCAGCGCTGACGCAGCTTCTGAACCACCCGCGCCCAGCCCCCGGGCGAGACGACGAAGGACAAAAGGAACCCCGCGACGAACCCGGCAAGGTCGGCGACCCAGTCGATCCCGCCGCCGAACAGCAGGCCGAAGGCCAACTGGATCCCCAGCAGGAACGCGATCAGCGTGAAGGCGCGGATCCGCTGCTCGCCCAGCGCGCCCAAGCCCGTCCACATCAGGAACGTGTAGGCCCCGATCAGACCGTAGACCGCCGGGTATCCGCCTACGAGCGCGATATCGGCCCCTGGCACGGCCGCATAGACCAGCGCCCCCACGATCGACGACACGACCCACAGCACCGCCATGGCCCAGGGCGCGAAGGTCTCGGCCACCATCTTGCCCAGCGCCAGCAGGAACACGATGACGAACAGCATGTGGGTGAACCCCAGATGCACGAAGGAATAGCTGACGAACCGCAGCATCTGGCGCGGCGGGAACTGCCCGGTCTCGACCATGCGGTCCCACAACTGCGGCGAGAAGGCGAACCCGTTCAGCGCCTCCAGCCGCATCCCGACACCCTCGGCCCCGCCGATCACGCCGATGCGTCCCGCCTGGAACAGCATCTCGATCCCGAAGATCGCCAGGGCCAGCGCCACCACCACGGGGGGCAGCGCATTGAAGGGGCTGGCGTTGTGGTCGTTCAAACTCATGGGGCTCGCTTCCTTGACGGCTATCGCCCCCCTCGGTAAGCGAGGCCGATCCTTCGATAAAGCGGGAAAATCCCACATGGCCGAGCCCAGCTTCACCCCCCGCGTCCTGTCCGGCATCCAGCCGTCGGGTGGTCTGACGCTGGGCAACTACCTTGGCGCGATCAAGCGGTTCGTCGAAACCCAGGACGCCGGCAGCCACCAGACGCTGTATTGCATCGTCGATCTGCATGCGATCACGGTCTGGCAGGACCCCGCCCAGCTGACCCGCAACACGCGCGAACTGGCCGCGGGCTACATCGCCTCGGGCCTCGATCCGGCGAAATCGATCCTGTTCAATCAGTCCCAGGTGCCCGAGCACGCGCAGCTTGCGTGGATCTTCAACACGGTGGCGCGGATGGGCTGGATGGGCCGGATGACCCAGTGGAAGGACAAGGCCGGCAAGAACGCCGAAGCCGCGTCGCTGGGCCTGTTTGCCTACCCGGCGCTGATGGCGGCCGACATGATGATCTATCACGCCACCCATGTCCCCGTGGGCGAGGATCAGAAGCAGCACGTGGAACTGACGCGCGACATCGCCGCCAAATTCAACCACGACTACGAAACCGAGTTCTTCCCCCTGATCGAGCCGGTGATCGAAGGCGCCGCCACCCGCGTCATGAGCTTGCGCGACGGGTCGAAGAAGATGTCGAAATCCGACCCCTCGGATGCCAGCCGGATCAACATGACCGACGACGCGGACACGATCTCGAAGAAGATCCGCAAGGCCCGCACGGACCCTGAGCCGCTGCCCGAGACTTACGAGGGCCTGAAGGACCGCCCCGAGGCGCGCAATCTGGTCAACATCTACGCCGCCCTGTCCGAACAGACCGTCCAGCAGGTGATGTCCCAGCATGGCGGGGCGGGCTTCGGCCAGTTCAAACCGGCGCTGGCCGATCTCGCCGTGGACAAGCTCGCCCCCATCTCGTCCGAGATGAAGCGCCTGATGGAGGACCCCGCCCAGATCGACGCAATCCTGCGCGACGGTGCGGCCCGCGCGCGCGAGATCGCCGCCCCGATCTTGGCCGAAACCTACCGCATCGTCGGCCTCGTCGGCTGATCCCGGACTTGGGTTTTCTAGGCGAAAACCCGGCCCACCCCTTCACGCGGCCGTGAACATCCCCCATATCTCGTAAAGACCCGGTAAAGGAGAATTGCGAATGTTCACGCGAATTATGGCCCCCGTGGATCTGTCCGACACCGGTGCGCTGACGCGCGCGCTAGAAGCGACGGCCGATTTGGCACGCCTGCACGACATTCCCGTCGTCTACGTCTCGGCCACGAATGCCCAGCCAACCTCGGTGGCGAAGTCTCCCAAGGAATTTGAGAAGAAGCTTCAGGCCTTCGCCGACGCGCAGGCGCAAACGCACGGCATCTCGACCTCGGCCCATGCAATGGTGCTGCACGACAAGACTGCCGATCTTGACAACGCGCTTGTCGAGGTGATCGACACCGTGCAGGCCGACCTTGTCGTCATGGCCTCTCACGATCCGACCTTCTTCGACCATTTCTGGTCGTCGAACGGTGGCGCGGTGGCGCGCAACTCCAACGCATCGGTGATGATCGTTCGCGGCAAGTAAGGCCCGGCCGGAAGTTCGCGTCGCGATCCCGGTCATGCGCCCTGGCCAAAGCGGAGCTTGCGCCGCCCTTGGTCGAAAGCCATTCAGGTGTGCAATCCCTGCGAATGGTGCCCACCTTGGCGCGACGTCCTCTGCCGCTGATCCGACAATCCGACATCGAAGCCGCCTGTGTCAGCGCCGGCCTCGGGGTGGGGGATGTCGCTCTCGTTCACGCCTCACTGTCGCGGTTGGACTACGTGATCGGCGGCGCGGAATGCGTCGTGCGTGCGCTGCTCAAGGTTGTTGGCGATGCCGGTACGCTCATGGCACCCGCCCAGACGTGGCTCAATCTCGACCCCGAACGCGGTGTGCATGGTTTGCCAAAGCAAACCTGGCCTCTGCTTCGGCAGGAATGGCCGGGCTTCGACCCTGCAGTTACACCCAGCGTCGGCATGGGGGCAGTTGCGGAACAGATCCGGACTTGGCCGGGCGCATCCAGAAGCCTGCATCCCGCCCGGTCATGGGCGGCCGTGGGCGCACGAGCAGCAGATCTGACGGCCGAGCATGATCTGAATGACGTGCATGGCGAGCGAAGTCCGCTCGGGGCCGCGATCCGGGCCAAAGCCAAGGTTGTCCTGATCGGCGTGGGTTACGACAAATGCACCGCGCTCCACCTCGCCGAGACACGTTTCGCCACGCTGGGCGCCCCTGTGTTGACTGAGCGTAGCTGGGTTCGAACGCGGTCAGGCCGGCAGGACGTCACCTACACCACGCCCTTGTTCAATAACTCCGACTTTCCCTCGATCGGCGCGGCCTTCGAAGATGATCTCGACGCCCGCCCGGTCGCACTCGGAGGCGGAGAGGTCCGAATCGTCGATGCCGCAAGATTGGTCGCGTTCGCGGAACGATGGATGCAGACGAACCGGTGAACGCGGCAGAGGACGCACCCAGACCAAGTCCAATCTGGCCCAGGACGGCCAGAATCCATATCCGCACAAGAGCGTGGGTCGCGATACTTGGACCGGACGTTCCCGTTCCGCACCGGAGCTGTGCACCGAAAGGGACGCCTCACCCCGCGTCCGGCATCGTATATCAACTGCGTGAAACACGGAGCCTCGATCATGTCCCTAGCCCCGCAAACCCGCATCGGTCACGTGCATCTGAAGGTCGCCGATCTGGATCGCAGCCTCGCCTTCTATCGCGACATCCTCGGGTTCGAGGAAACGCAGCGCTATGGCAGCGGTGCCGTCTTCCTCTCGGCCGGGGGCTATCACCATCACATCGGCCTCAACACTTGGGAGAGCGCGGGCGCAACGCCGCCGCCGCCGGGGCACACCGGTCTGTTCCACGTCGCGATCCTTTATCCCACCCGCACCGATCTGGGCGACGCGCTGCGCCGCCTTCGGGCCGCTGACTGGCCACTGAGCGGTGCGTCGGATCATGGAGTGTCCGAGGCGCTTTACCTCGACGACCCGGACGGAAACGGGGTCGAGCTCTATCGCGACCGCCCTCAGGCCGAATGGCCGCGAGACGCCGAAGGCGGCCTGTCGATGGTCACACGGCGCCTTGACCTCGAGGATCTGGTCCGCGCCTGACCCCGTCGGGACAGAAGTCCGACGGATGTCCGGCGAAAGGGCGACATGTGTCCGACGCAGGCCCGGCAGATGCTGGACGAAAGCCCGGCGTTTGCGCTACGTCTGCCCGACGCAATTTCGGGGGATCCCATGGCCGTAGGCACCGACATCCGCACCTGGTTCGATGGCACGTGGCACGCGGGCGACCCCCCCATCATCCGCGCCGCGGACCATGGGGCCTGGTTGGGGTCGTCGGTCTTCGACGGGGCGCGCTATGCCCATGGCGTGGCGCCCGACCTCATGGCCCATTGCGAACGCGTGAACCGCTCGGCCGAGGCCTTGATGCTGACGCCGACCATGCCCGCCCAGCAGATGTACGACCTGATCTGGGAGGGACTGAACCTCTATCCCGCTGATTCCGCTCTGTATATTCGCCCCATGTATTGGGGAATCGATGCCGGCATAGGGGCCATCGCGCCGGGTGGAGAGACCGCGTTCGCGATCTGCCTCGAGGCGATTCCGCTGGCCCCCGAAGATGCGACGACCACCTTGACGACCACCCGATTCCGCCGCCCGACGCTGGAAACGGCCGTGGTGAACGCCAAGGCGGGCTGCCTCTACCCCAACAACGCCCGCATGATCCGAGAGGCGCAGGCCAAGGGTTTCGGCAACGCGCTGGTGGCCGACCAACTGGGCAACGTCGCTGAAAGTGCGACGGCCAACGTGTTCATCGCAAAGGACAATGTCGTCCTGACCCCAATCCCGAACGGTACCTTCCTGGCCGGCATCACCCGCGCCCGCCACATCGATCTGCTCCGCCGCGACGGCGTCGAGGTTCGCGAAACTGTTCTGTCCTTCGACGACGTGCGATCCGCCGACGAGGTCTTCCTGACCGGCAACATGTCCAAGATCACCCCCGTCACCGCCTTCGACGACGTGACCTACGCCCCGGGCCCCATCGCCAAACGCGCCCGCGCCCTTTACTGGGACTGGGCGCTCGGCGCCGGTGGACAGGGCCCTGCCGGTTCTGCATGATCCGAAGGCTTTTCGTGAAAGGGCCGAGATGCGTAAGTTCCTGGTCATTCTGGACGACAGCCGCGAGTGCTTGAACGCCATGCGTTATGCCGCGATGCGCGCGGCAAAGACCGGCGGTGGCGTGACCATCCTGTCCATCATCCCGCCCGAAGAGTTCCAGCATTGGCTGGGCGTCGGCGACCTGATGCGCGAGGAAGCCCGCGAACGGATCGAGGCACATTTCGAGGTCTTCGCCAAATGGATGCGCGATCGCCAGTCTGTCCACCCTGAGCTTGTCATTCGCGAAGGCGAGGCCGTGAACCAGATCATTGCCCAGATCCGCGAAGATCGCGACATCGGCGTACTGGTGTTGGGGGCCAACGAGGATGGCGGGCCCGGGCCGCTGGTCACCCAGCTGTCGCGCGGCGCGGGCGGCCTTCCGGTGCCGCTGACCATCGTTCCGGGTGCGCTGAGCAAGGACGAGCTCGAGGCGATCACGTGACCGCAGCCCCCGTCGCGGCCGCCCCCCCGCAACGGGTCGCGTGGATCGACCGGGCGCGGGGCATCGCCCTTGTGGCGATGATCGTCTATCATTTCAGCTTCGACCTTTCGATGTTCGGGCACGTGTCCTGGAATGTCGCTCAGGGATCCCTATGGCGCGGGTTTGCCATCGCCATCGCCGCCTCTTTCATCGCCCTTTCAGGTCTTTCGCTTGCGCTTTCGACCCGGGATGGCGTGAATTGGCCCGCGTTTATGAGACGGTTGGGCCTGATCGTCGCTGCCGCCGCGGCTGTCACGATCGGCACCTGGGCTGCAATGCCCTACCCCGTGACGTTCGGCATCCTGCACGCCATCGCGGTGTTTTCCGTCCTTGCGCTGCTGTTCCTGCGGGCCCCGATGTGGGTGCTTCTGATCACGGCCGTCGTCGTCTTCGCCCTGCCGCAGGTTTACCAGTCCGAGGCGTTCTCGGCCCCTCTGCTCTATCCGCTGGGTCTCGATCCGACGCCGATTCCGTCCTTCGACTACGAACCGGTGTTTCCCTGGTTCGCGGCCATGCTGGCGGGGATCGCGCTGTCGCGTGTCGTGCCGGTGCCGCGCGGTGCCATTGCGACGGACGCGCTTGCGCGCATGGGCCGCCACAGCCTTGTGATCTACCTTCTGCACCAGCCAATCCTGATGGGGGGATTGATCGCGGCCGGGTATCTGGGCATAGTTTAGAACCGTTCCAAACCTTGACTAACCCGGCCTGCATCCGCATATCGGGCGTGTCCCCGCAGGAGATTTCCCCATGTTCATCCAGACCGAATCCACCCCGAACCCGGCCACTTTGAAGTTCCTGCCGGGCCAGACCGTGCTCGAGACGGGAACGGCCGACTTTCCCACCCGCGAGGTTGCCGATGCGTCCCCGCTGGCCATGCGCATCTTCGGGATCGACGGAACGACGGGCGTGTTCTTCGGGAACGACTTCGTGACCGTGACAAAGGCAGAAGCGGCCGAGTGGGACCACGTGAAACCCGCCGTCCTGGGCGCCATCATGGAGCATTTCCAGTCCGGCCAGCCCGTCATGGCAGGCGAGGCGCAGCCCGCCAGCGGACATGCCGAACACACCGGCCCGGATGGCGAGATCGTCGGCCAGATCAAGGAGCTTCTGGACACCCGCGTGCGACCGGCCGTGGCGCAAGACGGTGGCGACATCACGTTCCACGGGTTCGAGCGTGGGGTGGTCTATCTGCACATGCAGGGCGCATGTGCGGGCTGCCCATCCTCGACCTTGACGCTGAAGATGGGGATCGAGAACCTGCTGCGCCATTACATCCCCGAGGTGATCGAGGTGCGCCCGGTTGCCTGACCCGCTTGTCCTGGCATTCGACACATCGGCCGCGCATTGCGCGGCCGCTTTGCTGTCGGGAGACAGGGTTCTGGCCTCCGCGTTCGAGGAGATGCCACGCGGCCAGGCCGAGCGGTTGATGCCGATGCTGGCGGAAGTCATGGCGAAGGCAGGGTGCGCGTGGCGCGATATCGATGCCTTTGGCGTCGGGGTCGGCCCGGGCAACTTTACGGGCATCCGGGTGTCGGTCGCGGCGGCCCGTGGGCTGGCCCTGGGCCTCGGTGCGCCGGCCATCGGGATAACGACGTTCGAGATTGCGCGGGCGTCGCATCCCGGGGCTGCGACGATCACCCTTGGCGGTCCACGTGGCGCGATTTTTCAGCAGGATTTCGACGGCGATAGGTCCGACGGCCCGCCACGGATGATCGAGGGCGAAACCCCGACCCAGACCGTCGACTGGCCGAATGCCGCTGCCACGATCGCCCGCCTGGCGATGCTGCGGCTGTCGGCGCGCGATACGATTGATCGCCCTGCCCCGCTCTATATTCGCCCGCCCGACGCGGCGCCGGCCAAACCGGTCCCGCCGGTGCGATGACCGACGCGGAACTGGCCGCGATCCACGCCGCCGCGATGTCGCTGCCGCGCCCCTGGAGTGAGTCCGAAATCGGTTCCCTGCGTCTGATGCCCGGATCGATCGAAAGCGTGCGGCCCGAGGGGTTCGCGCTTGGCCGGCACGTCCTGGACGAAGCCGAACTTCTGACCATCGCTGTCCATCCCGATCACCGCCGGCGTGGCTTTGCACGTGCGCTTCTGCGCAACTTCCACGGCAAGGCAAAGTCCGCGGGTGCCGATGTATGCCACCTGGAAGTGGCCGCCAGCAATGCCGCCGCCCGTGCCCTCTACACGTCCGAAGGGTATCGCGAGTCCGGCCACCGACGAGGTTACTATACGGAAGCTTCGCCACCGATAGACGCGATCGTGATGGTTTTGCAGCTTTGACGCCTCGTCATACGCCCGTATCGCGGGCGGTTGATGGAAACGGCGGCGGTTTTGCCCGGGGAGTCCCTTGATCTTCCCCGCCCCGTTCTGCCTTATCGGGACATCGAAGAAAGGGCGAAGCACGCCCCCGCGCCAACGCGCGCACCCATCGTCAGGGAGATACCCATGAGCCTCATGACCAAGTTTCTTACCGCAGCCGCCGCGACCGCTCTTTCGGCCGGCGCCGCGCTGGCCGAGCCCGGCCTGATCATCGATCTCGGCGGCAAGTTCGACAAATCCTTCAATGAAAGCGCCTATACCGGCGCGCAGCGCTGGGTCGAGGAGACCGGCGGCGACTACATGGAGACCGAGCTTGCCTCGGAAGCGCAGCGCGAGCAGACCATGCGCCGCATGGCCGAGCGTGGCGCGAACCCCGTTGTCGTTCTGGGCTTCGCCAACGCCTCGACTCTGGAGCAGGTCGCCCCCGACTATCCCGACACCAATTTCGTGATCGTCGATGCAGTCGTCGACCAGCCCAACGTCCAGTCCATTGTCTTCTCCGAGCATCAGGGATCTTACCTCGTGGGCATGATGGCCGCGATGGCGTCCGAGACTGGCACCGTCAGCTTCGTGGGCGGCATGGACGTGCCCCTGATCCGCAAGTTCGCCTGCGGCTATGCCCAGGGCGCCAAGGCGGTGGACGAGGATATCGAAGTCATCGCCAACATGACCGGCACAACGCCGGCCGCATGGAACGACCCGGTCAAGGGTGGCGAGCTGACGCGCAGCCAGATCGGCCAGGGATCGGACGTGGTCTTCGCGGCCGCGGGCGGCACCGGTGTGGGCGTGCTTCAGGCCGCCGCTGACGAAGACATCATGGCCATCGGCGTCGACTCGAACCAGAACTACATGCATCCCGACACGATGCTGACCTCAATGGTCAAGCGCGTCGACAATGCCGTCTACGACGCGTTCACCGCGGCCGACGAAGGCACCTTCGAAAGCGGCGTCGAGGTCAAGGGTCTTGAGGATCAGGGCGTCGGCTACGCCATGGACGAGTACAACGAGAGCCTCGTTACCGACGAAATGGAAGCAGCCGTCGAAGAGGCGAAGGCCGGCATCATATCCGGCGAGATCGAGGTGCACGACTACACCGCCGACGACAGCTGCCCCGCCCTGTCCCTCTGAACAGGCAGCATACTGCGGGCCCTGCATCGTGTCGCGGGGCCCGATCCATATCCGGGGGAACGACATGACGGCACCGGCCATCGAGCTTAAGGGCATCTCGAAATCGTTCGGCCCGGTTCAGGCGAACAAGGACATCGCGCTGCGCGTGATGCCCGGAACGATCCACGGCATCATCGGCGAGAACGGAGCGGGCAAGTCGACGCTGATGTCGATCCTCTACGGCTTCTACAAGGCCGACCGGGGCGAGATCTTCGTCCGCGGCGAAAAGATCGAGATCCCCGACAGCCAGGCCGCGATCCGCTCCGGTATCGGCATGGTGTTCCAGCATTTCAAGCTGGTGCAGAACTTTACCGTCCTGGAAAACATCGTGCTGGGCGCCGAGGAAGGTGCGCTTCTGCGGACGTCGCTGGGGCGCGCGCGGGCGCTGCTGAAGCAGCTTTCAGAGGAATACGAGTTGCACGTCGACCCGGACGCCAAGATCGAGGATCTGGGCGTCGGCATGCAGCAGCGTGTCGAGATCCTGAAGGCGCTGTACCGCCGCGCCGACATCCTGATCCTGGACGAGCCGACGGGCGTTCTGACCCCGTCCGAGGCCGACCACCTGTTCCGCATCCTCGAAGGCCTGAAGCGCGAGGGCAAGACGGTCATCCTGATCACCCACAAGCTGCGCGAGATCATGGAGGTGACCGAAACCGTGTCTGTGATGCGCCGTGGCGAAATGACGGCGACCGTGAAGACCGCCGAGACGAGCCCCGAAGAGCTGGCCGAGCTGATGGTCGGGCGCAAGGTGCTTCTGCGCGTGGACAAGGACGCCGCGAAGCCCGGTGAGACGGTTTTGGACGTGCACGATCTGAAGGTGCGGGACGGATCCGGCGTGGAACGGCTGCGCGGCGTATCCCTCACCGTCAAGCGCGGCGAAATCCTCGGCGTCGCGGGGGTTGCAGGAAACGGCCAGTCCGAGCTTTTGGAGGTTCTGGGCGGGATGCGCGAAGGCAAGGGCAAGGTGTTCGTGAATGGCGAGCCGCTGGACCTGACCGGCGCCAAGTCCGACGCCCGCACCCGGCGCAAACGCGGCATCGGCCACGTCCCCGAAGATCGCCAGCGCGAGGGACTGATCATGGATTTCCACGCATGGGAAAACGTCGGCTTCGGCTATCATGACGATGCGCGCTACAACCGTGGCCTTCTGATGAACAACGATGCGCTGCGTGAAGATGCCCGAGCGAAGATCGAGAAATTCGACGTGCGTCCCACGGATTGCTGGCAGAAGGCCAAGAACTTCTCGGGCGGGAACCAGCAGAAGATCGTCATTGCCCGAGAGCTGGAGCGCGAGCCCGACCTGCTTCTGGTCGGCCAGCCCACCCGCGGCGTCGATATCGGAGCCATCGAGTTCATCCACGAACAGATCGTGGCCCTGCGTGACCAGGGCAAGGCGATCCTTCTGGTTTCGGTCGAACTGGACGAGATCATGTCACTGTCCGACCGCATCGCGGTCATGTTCGACGGAAGGATCATGGGCGAACGCCTGCCATCCGAGACGTCCGAGCGTGAGCTCGGTCTTTTGATGGCGGGGATCACAGATACCGAGCACGACCACACGGTCGAAGAGGTCGAGGCCAATCTGGCGCATTCAAGCGGAAAGGCGGGCTGATGGACAAGCTGCCCAAATGGGCCGACGTGGCCTTGATCCCCGCGATCAATCTGGCGCTTGCGCTGATCGTCTCGGGGATCGTCGTCACCTTCATCGGCCAGGACCCGTTCGAGGCGCTGGTGATCATGGTCAACGGCGCCGTGGGATCGACCTATGGCTGGGGCTACACCCTGTATTACGCCACGAATTTCGTTTTCACCGGTCTGGCCGTCGCCGTAGCCTTCCATGCCAAGCTGTTCAACATCGGCGGCGAGGGGCAGGCGCAGCTGGGCAGCCTTGGCGTCGCCCTCGTCTGCCTGTCGGTGCCGTGGCCGCACTGGACGCTGGCCCTGCCCGCGGCGGTGGTCGGCGGTGCCCTCTTCGGGGCGGCCTGGGCTGCGATCCCGGCCTATCTACAGGCCAAACGTGGCAGCCATATCGTCATCACGACGATCATGTTCAACTTCATCGCCTCGGCGCTGCTGGTCTATCTGCTGATCGGCGCGCTCAAGGCGCCCGGCATGGCGCCCGAGACGGTGCGTTTCCCCGAAGGCGCTCGCCTGCCCTCGGCGCAGGAGGTGCTGGCCGTGATTGGCATCCCCTTCAGCCGCACGCCCCTGAACGTCAGTTTCCTTGTCGGCCTTCTGGCCTGTTTCGGCGTCTGGCTTCTGATGTGGCGCACCCGGCTGGGCTACGAGATCCGGGCTTTCGGCCATTCCGAACCTGCTGCACGCTATGCCGGGATTTCCCCGGTGAAGATCACGATGCTGGCCATGCTGATCTCGGGCGGGCTTGCGGGCCTGATGGCCGTGAACGCGGTCATGGGCGAGCAGGAGCGTCTGATCCAGGACAATGTGCTGGGCGCGGGGTTCGTGGGCATCGCGGTTGCGCTGATGGGCCGGTCGCACCCCGTGGGCGTGCTGATCGCGGCCATCCTGTTCGGTGCGCTTTACCAAGGCGGCGCCGAGCTTGAGTTCGAAACCAGCGTCCCGCGCGAGATGGTCGTGGTCATTCAGGCACTGGTCATCCTGTTCACCGGCGCACTGGACGGCATGGTGCGCGGACCGCTGGAGAAAAGCTTCCTGCGGTTCAGCCGCAAGCCCAAGCCCGGCGTCCCGGCCGAGTGATGCAGGACGTCATTCCGCACCTGCCGGCCCTGTTCCTGATTTTCGGCGCATTGGCGGCTGGCTATGCCTCGCCGGGGCCGACGATGCTGGCCGTCATGGGCACCGCCCTGGGTCGGGGTCGTGGCCCTGGAGTTCTACTTGGCCTGGGCGTCGCGCTTGGCACGGGGTTGTGGGCGGGAGTGAGCGTGACGCTGCTTGGGCCCCTGCTTCCCATGGATGGGCTGGCCGTCGAATGGCTTCGGATCGGGGCGGCCGTCTTTCTTGCCTTCCTCGCCCTCGTCTCGTTTCGCTCGGCCATCACCGGGCGGGACTTGAGCCTGCCGACCATTGGCGGAACCGGCCCTTCGCTGATCCTGCGCGGCACCTTGATCGCGGCCACGAACCCGAAGGCGGCGGTGTTCTGGCTGGCCGTGGCCGTCGCCGCCATCGGCCCCGAGACCGGATGGACCCTGGTGGCCGTTCTGGTCGCGGGCAGCCTGGCGATCTCGGCCCTGGGCCATACGGGCTATGCATTGGCGTTTTCCAGCCCGCGCATCGCCGCGGCCTATCGCGATCGGCGGCGGGTCATCCAAAGCGTTCTGGGATGCGTTTTCTGCGTCCTGTCGGTTGTCGTCCTGACCGGAGCACGTCACAGGGGTATCACATGAGCTTTCTCGATATCATCCAGATCCTCGACTCGACGATCCGACTGGCGACGCCGCTTCTGCTGGCGTGTCTTGCCGGGCTGTTCAGCGAACGCTCGGGCGTGGTCGATATCGGGCTGGAAGGAAAGATGCTGGTCGCCGCCTTCTTCTCGGCGGCGGTGGCGGCTATCACCGGGTCCGTGTGGATCGGGCTTCTGGCCGGGATCGCTGCGGCGGTCGTATTCTCGCTGATCCACGGGCTGGCTTCGATCACGTTCCGGGGCGATCAGTTGATCTCTGGCGTGGCGATCAATTTCCTGGCCGCCGGGATGACGGTGCTGATCGCGCAGGACTGGTTCCAGCAGGGGTCGCGGACGCCTGCGCTGACGGGCGACGCGCGGTTTGGCACAATCGACTTGCCCTTCGCGGATGCCCTGTCGGGGGTACCGTTTCTGGGGCCGCTGTATGCCGATGCTCTGTCGGGGCATACGATCCTGGTCTATGTGGGTTTCCTGGCGGTGCCCGCGACATGGTACGTGCTGTTCCGCACCCGCTTCGGCCTGCGCCTTCGCGCGGTGGGTGAGAACCCCGGCGCCGTGGACACCGCAGGTGTATCGGTGGTTCGCTTGCGCTATGCTGCGGTTCTGATCTGCGGGCTGCTGACCGGTCTGGCGGGAGCCTATCTGGCCACGGGTCTTGCTGCCGGGTTCACGAAGGACATGACCGCCGGCCGTGGCTTCATCGCGCTCGCCGCGCTGATTTTTGCAAAGTGGCGGCCGTGGTATGCATTGTTCGCCTGCCTTCTGTTCGGTTTCCTGCAGGCGGTATCGAACCGGTATTCGACCCTGGACCTTGGCATCATCGAGATCCCGAACGCCTTCGTCCTTGCCCTGCCCTATATCCTGACCGTCGTGATCCTGGCCGGGTTCGTCGGTCGGGCAATCCCGCCCCGCGCCGGGGGCCAACCCTACGTGAAGGAACGCTGAGATGTCCGACCGCGCCGCCGCCGATCTTGTTCGGTTCATCCATGATCGGGCCGGGGACGCCCCTGTCGAGATCGGGATGATCCTCGGGTCCGGGCTGGGGCATCTGGCGCAAGCGGTCGACGGTGTGGCGATCCCCTACGACCAGCTTCCGGGCTTTCCTCATGCGGGCGTGTCCGGCCACGTCCCGCAGCTGGTGATCGGCCAGTTCGAAGGTCGTCGCGTCGCCGTTCTGGGCGGGCGCGCGCATTATTACGAAAAAGGCGACCCGCAAGCCATGCGCTTCCCGCTGGAAGTGCTGGCGCTTCTGGGGGCCAAGACGCTTGTACTGACCAACGCGGCTGGATCGCTCGACCCCGAGATGCCCACCGGCTCGATCATGCTGCTGAACGATCACATCAACTTCTCGGGCCTGAACCCCCTGATCGGAGAATCCACGGATCGACGCTTCGTCCCGATGACGGATGCCTATGACACGAAGCTGCGCGAGGCGCTGCGGGTGTCGGCCGTCGAAAGCGGAACCGACATGTTCGAAGGGGTCTATGCTTGGTATTCGGGGCCCTCGTTCGAGACCCCCGCCGAAATCCGTGCAATCCGCATGCTGGGCGCCGATGCCGTAGGCATGTCGACCGTGCCCGAAGTCATCCTGGCCCGGTTCCTTGGACTGAAAGTCGCGGCGATCTCGGCAATTACGAACATGGCGGCCGGGATGTCGGACGAAAAGATCGGCCACGAACATACCAAGGAGATGGCCCCCCTCGGGGCGGCAAAGCTCGAGACGGTTCTGCGCGGGGCACTGCCCCGCATTTGATCTCTGGCTTCCGCGTGATGATAGTGGAAGAACGCGGTCAGTTTCACGCGGGGTGCGCAAGTGCAGATCTATCTGCCGATCGCCGAGGTTTCGGTAAACGCCTTCCTCATTCTCGGCCTCGGCGGGCTTGTGGGCATCCTGTCGGGGATGTTTGGCGTGGGCGGCGGATTCTTGATCACGCCCCTGCTCTTCTTCGTCGGCATTCCGCCAGCCGTCGCCGTTTCGACTTCGGCCAACCAGATCGTCGCTTCGTCGTTCTCGGCCGTGCTGGCCCATATCCGGCGCAGGACGGTGGATTTCCGAATGGGATTTGTCCTTCTCATCGGCGGTCTTCTGGGGTCTGCAGTCGGGGTCTGGATTTTTACCCTTCTGCGTAATCTCGGCCAGGTCGATCTGCTGGTCAGCCTCTGCTACGTAGTGTTCCTAGGCATCATCGGCCTTCTGATGTTCGTCGAGAGTTTGCGGGCCATGCGATCCTCTCGATCGGGGAAAGTGCCAAAGCGCAAGAAGCACAATTGGGTCCACGCGCTTCCGATCAAGATGAAATTCCGGACCTCGGGCCTTTATATATCGGTCATTCCGCCGATCCTCGTTGGGGCCGCTGTCGGTATCCTGTCCGCGATCATGGGTGTGGGCGGCGGCTTCATCATGGTGCCGGCGATGATCTACCTTCTGGGCATGCCGACCAAGGTCGTCATCGGAACCTCGCTGTTCCAGATCATCTTTACCACCGCGTTCACCACCATCCTGCACGCGACGACGAACTACACCGTCGATATGCTTTTGGCCGTACTGTTGCTTCTGGGCGGGGTCGTCGGCGCGCAGTTCGGGGCGAAACTGGGGGCCTACCTCAAGGCAGAACAGCTGCGCGTGCTGCTGGCGGTCCTGGTGCTTGCGGTTTGCGGCAAGCTTGCGCTGGACCTTCTTCTACAACCGGCAGAGCTTTATTCCGTGGCGGGGTCAGGTGCATGATCCGTATCCTGTGCTTCCTGATCGCATTCCTCGCCGCGCCCGCCGCCGGACAAGAGATCGTGGCCGGCCTCAGCCAGAACCGCATCTCGATCTCGGCGAATTTCGACGGGTCGGAGATCTTGATCTTCGGTGCGGTGAAGCGAGACACGCCCGTTACCGACGAGGATATCGGGGTCATCGTCACCGTCGAGGGACCGAAGCGCCCCCTGACCGTACGCCGCAAGGAACGGGTCGGACCGATCTGGATCAACACCGACTCGGTGGAGGTTGACGCCGCGCCCAGCTTCTATGCTGTCAACACCACCGCGGCATTGGAAACGGTGCTGGGCTATACGTCCGACCTGCGCCACGAGATCACCGTCAGAGAGGCCATCCGATCGGTCGGCGCCCCGGCCGAGATCGAGGATTCACCAGCCTTCACCGAGGCTCTTATCCGTATCCGCGAAGCGAATACCCTCTATCAGACGAATGTCGGCGCCGTGACGATCCGCCAGGATACGTTGTTCGACACGTCGGTCGTTCTGCCCGCCAATCTGGTCGAGGGGGTATACACTTCGCGCATCTTCCTCACGCGCGAGGGGGCTGTGATCGCCCAAGCGTCCGAGACGATCTATGTCGAGAAAGTCGGGCTGGAAAGGTTCCTTTACACCCTCGCCCATGAACAGGCGCTGGCCTACAGTCTTCTCTCGCTTGCCATTGCGATTGCGGCCGGCTGGGGTGCGTCGGCCCTGTTCCGGTACATTCAAAGCTGATCGTCGGCTTCCAGCGACAGCGGCGCGGCCGGTGCGACGAGATCTTCCGTGCCAAGGGGTTCGGACGGCCGGGCTAGACGATTGCGCATAACCCAGAACAGCCGTTCCTCTGCCCGAGTGATCGCGACATAGGCCAGCCGCTTCCATAAGGGTTGCCCGGCCTCGACACGTCCCACCCGGGCTGCGGCCCAGAGGTCAGGGGCGAAGACTTGCACCTCGGGCCATTGCGACCCCTGCGCCTTGTGGATGGTACAGGCGGCCCCGTGCAGGAACGTTGCCCCCATCCGGGCGGCGAAGGGAATGAACGGCTCTTCCTCGTCGGGCATCTCGATCTTGACGATCGAGGCGACATTGACCCGCGGGTCCGGGGCGCCGACCACGTGGATGCGGCTGAAACCGGGCTTCTTGCCCTCGCCCAGATAGATGACCTGCGCCCCCTTGATCAGGCCGCGTGCCTCCAGGTCGATGCGCTTCTTGCGGTGTTTCAGGGGCAGTTCGATGCCGTCGCATATCAATGGCTCGCCCGGCAGAAGTGCGTCGGCGGGAGCGTCATACGCGGCGCGGAACGCGTGGATCAGGCGGATCCGTGTTGCGTTCCGCCAGACGAGAACGGGGGAGCGGGCCATCTTCGCCGCCTCCACCCGACCGGCCATGACCACACGGTCGTCCCGGGCCGCCGCGTCTTCGATGCGGCGTTCGAAGTCTTCGAAGGTCAGTTCGGGATCGGCCAGTGCATGGGCCAGATCCAGGATCGGGTTGTCCGCTTCTTGCCTGTGAATCCGATTGAGGTGTGTGACACGGCCCTCGGGCAGTGTGTCGAACACCATTTCGCCCGATTGCTGAACCGGGGCCAACTGCGCGGGGTCCCCGAACAGGATCAAGGTCGGGAAGATCTCCTGCAGATCCTCGAACTGGCGTTTGTCGAGCATCGACGATTCGTCGACCATGCCGATATCCAGCGGCTCTTCGCGCCGTTTCCATCCGGTGATGAAATCCGATCCGCGCAAACCTGCGGCGGCAAGCGCTCCGGGAATCGAGTTCATCTGTTGATAGAACGCGAAGGCGCGGTCCAACGCCTGTTCGGTCAGGCCCTCGATTTCGACCTCGGGGCGTTCGGCCTGCCCGGCCAGCCATTCTGCGATGCGTTCGTATTCGGGGTCGTAGACGGGCGTATAGAGGATCCGGTGGATCGTCGTCGCCGGAACGCCACGGGTACGCAGGACGCTCGCCGCCTTGTTCGTCGGCGCGAGAATGGCCAGCGTTCGCCGTTCCTTCTTGCGTCGCGCCTCGTAATCGCCGGAGATAACGTCGACGCCCGAGGCTTTCAGTGCCTGGTAGAGCATCGACAGCAGCATCGTCTTGCCCGACCCGGCCTTGCCGGTGATCGCCATGATCGAGGATTTCCCCTCGGCCAGTGGGGTCAGGCGTTCTTCTTCCAGATCGACGCCGGCCGCCCGCAGCAGGTCATGGACCTTGGCTTCGGCGGTGGACTGGTCGGCGGACAGGATCGGAAGGGCGTCGTTCGGCATGCAGCCTTCTAGACCGCCCCCCGCCCCGCGTCGAGGCGGCTCAAGCCGCCAGGGGCAGCGTATTGCGCGGGGAAAGCCGATCCAGACCCTGTCGGCTGAACGTCCATTCCCCCAGGCAGATCGCATGCCGATCCTCGCCATCGCGAGAGATCAGCTTCGGCGCAATCCCGATCCGCTTGTAGACCCGCATCATGCGCGCGTCGAAAATCCCCAGCGCGCCGTCCCAGCCCCGCGCAAGGCCCAGTCGGAAGGTCTCGCGGAACAGGTCGGTCGAGACATTGGACGGGGCGCCCGGCGCGATGCAAAAGCGGGTGCATTCCATCAGACCACGGCGGGCGAACCCATCGGGGGCAAGATGGGCAAAATGCTCGGCAATCATCGTGCGGCCTGTCGTCGGTAGCAGGCGCAGAGAACCCAGATGGCGATCACCGTCACAGGCGATGACGTAGATCGGATCAAGTGGGTCGTACTGGTCGATCTCGCGGCCCGTCTCGTCGCGTGTGATCTCCCAACCGTGGCGATCGATGAACTGGGCCGAGCGGTCACGGAACATGGAATCGCGCAGGTTGGGGGCTTGGTGGATGGCGCGGCCTTCGAAGATGCGGATCATGGGTGTCTCCCTTGTGTATGGGAGACAGAAAAGCCGCGGTCGTATTACCTGCTTGGAAAGCCAGCGGACGGGCCGTAAAGGCCCTGTTAAGACTTACAGAGCCAAAAGCCCCAAGGTCTGGGCGCGTGCGACCGTGTGAAGCGTATTCGCGGCACCGAGCTTGCGGCGCGCGGTTTCAAGATACACGCGAATGGTGTGTTCGGAAATTCCGAGGTAGTCAGCCGCCTGCGCCCTGGTGAATCCTGTGGCGAGCAGCACGAGGACGTCGTTTTCCCTGGGCGAAAGGTTCGACGCCGAAGCGGCCATTTCCCCATCCACGATCTGAAGGCCCTTTTCGTTGACCAGATGAGCCGTGAACAGCATGTCGGACAACAGATCAGAGCTATGCCTTTTCCATTCTCCGGCCGTCTCGCCACTGCTAAGAGTAAACAGCGAGAATTGCCCGTCCGAGCCCCGCATCGGCATGGTTATTCCCTGACTTCCGACACCGGCGTCGATGGCATTCGACATGAACCGTCCTGCGCCCGGCGACGACCAGTCCAGCTGGTTCCAATGGATCGGATCCCGCGCGTGCAGACAGCTTCGCACCACAGGATCGATCCGCGCGTAGTTCAGGGTGACGTAGTTCTTCTGCCAATCTTCCGAATAGGTTCCCAAGCCGATCTGTCCGCCGGACCGTCCGATGACATGATACATCGTGTGTGGGATTTCAAAGACCGAACCCAGTGCCTGGATGACCCGATTGAGTCCTTGCCGGTCAGTGATCCCCTCTAGAAGCTCGACCAAGGTTTCCCGACGTTCCTGCATAACTCGTCAATCTCGCCTCATCGGATGCCTCGAGGCCGGCAACGGCAGGCAACGCCACTTCAAGCGTTTCGACCAGCTTCCCGGCCAGATCATCCAGCCCATTCATTTCAGCAAACGTCCGAAGGTCCTTCAGCACGTGGATCATCCAGTCGTTTTTCATGGCACACCTATTGGGAGAAAAGTTAACAGAGAATTAACGGCGATCTTTCCTTCTCCACTTTAGGGAATTGGGCGCCGCATGCGCCTCGCCAATTTTGGGGAGGGACCGACCCCTGCCAGCCTAGGGTTCGCACCGCGGCCCGTCAGAGCGCAAAAAAAAGACCGGACCGGCCTATCGGCCGCCCCGGTCGCACTTCGGTCCAGGCGCTGGTTCGGTCAGTTCTTCCAGGCGGCTACTGCGTCCTCGACGGTCCGCAGGCCGGTCTTGGGTGAACTGACAAGGCACGCCATGTTCCCCGGTTTATGCTGGTTCTTCCGCATCTTCGTATGCGCCGCCGGTATCTCCTTCCACGAGAAGACTTCGGACATGCAAGGGTCGAGCCTGCGTTCCACCATCAGCTTATTGGCGGCTGCCGCTTGCTTGAGATGGGCGAAATGCGAACCCTGGATCCGCTTCTGGTGCATCCAAACGTAGCGGGCGTCCATTGTCAGATTGTATCCCGTGGTGCCCGCGCAGATCACCACCATGCCGCCCTTCTTGCACACGAAGGTCGATACCGGGAACGTTGCCTCTCCCGGATGTTCGAACACCATGTCGACATTCACACCCTTGCCTGTGACGTCCCAGATCGCCTTTCCGAACTTCCGAACCTCGGTGAACCAGTCCTTGTATTCCGGCGTGTTGACCGTGGGCATCTGACCCCAGCAGTCGAAATCCCTTCGATTCAGGACCCCTTTGGCGCCCAATCCCATGACGAACTCGCGCTTGTCTTCGTCCGAAATGACGCCGATCGCGTTGGCGCCCGCAGTGTTGATCAACTGGATCGCATAGGAACCCAGCCCCCCGGACGCCCCCCAGACCAACACATTCTGCCCGGGCTTCAGTTCGTGCGGATGGTGGCCGAACAGCATGCGGTACGCCGTCGCCAGTGTCAGCGTGTAGCAAGCCGATTCCTCCCAAGTCAGGTGCTTCGGGCGCGGCATCAATTGCTGCGCTTGCACGCATGTGAACTGCGCGAAGGAACCGTCCGGCGTCTCATAGCCCCAGATCCGCTGGCTGGGCGAAAACATCGGGTCGCCGCCGTTGCATTCCTCGTCCTCGCCGTCGTCCTGATTACAGTGAATGACGACTTCGTCCCCGACCTTCCAGCGAGAGACCTTGTCGCCAACGGCCCAGACGATCCCGCTCGCGTCCGAGCCGGCGATGTGGAACGGGGCCTTGTGAACGTCGAACGGACTGATCGGAATGCCTAGGCCCGCCCAAACCCCGTTGTAATTGACGCCAGCGGCCATCACGAGGACCAGAACTTCATGGCTGTCGGGGTGCGGCGTATCGACGACCTCCAACTGGAAGGCCTCTTCCGGCTCACCATGGCGCTCGCGGCGGATGGCCCATGCGTGCATCTTGGCGGGCACGTGGCCAAGCGGGGGAATATCGCCCACCTCGTAAAGATCTTTGGCGTCCGTGGCGGTCATCGTATCGGCGTCTATCGGCATATTCGCCCTCCTCTCTTGCCGCAGCGCGGCGCGGTTCGTCACACCGACCTATTAAGGAGAGGGAAATAATGCAATACAAAGAAGGGCCGGTTGCGAAACTTTATGTCTCGCTCAATTCCCGCCGCTGGATGGTGCTGTCCCTTTCGGAAAGCTCGGGAACGGACGCTGCATAGAACGGTAAGACGGTCTTCGCGCGGGGGCGCAACGTGATTACGTCGCCGTTCAAGGACACGATGTGACGCAACGTAAAAAGACGCAGTATCCGGTCAACTGCTGCATCCCCGTCTTTCGGCCAGCAGACGATGGCATCATGTGCATCCAGCGCCGCAAGATCATTGCGAACTGCCTCGATCACGTCCCCCCGCGTCCGCGCACCACCCAGCAGGACCTTCGCGACCAGAGGGCCCGGGGTAACCGGAACGCCTTCGGTTATCCGCGCCCGAAGCTCGGCCGCAAGACGTTTCACATCGGGTGTCGAACCGAAGTCCCGCAGGGGAAGCGGTTTCCCGAAGGCCACGGCGGCCACACCGAATTTTCTGATTCGCCCGAAGATCCGCCGATAGACCCACCGGATCGCGAAAGCCGTTCCCGTCAGGAACGACCCACGGAACCGACGTTTGCCGGATTGCCCCGCCCTGATCAGGATATTGTCCTCTATCACCCGATCATAATTCAGCGAAACCGGAACGAAGACGATCTCTCTCACCTTGGGATCGTAGCCTTCGCAAATATAGCTGAGAAGCCCCAGCTTCATCTGGCCGACCCGCCCATCGAGGCTCAGCCCACCCTCGGGAAAGATCGCCTGCGTCACGCCCCCGGCGACCGCCATCTGGACATAGCGCGCCAGAACACGCCGGTAGAGCGTGTTGCGTGACCGGCGCCGGATGAAGTAGGCCCCCATGGCACGAAACAGGCGCGACACAGGCCAGATACGTGCCCATTCCCCAACCGCGTAAGCCAACGCAGATCGCTCGGCTGCAAGATACGTCACCAACACGTAGTCCATGTTGGACCGATGGTTCATCACGAAGACCACCGTTGCGTCTTTCGGAACGCCGGACAGTCCGACATCGTCGACACGGACGACATGAACATCGAACAGCCGCGTCGACAGCCATCGGGCCGCCCAGATCGCGAACCCGAAATAGGCGAAGGCGCTGAAGGAAGGTACGATTTCACGGGCATAGCGGCGCGCAAGCGAATGGGCCACGTCCTCTCGGATCCCCTGCTCTTCCGCATATGCCTGCGACGCCGCCAGAACCTCGGGATCGTACGACAGGCGCAAAATCATGTCTTGGCGCCGGAGAAGCTTGAACGGTTGGATCGGCCGCTCCAACCGTTCGTTCAGGCGCGCGACAGCCCGCTCCAGCCGCCGACGCAAGAACCAGCGGACGGGCGGAATGAACACGTGGCTGAGGGCCGTCACCACGGCGAACAGAAGGATAAGGGCGAAGAGCCAGACTGGAAGAGTGATCGTCTCGAACATCGTGACAGGGTTGCCCCATCTGCATCGTCAGGGAAAGCGCTGTCGTGCTCTCGACCTGACCCTTCGCGTGCGCAGCATCTGGACACGCAAGAATGTTGCGCCTAGATACCCCCTGAAGAAACCTTCACCAAAAGGCTTTGCATGTCCAATACCGTCACCCGCGACCGCCCTTGGCTTTTCCGGACCTATGCCGGTCATTCCACGGCAAAAGCCTCGAACGCGCTTTACCGCGGCAATCTGGCGAACGGTCAGACCGGTTTATCCGTGGCTTTCGATCTGCCGACGCAGACCGGGTACGACAGCGATCACACGCTAGCGAAGGGCGAAGTAGGAAAGGTCGGCGTACCGATTTCCCATCTGGGTGACATGCGGATGCTATTCGACGGCATTCCGCTCGAAGCGATGAATACTTCGATGACGATCAACGCCACGGCCCCTTGGTTGCTGGCACTCTACATCGCGGTTGCCGAGGAACAGGGGGCGGATATCCGCAAACTCCAGGGCACGGTGCAGAACGACATCATCAAGGAATATCTGTCCCGGGGCACGTATATCTGTCCGCCGAAACCGTCGATGCGCATGATTACCGACGTCGCAGCATTCACGCGGGAAAACCTGCCGAAATGGAATCCGATGAACGTATGTTCCTATCATTTGCAAGAGGCAGGTGCCACGCCCGAACAGGAACTCGCCTTCGCGCTTGCAACGGCGACCGCGGTTCTGGACGATCTGAAGACCAAGGTGGATCCGCAAGATTTCCCGGAAATGGTCGGGCGCATCTCGTTTTTCGTGAATGCCGGCATCCGCTTCATTACCGAGATGTGTAAGATGCGAGCCTTCGTGGACCTGTGGGAGGAGATTTGCCGCGACAGATACGGTGTTGAAGACGCGAAATACCGCCGCTTTCGGTATGGCGTTCAGGTCAACTCCCTAGGATTGACCGAGCAGCAGCCCGAAAACAACGTGTACCGCATCCTGATCGAGATGCTGGCGGTGACCCTGTCCAAGAACGCGCGCGCCAGGGCCGTCCAACTTCCCGCATGGAACGAGGCTCTGGGCCTTCCCCGACCGTGGGACCAGCAATGGTCTCTCCGGATGCAACAGATCCTCGCCTATGAAACCGACTTGCTGGAATACGACGATCTTTTCGATGGCAACCCAGCAATCGACCGAAAGGTCGAAGAGTTGAAAGATCTCGCGCGCGCGGAACTGCAACAGATCGACGCGATGGGCGGCGCGGTGAATGCAATCGAATACATGAAATCACGCCTCGTGGACGCGAATTCCGACAGGATTGCAGCCATCGAAGGGGGCACGACCACAGTGATTGGCGTCAATCAGTTCATGGCGGGCGAGCCATCGCCGCTGACTTCGGGGCTAGATGCCGTCATGGTGGCCGACCCCGACGCCGAAGCCGATCAGATCGATCGCCTGGAAGATTGGCGGGCCCATCGGGATTCCGAAAAGCTGAAAAAAGCTTTGCAGGAATTGGGCAAAGCCGCGCGCGAAGGCCGAAACATCATGCCCGCGTCGATCGACGCGGCAAAGGCTGGAGCCACGACTGGCGAGTGGGGAGATATGGTTCGCGACAGTTTCGGGCAGTATCGCGGCCCCACGGGCGTTTCTGCCGCCGCATCAAACCGGGTTGCCGATCTGGATGATATCCGGGATCAGGTAAATGCGGTTTCGGAACGTCTGGGACGCAGGCTATCCCTGATGATCGGGAAGCCGGGCCTCGACGGACACTCCAACGGCGCTGAACAGATTACGGCTCGCGCGCGCGATTGCGGGATGGCAATCCACTATGAGGGGATCAGATTGACCCCCTCGGAAATCGTCGAACGTGCCGAAAAAGAGCAACCGCATGTTCTCGGCCTCTCGATTCTTTCGGGTAGCCATGTCTCCCTCGTGTCTGATCTCATGGATATGATGCAGCGAGCGGGATTGGATATCCCCGTGATCGTCGGGGGCATCATTCCCGAAAAGGATGCCGACACCTTGCGCAGGAAAGGCGTCGCGCGGGTTTATACACCCAAAGATTTTCAGATGAATGTAATAATGAAGGATATAGTAGAGCTCGCAGATCCCGAAAAAGTCGCGGCTGAGTGACGATCTATTACAAGAAGTTCCACCTTAAACACCGGACCACAATTTATTGGGCATTGATTGGCCCGTCGTTTTCTGCTTATGCCGTTTCATGGAAAGCAGATTGGAGATACTATGAACCTGGATCTGGAAAGTATGTCCCGCGAAGATCTCCTTGCTCTGCGCAAGGATGTCGAGCGGGCAATCGAGACGGTGGACGATCGTCGCCGCGCCGAGGCGCGCGCTGCTGCTGAAAAGGCCGCCCGCGATCATGGCTATTCGCTCGAGGATGTCGTGGGCTCGGCCAAAAAGGCCCCCAGCGGCAAAAAGAATCCGCCGAAGTATCGCAATCCGGAAGATGCGCGTCAGACGTGGTCCGGCCGCGGTCGCAAACCCGGTTGGATCAAGGATGCGCTCGCCAGCGGACGATCACTGGACGATTTCGCGATCTGAAAAATGGGCCGCCCCACGGGGCGGCCCTTATTGATCAAACGGCCCGTTCGATCATCAATTTTTTAATTTCCATGATCGCTTTAGCGGGATTCAACCCTTTAGGGCAGGTCCTGGCGCAGTTCATGATCGTGTGGCAGCGATACAGCTTGAACGGGTCTTCCAGGTCGTCCAAGCGCTCGCCTGTGGCCTCATCGCGGCTATCCACGATCCAGCGATAGGCGTGCAACAACGCAGCCGGGCCCAGATATTTATCGCCATTCCACCAGTAGGACGGGCAAGACGTGGAGCAGCAGGCACACATCACGCATTCATACAATCCGTCGAGCTTCTTACGATCTTCGATGGATTGCCGCCACTCTGTCTGAGGCATGCTCGATTTGGTTTCGAGCCACGGCATCACACTTTCATGCTGTGCGTAGAAATGGGTAAGATCGGGGATCAGATCCTTCACCACCGGCATATGCGGCAGGGGATAGACCTTGACCACGCCGGAAACCTCGTCGATGCCGTAGATGCACGCGAGAACGTTCACCCCGTCCACATTCATCGCGCACGATCCGCAAATCCCTTCGCGGCAGGACCGACGGAATGACAGGGTCGGGTCGATCTCGTTCTTGATCTTGATGAGGGCGTCCAACATCATCGGCCCGCACGCGTCGAGGTCGATGAAATAGGTGTCGACGCGCGGGTTTTCCCCGTCGTCGGGGTTCCAGCGATAGATGTCGAACTGCTTGAGATTCGAGGCCCCCTCGGGCTTGGGCCACGTCTTGCCGGTACGAATCTTTGAGTTCTTGGGAAGCGTCAGCTGAACCATGTCAGTCCTCCACAGGCGATCAGGTCGGGAAAGAAACGCCGCCCCGGGAAAGGCATTGCAAGGTGCCGGCCCGGGTTGCGACGGTCGAAACGGTTTGAACGGTGGCGGCAGTCGGACCCGTCACACTGTCGGACGCCAATGAGACCAGTTCCGGGGTCGTGGCGTTATCTATAATGCAACTCAGCGTCGGCTCGACCGGAAGGCCCGGATAGTTCGACACGAGAGTTCGGGAGATGACAGATCGCGCCGCCGCGCGGGTCAGATCCTCGCCCGTCGAGGCAACGCACCCGCCGGTCGTCAGAAGCGCCAGAGCCATCATACCCCACCGCATCAGAGGACGAGGGGGCGGGTCGGCCCCGCTCCGGTTCTGTCCCGCACGCAGGCTTCATAGACATCGTGCGGATCGCGACGGCGCAGGTAATCCCCGCTGACCGACAATGACAGGCTGCTCGAGATGCCGCCGCTGCCGATCCCCACCGCAACTGCACCGGTCGGGGCCGCCGCAGCACGGGCCCGCTCTGCGCAGGCGCGCATCACGGCCTCGGGCGAAGTGGGTCCGCAGGACAGAAGAAGGGTCATCGCAACGGTCATCGGTAGGCGCATCCGATCGCGACCCTCGCCTGGTGTTTGGTGATGTAGCCTGCACCGTTCAGGAAGACGCTATCTGACGGGCGTACCGGATAGGGGCAGACCCGACCGTTCACATATTCCACAAGTGCGCCGCCCGGCACAGATCGATAGACGACACCCGCGCCGGAGGGATCCGGCGCGGCGACGATGACTTGGCCGTCCGAGGCGCACGGCACTCCAACGACGGTCGCCGAACCACACGGCTGCGCATCGTCATAAACGCTTGGGCCAATATAGCCCCCCGCAAACGCGGCCCAGGGAAGACCCAGCGCAAGTATGCAGGCGGCGACGCGTTCCATCAGTACACCCGCGCTTTCGGCTTGATCTTGTCGAGGTCGATACCGCCCTCGTTGTGACCGATCAGCGGATTCACGTGGACAGGTCGGTAGTCCAGCTCGACCTTGCCGTTGACCCGGGCCAGCGTGTGCTTTCGCCACGTTTCATCGTTGCGATCGGGGTAATCCTCATGCGCATGGGCCCCACGGCTTTCCTTGCGGGCCTCGGCCGAGACGATGGTGGCCAATGCGTTCGGCATCAGGTTCGTCAGCTCGAGCGTCTCCATCAGGTCGGTGTTCCAGATCATCGAGCGATCGGACACTTGGATGCCGTCCATCTTGCCTGCCACGCGGTACATCTTCTCGACTCCCTGCGCGAGAGTCTCGTCGGTTCGGAACACTGCAGCGTCGTCCTGCATGGTTTTTTGCATTTCAGCTCGCAGTTCCGCGGTCGGCGTATCACCCTTGGCGTGGCGCAAAGTGTCGAAGCGATCCAGCGCTTTCTCGACTTGGCTGACATTGACCTTGCCCGGCGCCGCCTTGCGGTCGACGACTTCCCCCGCCTTGATCGCCGCGGCCCGACCAAACACCACGAGGTCGATCAGGGAGTTCGACCCAAGCCGGTTCGCGCCATGCACACTGGCGCAGCCCGCTTCGCCCACGGCCATCAGGCCCGGAACGATGCGGTCGGGATCGTCTGCGGTCGGGCTCAGCACTTCACCCCAGTAATTCGTCGGTATGCCGCCCATGTTGTAATGAACGGTCGGCAGCACCGGGATCGGCTCTTTCGTGACGTCAACACCGGAAAAGATCTTGGCCGATTCCGAGATGCCTGGAAGACGCTCGGCCAAGGCTTCGGCCGGCAGATGGTTCAGGTGAAGGTGGATGTGATCCTTGTCCTTGCCGACGCCGCGGCCTTCACGGATCTCCATGGTCATGCAACGCGAGACGACGTCGCGCGACGCCAGATCCTTGTAGGTCGGGGCATAGCGTTCCATGAAACGCTCGCCTTCGGAATTCGTGAGATATCCGCCCTCGCCCCGCGCGCCTTCGGTTATCAGGCATCCGGCCCCGTAGATGCCGGTGGGGTGGAACTGCACGAACTCCATGTCCTGAAGCGGCAGACCAGCGCGCGCCACCATCCCGCCGCCGTCGCCGGTGCAGGTGTGGGCCGACGTCGCCGAGAAATAAGCCCGGCCGTACCCGCCGGTCGCTAAGACCGTCATCTTGGCGTTGAACACGTGCATCGAGCCATCTTCAAGGCACCATGCCAGAACGCCCTGGCACTGGCCATCCTCGCCCATAAGAAGGTCGATGGCGAAGAATTCGATGAAGAACTCGGCCTTTTCCTTCAGCGACTGGCCATAAAGCGTGTGAAGGATCGCATGCCCCGTCCGGTCCGCGGCGGCACAGGTGCGCTGTACGGGGGGACCTTCACCGAACTCGGTCGTATGCCCGCCGAAGGGACGCTGATAGATCTTGCCTGCCTCCGTCCGGCTGAACGGCACGCCGTAGTGCTCAAGCTCGTAAACCGCCTTGGGCGCCTCACGGGCAAGATATTCCATCGCGTCCACGTCGCCCAGCCAGTCCGACCCCTTCACGGTGTCGTACATGTGCCATTGCCAGTGATCGGGTCCCATGTTTCCCAGCGACGCGGCAATCCCGCCCTGGGCTGCCACGGTATGCGACCGGGTGGGGAAAACCTTGGTCACGCAAGCGGTGCGCAGACCCTGCTCGGCCAGACCGAGTGTGGCGCGAAGGCCAGATCCGCCGGCACCGATGACGATGGCGTCGTAATCATGCGTAATATAATCGTAGGCAGCCATGGAAAGCTCCTTGTTACAGCGCCAGCGCAACCAGGGCGAACAACCCTGCGGCGATGGCGGCATAGGCGATACAGGTGACCGCGATGATCGAAAGTTTGCGCGTCATGCCGCGGGTATAGTCTTCGATCGCGGTCTGGGCGCCGTTCTTGAAGTGGAGCCAACTGACGGTCAGCGTCAGCGCGGCGACGATCGCGGGGAACGGCCGGGAATAGTAGGCCTGAACCTCTTCGAAACTGGCGCCGAGGATCGGGCCGAAGGTGAAAACGAACAACGGGACAAGGATCAACAGCGCGACCGAAGACTGGATCATGCCCCAGTAATGTTCGGTCCCGGACTTCGCGGCGCCCAGTCCCTCGGCGCGCTTGCGGTTCGACAGGTAGGTAGAGCTAGACATATCGGGCATGGCAGTCTCCTCAGACGATCAGCGCGGTCAGGATGGTCAGAACGAGAGAGCCGCCGATGATCCCCCATCCCAGAAGCGCGACCTGATCCAGCGAAAAGCCGCGCCCGGTATCCCAATACAGATGCCGCAGCCCCGCCAGCGTGTGATACCAAAGCGCCCAGAGCGACATGAACATGACCAGATCTCCGAACCACGACGTCAGGATTCCGTTCGCCGTCTCGAAAGCCTCGGGTCCGCTGGCCGCAGACAAAAGCCACCATGTCACCAGAAGTCCGCCGACGACCAGTGCGTTGCCGGTGATCCGTGTGAAGATCGAAGTGATCGAATTCAGCTGCGGGCGGTAAACCTGCAAATGTGGGCTGAGCGGGCGGTTGCCCCGGTTCACATCGGCCATGTCGGTCCTCTCTTGCGCGTGTCCGCAGGTCATACCTACGAAACCTTGCGACCCTGTTATCAAATCTAAGGGCGGTGTCACGGGGGTCCACCCGGGCAGGTCGACGCATGCGGCGCTAACATCGGGTAATGCGATCACAAGCGCGGAACCTGTGATCACATCATGCCGGAAGAAGCGCCCAGTAATCCAGATCCAGCAGGACATGCGGCAAATACCTGCCATCCTTGTCCTTCAAACCCGGCGCATCGCTTGTAGCGGCCACGAGCCGCAGTCGGATCGCCCCCACCCCCGGCGCATCGGTCTCGGCCGTGTCCAGCACCTCGGACCAGGCGCGAACGGTGTCGCCTGCGAAGCATGGGTTCGCATGCGCGCCACCGTTCAGCCCAACGATCATCTGGGCATTCGCTAGCCCGTTGAACGAAAGCGCCCGCGCCATCGAAATGACGTGGCCGCCATATATCAGCCTCTTGCCATCTTCGCGCTGGGTGACGTCGAAATGCACCTTCGCGGTGTTCTGCCAAAGGCGCGTGGCCATCATGTGCTCGGCCTCTTCGACGGTGACGGCATCGATGTGATCAATGATCTCACCCACCGAGTAATCGCCTAAGCGGTGAGGCTCTCCGGCCGCTGCGAAATCGTAATTCGCGAAGGTCAGGCCGCGCGGGACGGTCAGATCGCCCGGCGCGACCGCGTCGACCAGATCGGGCACCACAGCCTGGGGCGCATCCGCCTGCGGATCGCGTTTGCGGACCATGACCCATCGAACATAGGACAGAACGGCCTCACCATGCTGGTTGCGCCCCGTCGTGCGAACCCAGACGACGCCGGTCTTCCCGTTGGAGTTCTGTTTCAGACCGATTACCTCGGACTCGGCCCGCAACGTATCACCCGGCCAGACCGGTGAAAGCCACCGACCCTCGGCATAGCCCAGATTGGCCCGCGCGTTCAGCGAGATGTCGGGCACCGTCTTGCCGAACACCGTGTGGAACGCGATCAGATCGTCCAACGGCGCCGACCGCAGCCCGCAGGACCGGGCGAACTCGTCCGACGAATAGAGCGCGTGCCGCGCGGGGTAGAGGGCGTGGTACAATGCCTGTTCCCCCTGCCCTACTGTGCGCGGGACGGCATGGCGGATCATCTGGCCGATCCGGTAATCCTCGAAGAAGAAGCCGGCGTTCGTCTTGCTCATTGCTGGCCCAGTTTCATCTCGGGGCTGTAGGGCGCATGGTCTTCCTTCACCACCGCCTGTGCGCAGCGCATCACATTGTTCTGCGCGTCATACGCATAGGCCGGGTCGCCATAGAGCTCCCACCCTTTCGCCAGCGCCTCGGACACCTTCTGACAGAAGGCCGACGTGTCGTCGGCGGTCAGCAACCTGTAGATCATGGATTTATCCCGGGAAGGGCCACACGCCCAGCCAGGCGTGAACGGCGGTAATGATCGCGTAGAGGACGAGCGAAATGACCAGAAGCCGGATCGTTCCGACCGTCGACCCGCCCGTGTACGGCGTCGGCCGCGGTTCGGATGCGTTGATTACCGCCATTTCGACGAAGGCCCATACGAACAGCGTGCCGAACAGGACGACCGAAGCAAGATCCCCGTTCACCGTCAGGTGCAAACCCGCCCATAACGCGAAGCCCGACAGTTGCGGGTGGCGCAGCTTGCCGCGCAGGTTCGACTTCGACGACCCCAGACCGAACAGAGCGATGGCGAGGATCATGAACAGATCCACCAGATGCACTGTCCAAGATGGCGGGACATAGACATTGACGAACGCCGCCCGCTGGTAACCGATCACCATCAGGACGACAGACAGCGCCAGCGCGATTGCGAAGATACCTTTCGAGCCGTTGCCCATCCGCTCGGTCATGCGCGCCCGCATCCCCGGCGCGATCCGCTTGAAAAGATGTGCTCCGACCCAAAGCGCAAGACCCAGAACCAGGATTGCCATCAGCCCGTCACCTTCGCCGCGTCATGCTTGGCCAGCGTCGCCCGCGCCGTTGCGACATGCAGGTTCTCGACGATCTGTCCGTCGACGACCGCGACGCCCTGCCCTTTGGTCGTCACCTCCTCCCACGCGGCGATCTGGCGGCGGGCCAGATCAACCTCTGCCTCCGACGGCGAGAACACCTCGTTGCAGATGGCGACCTGCGCGGGGTGGATCAGGCTCTTGCCGTCCATCCCCAGATCACGTCCCTGCTCGCACTCCGCGCGCAGGCCGGCCTCGTCCTTGAAAGCATTGTAGACCCCGTCGACGCAGGCGATCCCGCCCATGCGCGCAGCGGCGATACACGATTGCAAAGCCATCATCAGGGGCATCCGGTCCGCCCCCATGCGGCACCCGATCTCGGCCGCCAGATCGTTGGTGCCCAAAACGAACCCCTGCATCCGCGGCGCCAACGCGATCTCGGCCGCGTTGAAGATGCCGCGCGTGGTCTCCATCATCGCCCAGATGCGCGTGTTGGCCGTGCCGCTATGCAGGGCCAGACGTTCGGCCAGCTTGCGGATATCGGCCGCCGAATCCACCTTGGGCAACAAGATTGCGGCCGGACCGGCATCGCCGACCGCATCCAGATCCTCCAGACCCCACGGGGTATCCAGCGCGTTGATCCGGACCATCAGCGCCCGGTCGCCATAGCCACCGGCGCGCAGGGCCTTGCCCAACGCCTCTCGGGCTGCGGCTTTCTGGTCGACCGCCACCGCATCCTCGAGGTCGAAGATGATCGCGTCGACGGGCAGACCGCGCGCCTTCTCCAGCGCACGCTCGTTCGAGCCGGGTATATAGAGAACCGAGCGCCAAGGTCTCATGCGGCAATCCTTTACGTAATTTTCTGTCGCGAAGTGGCACAGGCCCGAACAAATCCGCAAGCCCTTTTCTCGGGGATGCGGCGGACCTTTCTGCTTCCGCGCGCATCATTAATCGCGCTTAACCTTTTCTCAACAAGGGTGGGGCAATATCGACATATCCCACGGAGATCCGTCATGATCCGCCTCCTCCGCATCGCTCGCCCGGCCATAGCCGCTTTGCTGATCGTAGCACCGACCGCCCTGGCGGCCGGATCGGGCAAACCCTGTGCCCCCCGCGCCGAGCTTCTGGAAAACCTCGCAACGGCCTTCGGTGAGGTACCCAAGACCATGGGCCTTGCCGATGGCGGCATGGTGGTCGAGACTTTCGCGGCCGAGTCCGGCAGTTGGACCATCATCGCCACCCGGCCCAACGGGATCAGCTGCCGGATCGCCTCGGGCCTCTGGTTCGAGGACACCGGGGACCTTTCGCCGACCGGCGACCCCGCCTAGGTCGCGCCGTCCCAGATCAGCTTGCCCCCCGTGACTGTCAGCAGCACGTAGGTTACGCGAAAGAACCAGACCGCCGGGATTCGCTTGTGCAGCCAGATCCCGGCGAAGATACCCAGCACCGCCACCGGCACCAGCGTCAAGTCGACCAGCAAGGTCTCGGCGCTGAAGGCCCCGATCGCGGCATAGGGACCGACCTTCATCAGGTTGATCACCCAGAACACCAGAACCGTCGTCGCCTGGTACGCCTGTTTCGACACGCCCCGCGACAGTAGGAAAACCGCGGCCGGCGGCCCGCCCGCGTGACTGACGAAACTCGTGAACCCCGCAATACCGCCCCAGAACGCCCCTGCACCGCGTCCTGCCGGCAACCCATCCAACGACAGCCATCCCCGCCCCCGTGCCGCCTGGAACGCCACGAAGGCCAGCGCGATGGTGCCGATCAGCAACCGTCCCAGATCGGGGTCCGCACGGTCGAAGATCAGCGCGGCCAGAACGACCCCGGGGACCGCGCCCACGATCAGCGCCGCTGCCGCCACACCGTCCCATTTGCGCCAATATGCCGGCAACGCGGTCACATCCATCACCATCAGAAGCGGCAGCATGATCGCCAGTGCCGCGGTCGGCGCGACGAAAATTGCAAGAATGACGGCGCCCGCGAATGCTGCCCCCGAACCGAATCCCCCCTTCGAGATTCCGGCCAGGAAAACGGCCGGTATGGCGATCGCATAGAAGCCGGGTGTGAAATACTCCACGGTCGCGGATCCTTTGGCATGGTGCAGGGCGCTGCGTCGGAATCTGCCCCTTCCGCGGAACATTCCAGCGCGCCGGGGTTTTATCCTGCAAGGGTGATTTGATCACCACAAACTGACATGAATTTGAATTGGATTGACCCTAATGAAACGTATTCTTTCGACGACCGCGCTCGCCGCGATGATGCTGGCCGGCGCCGCCCAGGCCGAGCAGCACTCGGATCAGATGTCCTCGGAAGGTCCCTTCGGTCTTCCCGATGACGTCGAAGAACTGCAAATTTTCGCTTCCGACATGATCGGTAAGCGCATCTATGCGACTGAATCAGAAGTCGGCGAGACCATCGAATCTGGCGCCGAACAGGAATGGAACGACCTTGGCGAGGTCAATGACCTGCTTCTGGGCCGTGATGGCGAGATCGACTTCGCGATCCTCGGCATCGGTGGCTTCCTCGGGATCGGCGAACGCGACGTGCTGGTCAACATGGATGCTCTGCAGATCGCCCGCGACGGCGACGATGCGACGGATTACTTTCTGATCCTCAACGCCTCACAGGAAGAGATCGAGAACGCCCCCGAGTTCGACAGCACCGCCGTGAATGAGGCCGAACAGGCTGCCGAGAACGCGGCCGAAGGCACCGAAGAGGCGGCTGAAGATGCCGTCGAGACAACCGAAGACGCAGTTGAAGGCGTCGAACAGTCAACTGAAAATGCCGCCGAAGATGCGGAACAAGCCGCACAAGACGCGGGTCAAGCCGCCGAGAATGCAGCCGAGGACGCCGAGCAGGCGACCGAAAATGCAGCGGAAGACGCCGCTCAGGCCACCGAAGATGCCGCCGAAGCCACTGAAAACGCGGCCGAGAATGCGGCCGAGGAAACCGGTGAAGCTGTCGAGGAAGCCGGCGACGAGATTGAGCAGGAAACGGACGAAGTCACCACGTCGAACTGATCGGCACCCACTCTGGCGTGTAATCAGGTCCTACGCAGGTATCTCAAGCTGCGGCCGCCTTTCGCGGTCGCAGCTTTATTTGTGAAAAGCTGCGTATCGCCCGCAGGTCTTGCCTTGACGGTTGCGACCCCGTAACCCTCCGCCCGAAATCAATAGCGGAGATTTTCATGGCCAGACCCAAGATCGCGCTGATCGGCGCGGGTCAGATCGGCGGAACGCTCGCCCATCTGGCCGCCCTCAAGGAACTCGGGGACGTCATCCTGTTCGACATTTCCGAAGGTACGCCCGAAGGCAAGGCCCTCGACATCGCGGAATCGGGCCCGTCCGAGGGGTTCGATGCCAAGCTGAAGGGCACACAGGACTATGGTGACATCGCGGGCGCGGACGTCTGCATCGTCACCGCCGGTGTCCCCCGCAAGCCGGGGATGAGCCGCGACGATCTGCTGGGCATCAACCTAAAGGTCATGAAGTCCGTTGGTGAAGGCATCCGCGACAACGCCCCCGACGCCTTCGTCATCTGCATCACCAACCCGCTCGACGCGATGGTCTGGGCGCTGCGCGAATTCTCCGGCCTGCCCCACCAGAAAGTCTGCGGCATGGCCGGCGTTCTGGACTCGGCCCGCTTCCGGCACTTCCTCAGCCTAGAATTCGACGTATCCATGAAGGACGTCACCGCCTTCGTTCTCGGCGGTCATGGCGACACGATGGTGCCCCTGACGCGCTATTCAACTGTCGCTGGCATCCCCCTGCCCGACCTGGTCAAGATGGGCTGGACCACGCAGGAGAAGCTTGACGCGATCGTTCAGCGCACTCGTGACGGCGGCGCCGAGATCGTCGGCCTTCTCAAGACCGGCTCGGCCTTCTACGCCCCTGCGACCAGCGCGATCGAGATGGCCGAGGCCTATCTCAAGAACCAACGCCGCCTTCTGCCCTGCGCGGCCTATTGCAATGGCGAGTTCGGGCTGAAGGGCATGTATGTCGGCGTTCCTACGATCATCGGCGAAAACGGGATCGAGAAGATCGTCGACATCAAGCTCACCAAGGACGAGCAGGAGATGTTCGACAACTCCGTCGAAGCCGTTAAGGGCCTTGTCACCGCCTGCAAGGGCATCGACGAAACGCTCGCCTGATCTGCAATCTCGATGACATGAAAACGCCCGGCGGGATGCCGGGCGCTTTTCGTTTCCACGTCGGTTCGGACGCGGGGGCATCACTCCCGCGGGGAACGGCGGAATTTTGTGATCACAGCTTACTGGCAGTGATCACATAGGGGGCATTTTAGGGGGCCTTCTGCCGATTGCCCCCTTATTCGTTTGTCGCGCGCTCTGTGAAATGGCACACACACTGCCAAACGGAACAAGCCGGAGAGCCCCCGCATGAACATCCACGAATACCAGGCCAAGGCGCTGCTTCGCGACTACGGCGCCCCCGTCTCTGACGGCCGCGTCGTCACACGGGCGGAAGAGGCGAAGACCGCCGCGGGCGAACTGGACGGGCCGCTCTGGGTCGTCAAGGCGCAGATTCACGCGGGCGGCCGGGGCAAGGGCTCGTTCAAGGAAGCCGACGCGGGCGACAAGGGTGGCGTCCGCCTGGCCAAGTCGGTCGAGGAAGCGGCCGAGGAAGCCAAGAAGATGCTGGGCCGCACGCTGGTTACGCACCAGACCGGCCCGGAGGGCAAGCAGGTCAACCGCATCTACTTCGAGGATGGCAGCGACATCTCGCGCGAGCTCTACCTCGCCCTTCTGGTGGACCGCCAGACCAGCCGCATCTCGTTCGTGTGCTCGACCGAAGGCGGCATGGATATCGAGGAAGTCGCCGCCAGCACCCCCGAAAAGATCCTCAGCTTCGACGTCGACCCGGCTGCGGGCTACCAGCCCTATCACGGCCGCCGCGTCGCGTTCTCGCTGGGCCTCGAAGGCCAAGCGATGAAGCAATGCGTCAAGCTGATGGGTATCCTCTACCAAGCCTTCGTCGAGAAGGACATGGAACAGCTCGAGATCAACCCGCTGATCGTCACCGAAGCGGGCGACCTCAAGGTCCTCGACGCCAAGGTCGGCTTTGACGGCAACGCGCTCTATCGCCACCAGGACATCGCGTCCCTGCGCGACGAGACCGAGGAGGACCCCAAGGAACTCCAGGCCTCCAAGTACGACCTGAACTACATCGCGCTCGATGGCGAGATCGGATGCATGGTCAACGGCGCGGGCCTGGCCATGGCGACGATGGACATCATCAAGCTGAAGGGCGCCGAGCCTGCGAACTTCCTCGACGTCGGCGGCGGCGCCACGAAGGAGAAGGTGACCGAGGCGTTCAAGATCATCACGTCCGACAAGAACGTGAAGGGCATCCTGGTCAACATCTTCGGCGGCATCATGCGCTGCGACGTCATCGCCGAGGGCGTGATCGCCGCGGTGAAAGAAGTGGGCCTGTCTGTTCCGCTCGTGGTGCGTCTCGAAGGCACCAATGTCGAGAAGGGCAAGGAGATCATCGAGACCTCCGGACTCGACGTGATCGCCGCCGACGACCTGTCGGATGCCGCGGAAAAAATCGTGAAAGCCGTGAAAGGTTGATCCGGTCGGGCCTCGGGGGCGTTACCCCCCAAGGCTCACTCGAAAACCGAAGGATCACGCCATGCAGAACCCGACCCCCGCAACCTCTCCGCTTCTGATCGGTGCCGCCCTCGTCGGCGCAGGACTTCTTCTGCGCCAATGGGAGCCTCGGGCCCTGAACCTGCCCGATCGCCCCGACCGGCCGCATCGCGACCGCGGCGCAAAACGGATGGCGCGCAAGACGCGGGACACGGTGGCGAAGATTCTGCCCGGCAACCTGACCGGCTCGATCGGCCGGACACTCCTCATCATGGGCGCGGGGCTTGTGCTCGTGCGCCTGCTCGACATGGCGGCGGACGAAAGCGAACAGCTTTTCTGACCGCCCGGAACGACCGAAAGGGACATTAATGGCGATTCTCGTCGACGAAAACACCAAGGTCATCTGCCAGGGCCTGACCGGCAGCCAGGGGACTTTCCACACGGAACAGGCCATCGCCTACGGCACCAAGATGGTCGGCGGCGTGACCCCCGGCAAAGGCGGCCAGACCCACCTGGACCTGCCCGTCTACAACAGCTGCCACGAGGCCGTGGCCACGACCGGTGCGAATGCCTCCGTGATCTACGTGCCGCCCCCCTTCGCGGCCGACTCGATCCTGGAAGCGATCGACGCCGAGATCCCGCTGGTCTGCTGCATCACCGAAGGCATCCCGGTGCTGGACATGATGAAGGTCAAGCGCGCGCTGGAAGGCTCGAAGACCATCCTGATCGGCCCGAACTGCCCCGGTGTCATCACGCCCGACGCCTGCAAGATCGGCATCATGCCGGGCCACATCCACAAGCGCGGCAAGGTTGGCGTCGTCAGCCGCTCGGGCACCCTGACCTACGAGGCCGTCAAGCAGACGACCGATGTGGGCCTCGGCCAGTCCACCTGCGTCGGCATCGGCGGCGACCCGATCAAGGGGACCGAGCATCTGGACGTGCTGGAATGGTTTCTGGCCGATGACGAGACGCAAGCGATCATCATGATCGGCGAGATCGGCGGCCAGGCCGAAGAGGACGCCGCCCAGTTCCTTGCCGACGAGAAGAAGAAGGGCCGCTGGAAGCCCACCGCCGGTTTCATCGCCGGACGCACCGCCCCGCCGGGCCGTCGCATGGGCCACGCGGGCGCCATCGTCGCCGGTGGCAAGGGCGGCGCCGAGGACAAGATCGAGGCCATGCAGAAAGCCGGTATCGTCGTGGCCGACAGTCCTGCCTCACTCGGCGAGGCCGTTCTGAAAGCCATCGGCTGACCTGACACCTTTCGGCCGGGGCGGTGACGTCCCGGCCACCTCATCGGACGCAAGAATGCGGCGCAATGACGACAGAATGTGGGGTTTCAGGCCCGGGGGTTTCCCCGGTTGCGCCTTGTGCGCGCGACAGCGGAGGCTTGCATGAGCTTTCCGCAAGCCATCCGCACCTGTTTTTCCAAGTATGCCACCTTCTCGGGCCGCGCCCGGCGCAAGGAATACTGGTACTTCATCCTCTTTATCTTTCTGGGCAGCCTGACGACCAGGTTCGTCGACTCTGTCCTGTTCGGGACTGTGGTTCTGGATACCGCCCCGACCGAGATCGCTGCATCGGGCGACGGCCCGGTCGCCTCGCTGTTCGGCCTGCTGATTCTGATCCCGGCGCTCGCAGCCGGCTGGCGGCGCATGCACGACAGCGGGCGGTCCGGCCTCTATGTCCTCTATCCCCTGATCATCATGATCGGCATCGGCGTCTTTGCGGGCGTCATCGGCGGGTTCGAGCCGCTGCTGGACGGCAATTTCGGCGCGGCACTGGCGGGGGGCTCGGTCCTGATCCTCGGGGTCGCGTTCTTCGTGCTGTTCCTGTCGCCGCTCCTCGTTCTCTGGTGGTTGGCCCAGCCCAGCCAACCCGGCCCCAACGCCTATGGCCCCGATCCGCGGGGGGCGACATGATTTCGCTGATCTTTCCCGTTCCTTCACGAATTCCTGCCAACCCTGTTGCCCGATCCGCCCGCCAGCAACATCTTTGGTCCCATATCCTCAAGGTGACATCATGACCGAACAGTCCCGCAACGACGTCTTTCGCGCCTCGAGCTTCATGGGGGGCCAGAACGCCGCCTATCTCGAACAGCTTCACGCCCGCTATGCCGAGGATCCGTCCTCCGTCGACGCCGAATGGCAGGCCTTCTTCGAACAGCTGGGCGACGCGGACGCCGAAGCCCGCGCCGAGGCCGCTGGCCCGTCATGGGCCCGCCAAGACTGGCCCCCGCAGCCCAATGACGAGCTGACGCATGCGCTCGACGGCCAATGGCCCCAGACGCCCGAGGCCGATGGCAAGTCCATCGCCCAGAAGATCACCAAGACGGCCGAAACCAAAGGCGCGAAGGTAGACGAGGGCCAGATCCGCCACGCGGTCCTCGACAGCCTGCGCGCGCTGATGCTGATCCGCGCCTATCGGATCCGTGGTCACCTGATCGCCGACCTCGACCCGCTGGGCCTGCGCGACAAGTCCTACCACCCCGAGCTCGACTATAAGTCCTACGGCTTCACCGAGGCCGATCTGGACCGCAAGATCTTCATCGACAACGTGTTGGGCCTCGAAGTCGCCTCCCTGCGCGAGATCCTCGACCTGGTGAAGCGCACCTATTGCGGCACCTTCGCGCTGCAATACATGCACATCTCCGACCCCGAGCAGGCCGGATGGTTGAAGGAGCGGATCGAGGGCTACGGCAAAGAGGTCAAGTTCACCGAAACCGGCCGCCGCGCGATCCTCAACAAGATGGTCGAGGCCGAGGGC